>Ga0247806_10000049_pt1 | contig 74101 bp, 76 predicted proteins | sample UWRJL059202B1_FD_179935 | JGI IMG/M metagenome (GOLD analysis project Ga0247806, IMG submission 179935) | Plant litter microbial communities from Arlington Agricultural Research Station in Wisconsin, United States - UWRJ-L059-202B-1 | ecosystem: Environmental > Terrestrial > Plant litter >... | reverse complement strand
TAATACTGCCTACATTAGTACTTTTTTGATAAACTCAACGCCAATTCTTTAAAAATGGGTGAATCGTCGCTACTATAGCAAGCTGCCCTGAGCAGATCCTTGAACAGCGGGTTAGCCCAAAACTTGTTACACCGAGTTTATACAATTACCCACTGATGTAGGCTTTTTTATTTTTTACACAATCAAACAAAAACTATGGATACTATTTTATTTATAATCATTGGTATACTTGCAGGGGCAGGTATTGGTTTCGGGATTGCAAAAATGCTTGAAAAAAAGAGTGCGGCCAGCCTTACCTACAACGCCAAAAAAGAAGCGGCATCAATATTAAAAAACGCGACAACCGAAGGTGAAAACCTTAAAAAAGATAAAGAACTTCGTGCTAAAGAAAAATTTCTTGAGCTAAAAGCAGAGCATGAACAAATAATATTAGGCAAAGACAAAAAAATATCCGAAGCAGAAAAACGTACCCGCGATAAAGAATCGCAGGTATCGAGCGAGCTTGCAAGGGCTAAAAAAGCAGCAGATGACTCTGAAGCTAAAGTTATAGAATACAACACCCGTATAGAGCACCTTGATAAGAAACAGGCTGATATAGACAGGCTGCACAAAAGCCAGGTAGAGCAGCTTGAAGTAATATCCGGCCTGTCGGCAGATGAAGCTAAGAACCAACTTGTAGACAGCCTTAAAGCCGAAGCTAAGAGTAGTGCCATGAGCCATATTCAGGATACTATAGAGGAGGCTAAGCTTACTGCACAGCAGGAAGCTAAAAAAATAATCATCAACACGATTCAGCGTGTGGGTACAGAGGAGGCGGTAGAAAACTGTGTATCTGTATTTAACATAGAGTCTGATGATGTTAAAGGCCGTATCATTGGCCGCGAAGGGCGTAACATCCGTGCGCTTGAAGCTGCTACCGGTGTAGAAATTATTGTAGATGATACCCCTGAGGCAATTATATTATCATGTTTTGACCCTGTAAGGAGGGAAATTGCACGCCTTGCACTACATAAACTGGTTACAGACGGCAGGATTCACCCGGCACGTATTGAAGAGGTTGTAGGGAAAACTGCTAAACAAATTGAAGACGAAATTATAGAGGTAGGTAAACGTACTGTGATAGACCTTGGTATTCATGGCCTGCACCCGGAGCTTATAAAAATTGTGGGCAGGATGAAATACCGTTCGTCTTACGGGCAAAACCTGCTGCAACACAGCCGCGAGGTATCTAAACTTTGTGGTATTATGGCGGCAGAGCTTGGCCTAAATGTTAAACTTGCAAAAAGGGCAGGTTTATTACACGATATTGGTAAAGTGCCTGATGCAGAAAGCGACCTGCCCCATGCACTACTTGGTATGCAGTGGGCAGAAAAGTATGGCGAAAAAGAGGAAGTATGCAACGCTATTGGAGCTCACCACGACGAAATAGAAATGAAGTACATGCTATCTCCTATTGTACAGGTGTGTGATGCTATATCTGGCGCAAGGCCGGGCGCAAGGAGGCAGGTACTGGATTCTTACATTCAGCGTCTTAAAGACCTCGAAGACATTGCATACGGCTTTCAGGGGGTTAAAAGCGCATACGCCATACAGGCAGGCCGTGAGCTGCGAGTTATTGTAGAAAGTGAAAAAGTAAGCGACGATATGGCTTCTAACCTTTCTTTTGAAATATCGCACAAAATACAAACAGAAATGACTTATCCAGGCCAGGTAAAAATTACCGTAATCAGGGAAACAAGGGCTGTTAATATAGCGAAATAAGCATTTAGGTTCTGAGTGCCTTAGGAACTAAGAATCTAAGTATCTCAGAACCTTATACAAAAAGAGAGAGCTGCCCATTGGCAGCTCTCTCTTTTTGTATAAGACTAACTAATTAGTTGTAAATATTTTATCAAGGTCTTCTTTGCAGATAGGCTTAAGGAAATAATCTTTTACTATATCTCCATAACTTTTTGCTTTATTAATATCCACTTCATCGTTAGACGAACTTATCATATATACAGTAGATGTTTTAACAAGGCCGTCTCTAATTTTAGAATATTCCTCAAGAAACTGCCAGCCATTCATTATGGGCATGTTTACATCAAGCAAAATCAGGTCGGGCATTTCGCTCTCGCCGGTTTTAGTAAATTTTATAGCCTCTATAGCTTCCTGCCCATTATTAAAAAAAGTAGCATTTATGTTAATCCCGTTTTGCTTAAACAGGTTTTTAAGCAAAAAATGGTATATCCTGTCATCATCTATAACATACATACTGTTAATATTCCTCATCAAAATATATTTTAAAAGTTGTACCCTTGTTTACCTCACTAAAAACTTCAATCTTCCCGCCCATTGCCTCTACCTGGTTTTTAGTTATAAACAAACCTATACCTCTTGAGTTTTGATTTTTATGAAATGTTTTGTACATGCCAAATAACGAATTTTTATGCTTTTTTAAATCAATACCTAAACCATTATCTGATACAGATAGCACCTTGAACCCATTTTCTATACCAAAATCATATGATATAATAGGCTTTTTATCAGTACTGGAATATTTAATGGCATTCGTTGTAAAATTAAGCAATATACTCTCTAAATAAGCAGGATTATATTGTATAGTTACATCAAGTGGTATATTAATCTCTATAGTAACGCTATGCTTTGTAATTTCGTTATGCAGTATAGATAATATGTTTTTAAGATAATGCCTTAGGTTTAATGTTTCCTTTACGTTTTTTATCTCTGTTTGTATTTCTACAAGCTCTTTTAAATGGCTTATTGTAATGCTAAGCCCGTCTGATATGCCTTCAAGGTGCTGCAGCATCTCGTCCCTTTCGTCGTTATCTGCATTTTTAAAAAGGTCGAGCAACATTTTTAAGTTACTGGCATGCGAGCGTAAATTGTGCGACACTATATGAGCAAAATTGCTTAGCCTGTTGTTTTGGTCGCCTATTATGTTAAGGGTATTGCCTAATTGTATCTCTTTATCTTTTATCTGGGTTATATCGCGCAAAGTACCTACAGCCCTTAACGGCTTACCTTCGCTGTTATATTTTATAATTTTACCCCTGCTTAATACCCAGCGATATTTACCCTGATCTGTTAAAATACGGTAAACACTCTCATAATAAGGTGTTTTTTTTGTAAGGTGCCTTTGCCTGGTATTGTTATAAAGCTCAATATCTTCCGGGTGTATCCTCTCAATCCAGAATGCTGCGGGCACAACAATTTCTTTCTCTTCTCTACCTATTATTTTCATTAACTGGCTGGAAAAGTACACCTCTTCTTTAACAATATCTAAATCCCATACACCTTCAGATGAAGCTTTCATGGCAAATTCAAAACGCTCATCGGCGAGTTTCATTTTTTCTTCATGCTGCTTAAAATCAGTAATATCACTTATGCGCGAGTAAAACATTACCGATTTATCTGCCATCTTCTCGGCCTTCCCGGTTATGCGCATCCATCTCAATCCTTTATTGGGAAGCATTACCCTGAATTGATGATTATACCTTTCCTGCTTTTTTTTAGAAACCTGCATCTTTTTTAAAAAAACACGCTGGTCTTCGGGTATTATACGCTCATAAGTTAGCGTATCTGGGTTATCCATAAACATCTGAGGGGTTATTTCTAACAAATCGTTTATAGATTCATTACAATAAACCACCTTAAATGTACCATTGTTAAAAATGGCTTTAAATATGAGATCAGGAATCTCATCGATCAATTTCTTATAAAAAGCGCCTGCGCTTTCTGTGTCATCTATTTGGGACATCGTGAATTAAGCCAATTTAAGTACAAAAATAAGCTTAGATACTTAATAAAAATATTTTTTATCGAAATATATCAAAAAAAGTTACTTATTTCTCGGATGATACTTATTTAACACAATATTAAGAAATTTTCGGTCAAGATGTACATAAATTTCTGTAGTTGTTATAGATTCGTGTCCAAGCATAAGCTGAATAGACCTAAGATCGGCTCCATTTTCGAGCAAATGCGTTGCAAATGAATGCCTGAATGTGTGTGGGCTTATACTTTTTTGTAAATTTATTTTTACAGCCAGTTGCTTTATTATGGTAAACACCATGGCCCTGGTAAGGCCCCTGCCCCAACGGTTTAAAAACAGGGTATCTTCATGCCCCTTATTAATATTTAAATGGGCGCGTATAGTTGTTGTATATAGATTAATATATTTTTGAGTAAAACTGCCTATAGGTACAAACCGCTGTTTGTTACCCTTACCGGTAATTTTAATAAAACCTTCGTCAAAAAAAAGATCGGACAATTTAAGAGCAACCAGTTCTGATACCCTGAGGCCGCAACTATACAACGTTTCGAGTATGGCACGGTTACGTTCGCCCTCGGCAGTACTAAGATCTATTACTGCAATAAGGCTGTCGATTTCGGCTGTAGAAAGGGTATCGGGCAACTTTCTTCCTATTTTTGGCACCTCAATAAGCTCCATTGGCATGTCTTTTCGATAGTCTTCAAACACTAAAAAGTTAAAAAAACTCTTAAGACCCGAAATTAAACGGGCTCTTGAGCGGGCGCTTAACCCTTGCGAAGAAACGTCGTAAATAAACTGCTGCAAAGTATCTTCTGTAATATTTATGGGCGAAACATCAATACTGTTATGTACCAGATAGTCAGTTAGCTTTTGCATATCAAACGCATAATTTGTAACCGAATTAACCGATAGCCCCCGCTCTATTTTAAGATAGGATTTGTAGTCATTTATGTATTTAACCCAGCTTTTCATACGGTTAAAATTATGTGAATTAGGAATTTATTTTGATTTGCAGCAATACTATTGATATAATTTTGAACTCACAAAACTAAAACTATTTAATGATGAAACTATTTAAATTATTATCTGTAAGCGCATTTTTATTAGGCGCAGTAACTGTATCTAATGCACAGGAAGATGCAAGCAACAAAGACTCTATGGCAGTAAGCTTTGGGGTAAAAGGTGGTGTAAACTTTGCAACCCTTGATGGTGGCGATATTGATAGCCCAGACTCAAGAACGAGTTTTCACGTAGGTGTATTTGCAGAGATACCTGTAGCTGATGTTTTCTCTGTACAGGTAGAGGCACTATATTCCGGACAGGGTGCTGAATATGATTTTAGAGGCAGCGACGGCGACAAAGCAGAGCTTCAGCTGGATTATATTAATGTACCGGTATTAGCTAAATTTTACATTGTAAAAGGGCTTAGCATAGAGGTAGGGCCGCAGTTTAGTTTCCTGGTAAACGATGAGTTTGATTTTAACCCTAACTCTGACAATGGTGATATTGATTTAGAAGACAATCCGGCGGCTCCTGATTTTAAAACGTTCCAGGTAGGTGCAGCAGGTGGACTTACATTCCAAACTGAAAGTGGTTTATTTGCAACTGCAAGATATGTAAGAGACCTTACAGATATTGCTAAAGACGCCAATATTCAGAACTCTGTATTTCAGTTAGGCGTAGGATTTAAATTTTAATCCAATCAAAAATAAAGTATTAAGGCTGCCATGTGCAGCCTTTTGTTGTTTATCGTAACACCACGTCTTTAATTACCTCACGGCCCAGTTCGGCATTAATCATGCTAACAATTTTAGCCTTGCCATAACTAAGCTCTTCCCTGAGTACTGCCGATGTTAGCTCTACATAAAGCGTAGTGCCCCTTAGCATAATTTCGCGGGTATAATTATTTACGCCATTGCCCATTAGGTTTTTCCAGGCATCGCGCACATCTATTTTATCCATACCCTGCTGCAGGTTATTAACCTGCATGATCTCTTTAAGCACATCGCCTATGGAGCTGTTTTCGTTAAGCCGCTTTGCCATTATTTTACAGAGAAAGGTTGTGGTTTTTTATAATGGTACTCTATGCCATGCTGATTTTTAACAACAAGCACCTCATCATCAAGTTCTATTAACTCTTCCTGCCATTTAGCATAATTGGTAACATAATTCATATAAATTTTACCATCATTTTGGGTTATGCTAATTTTTTCAGACAGGTCGTTTACCCTGTAGCTACCATCAAACTGCGGCATTACCTTTTTGCGAATGCCTGATTTGCCTTTAATCTCAAAGTAATCTATAGTGGGATTTACCGTATAATCTTTCTCGTTGCCATCGGGCATAATTACCGATTCTATTTCCCAATAACCATTAATTTTAGATAAGTCATCAGGATCAACTTTATTGCTACAGGAAAATAGAGCAATAGATGTAAGCAGCAGCAGGGCAATTTTTTTCATTTAGATATAATTCAGGAGGCAAATTTAGGCATTAAAACCAAAAAAAAAGGAAAACACGTTACTGTATTTTCCTTTAAGAATTTTATATTTTTGGTTGATTATTTAAAAAAAGAATCAACAAACTCGTATTTATTAAATACCTGAAGGTCTTCGATACCCTCGCCTACACCAATGTATTTAACGGGTATTTTGAACTGGTCTGAGATACCTATAACAACCCCACCCTTAGCAGTACCGTCAAGCTTGGTAACAGCCAGGCAGGTAACCTCTGTAGCGGCAGTAAACTGTTTAGCCTGTTCAAAAGCATTTTGTCCTGTAGAACCGTCAAGTACTAACAATACATCGTGAGGAGCATCCTCTATAACTTTTTGCATTACCCTTTTTACTTTGGTAAGCTCGTTCATTAAATTTACTTTGTTATGAAGGCGGCCTGCGGTATCTATTATAACTACATCGGCATTTTGGCTCACCGCGCTCTGCAACGTATCAAACGCTACCGATGCCGGGTCGCTGCCCATTTGCTGCCTTACAATAGGCACACCTACCCTGTCGGCCCAAATCTGAAGCTGGTCTATAGCTGCAGCCCTAAAGGTATCTGCCGCGCCAAGAACCACACTGTAGCCCGCTTTTTTAAACTGGTACGCAAGTTTGCCTATGGTCGTGGTTTTACCCACGCCATTAACACCCACCACCATGATAACGTAAGGTTTTTTATTGGCCGGAATTTCAAATTCTGTAGCTTCACCCGAATGGGTTTCAGATAGTAAACCTGCAATTTCTTCCCTCAGGATACGGTTAAGCTCATCTGTGCCCACATATTTATCTCGCGATACACGCTCTTCTATACGGGCAATAATTTTAAGGGTAGTATCTACGCCAACGTCTGATGCTACAAGGATTTCCTCAAGATTATCCAGCACCTCATCATCTACAGATGATTTACCGGCAACGGCTTTAGTAAGTTTAGAAAAAAAGGAGGTCTTCGTTTTTTCGAGGCCTTTATCAAGGGTCTCTTTCTTTTCGGAAGAAAATATTTTTTTAAAGAAATTCATAAGTATGTAAGAAATAGTCTTTGTTTTTTCCGAGGGTAAAGATAAAAAATAAAAAAGCTACTTTCAGTATTTGAAAGTAGCTTTTCTATATATTGGTACGGATAATTATTTCTTTTTAAGAAAAGTATCCACTTCTTCAGGAGTCATTACGCTCTCAACAAAAGTATAAGCACCTGTTTTAGGTGATTTTACCATTTTGATTGCCTTAGTTAACCTTTTTGAAGATGTTTGTAACGATGCTACGGTTTTCTTTGCCATGACTTAATAAGATTATTTTATTTCTTTATGTACAGTCACTCTCTTCAAAATAGGATTAAACTTTTTAATCTCTAACCTGTCAGGAGTATTTTTTTTGTTTTTTGTGGTAATATACCTTGAAGTTCCTGGAACGCCCGAAGTTTTATGTTCAGTACATTCTAAAATCACCTGGATTCTGTTGCCTTTCTTTGCCATCTTGCTGTATATGTATTTGGGTAAGGATTATTTAATAAATCCGTTAGCTTTAGCTTCTTTCAAAACTGCAGCTATACCATTTTTGTTAATTGTCTTGATAGTAGAAGCAGCTACCCTAAGAGTGATCCACCTGTCTTCTTCAGGAAGATAAAAACGCTTCTTCACTAAGTTTACACTAAACTTTCTCTTAGTTTTATTCATAGCGTGGGAAACATTGTTTCCAACCATCGCTCTTTTACCGGTAAGGGCACAAACTCTTGACATTATTTTCTCGCTTTTATATCGTTATTCAAATTCAGGGTGCAAAGAAACAAAAAATAAAAGTACTACGCAAATACAATTCACTAGTTTTTTAAAATTTCCTGATAAATCATTTCCAGCGCTTTACCTGCCGCTCTCTCTATAACTTTTTCCCGTGGCTGCCCTAATTCCAGTTTTTTGCTGTAAACACCTGTAGGTGTGGCAATGCCAATGTACACCGTACCCACTTCGGCATCAGCATCACCTCTATCCGGACCTGCATTTCCCGTTGTAGAAATCGCATAATCAGCATGAAAGATTTTTTGCGCGTTAACCGCCATTGCCTCTGCAACGGCTGCACTTACCACACTATTAGCCTCAATTAGCTCTTTTGGTATACCCAGAATATCTATTTTAGCCTGCGTAGCATAGGTCACGGCACTGCCTTTAAAATAAGCCGATGACCCCGGTACGCTTGTTAGCACCTGTGCAATTTTACCTCCCGTACAACTTTCGGCGGCAGCAAGGCTTAATTTTTTTTGGGTTAAAAGCCTTCCTAAAACTACTTCTATAGTTTCATTTTCATCGTACCCTACAATAATATCACCTATCAAATCTTTAAGCTTTGCGGCTTCGGCATCTATACTATTGCGCAGTAATGCTTCATCGGTACCGCGGGCACTAAGCCTTAAGCGCACCTTGCCGGGAGCAGGCAGGTAAGCCAGTTTAATAAACTCCGGCAGGTTGTCCTCCCAGTCTTCTATACGTTCTGCCACAAGGCTTTCGCCCTGTCCATAGGTCATAATAGTTTTATGAATAATGTAGGGTCTCTCAAACTCTGTTACAAGCTTTGGCACCACTTCATTATCTATAAGATACTTCATTTCATAAGGTACACCCGGCAGCGATATATAAACGGTATTGCCGCGTTTCATCCACATGCCCGGTGCAGTGCCTACTGCATTATGCAGCACAATACTTTTAGACGGCACGAGTGCCTGGTCTTTGTTCATTTGAGATGCCGGCCTTTGCATTGCCTTTTCTATCAGTGCCACAACATGCGCAAGCACCTGCTCGTTCACAACAAGTTCATCGTCAAAATATTCGCAAAGTGTTTTCTTGGTAATATCGTCCTTTGTAGGACCAAGTCCACCGGTTATAATAACCACATTTACCCTGTTTTGTAAAAATGCAAGGGTGTCTATTATATGCTGCCTGTCATCGCTTATAGACAACATTTCGAACACGCCAATACCTATTTTATCGAGTGCTTTAGCAATATAACCAGAATTTGTATCGGTAATCTGCCCTATAAGTATTTCATCGCCTACGGTAACAACAGCTGCTTTCACAAGTTACAGGTTGTAATCTTTTTTAAGTTCTTTTACAGTAAGGCTTACAAGATTTTTAAGATTTTTAACCACATCTTTAATTTCTTTTTTTTTACCCTCTGCCTTACTCCAGCTTTCTATAGCAATTACATCGTCATACGCCAGGTCCATACCCAGTAAATCAAGCGTAGGCTTAATTTTATGCGCGGCACAGTACACCTTTTTATGATCTTTTTCTTTAAGCCCATGCCTTAGGTTTTTCATCTCGGCAGGAACCTCTTCATTAAAGAGCGTCACTATTTGCTTTGCAAATTCAGTATCGTTATCCGAAATTGCATATACCTTAGTTAAATTGTAGTTGAGTGCCATTACTTTACCTGTAGCTTAAATAATTTTTTATCTTCTAAAAAACCCTCAAGCACATCGCCCGGGTTCACTTTTGCTACGCCTTTTGGGGTTCCTGTAAAAATAAGATCGCCCGTTTTTAGCGTAAAATATTGCGATATTTCTGCAATAAGCTCATCTACTTTCCAGAGCATATTTTGGGTATTGCCATTTTGCACGATAATACTATTATTAGTAAGACGCAGGTTAACATTATCTAACGATTCAAAATCTGTTTTAGGGACAAATTCGCCTATTGCTACCGATCCGTCAAAGGCTTTGGCTTTTTCCCACGGCAGCCCTTTAGCCTTTAGTTTATCCTGAAGGTCGCGGGCTGTAAAATCGATACCCACCGTTACCTCATCGTAGTACCTATTGGCAAACTTAATATCTATATATTTACCTACTTTATTTATTTTTACCACAAGCTCTATTTCGTGGTGCACCTCGTTACTAAACGGTGGTATTACAAACGGAAACTTTTTTTGAAGCACCGCAGTGTCAGGTTTCATAAAAAGTACAGGCTCCTGTGGCCTTTCGTTTTTAAGTTCTTCTATATGATCGGCATAATTGCGCCCTACACAAATAATTTTCATACAATTGCAGCCAAATGGTTATGCCAGTTTATTATTTAATTTTCTCAGCTTAATAGCCGTAAGCACTTTTTTTGTATACAGCGGGAAATCAGCATTCTGAATCCATCCATAGTAACCAGGCTCCTGCTCTAATACTTTCTCTACCTTGGCATTTTTATGCTTACCAAAGGTAAATATCTCCTCCCCATTTTCATCTAATGCTATAAAGCCTGCAAAATCTACAGCCTTTTTACGGGTAGTAAATTCTGATAGTGATTTCATATCATTATCAAGGTCTTCATAGCGGTCTAACTGCGATTTTAAAATCTCGTAAGTAGCATTGGTATCAGCCTCGGCGCTGTGCGCGTTTTCCAGTATCTGCCCACAGTAAAACTTATAGGCAGCACTAAGGGTGCGCTCTTCTTTTTTATGAAATATAGTCTGCACATCTACCGATACCCGATTTTTCATATCAAAATCAAGGCCTGCGCGAAGCAGCTCTTCAGCCAGTAGAGGAATATCAAACCTGTCAGAATTATATCCTGCAAGGTCAGAGTCTTTAATAAGGCTGTATATCTGGTGCGAAAGCTGCTTAAACGTAGGTTCATTAGCTACTTTTTCATCGGTTATGCCATGAAAAGCAATGGTTTGCACAGGTATAGGCCTCTCCGGGTTTACCAGCCAGGTCCTGCTTTCCTTATTTCCGTTAGGATATACTTTTAATATTGAGATTTCTACAATTTTATCTTTGCTGATATCTGTGCCGGTGGTTTCAAGGTCAAAAAAACAAATTGGCCTGTTCAGTTTAAGTTCCATATTATAATTTGTCTATTACAAATATAGGCTTAGAAATATTTAAAAAGAAGATTTTATGCTGCTATTTGCAGGTAAAAATGCAACATACATAGACACCCCTATTTACAATCCCACTTAAAGCCCGCCGTAGGGTAACGCTTTTGGCGGTAGTCAAAATGCCACCACTCATTTTCGTAAGGTGTAAAACCGGCTTTAACCATAATGTTGCGCAACAGTTTCCTGTTCTTTTTTGCCGATTTAGAAATTCCGGCAGCATTGTAATGTGAAATTTCAGAGAAGTCATCAAATGCGCCTCCCATATCCAGCAGGTTACCATCAGCATCAGTTAGCGAAAGGTCTATAGCGGCACCGCGGTTGTGGTTAGAACCTTTGCCGGGCTTGGCAACATAAAGCGGATTATTTACAATTTCGTACATTTTGCGCTGGTAGCCATACGGGCGGTAACAGTCGTAAATTATAAGTTTATAGCCTTTATCCTGTGCTGCTTCATTAGCTTTCTCTAAAGCATCTGCCACTTCAGGGCGCAGGAAACAGCGCGCACAGGGATATATTTTTTCGTGCATAAAATTGGCTGTATCTGCATAGGCCATTTTGTTAATGATGTTTAGCGAATCAAAGTTAATTTCTGACCAAAGAGAGTCTTTTACCGAAGCTGATATTTTGGTTTCGTTAAAATTTACAGACGGATCTTTTGCCACTGCCGAACAGAGCAGCACAACAAGGCTTAACAGAAATATGTTTTTAAGGATTTTCATGTGATGGTAAAAGACAAATGTAAAATTAATTTATTATGTCAAGACAAAATTATTTTTCATATTGTTTTTGACAATAAAATTATGGTTAAAAATTTTGACAATAAAAATATTGTTATTATTTTTGACAATAAAATTTTTGTTATGAAAAATATAATTGGCGTTCCCGCAAGAAAAGAAAACTTTTATCCAAGAGAAAAGGAGATAAATAAAATAATCTCAAAAATTGATGACGGTAATAATCTCCAAATTGCTGCTCCGCGACGCGTAGGGAAAACATCAATTTTGTTTTCTTTATTAGATAATAAGACTGATGAGCATGTATACATATATGTTGATACAGAATCAATAGATAACAATCAGGATTTCTTTAAAAAGATATTAAAAGAAATAGTAAAAATTGAGTCAGTAAGAATTGCTAAACTTTTTAAAGTTGGAAATAAATTCTTAAATAAAATAAAAGGTATTTCATTTATGGGTGCCGAGATAAACTTTAATGAATCATCGGACATTGATTATAAAGAAGAACTTGAAAATCTTTTAAGTGGTTTTGAGATCAAAGATGGTAAAAGATTAGTATTACTAATTGATGAATTCCCGCAAACTATTCAGAACATTATTGAAAAAGATATTAGTGGACCTAAAGAAGCCATTAATTTTCTTCAATCAAACAGGGATTTAAGGCTAAACCCCGAAATAAACTCGAAAGTCACTTTTATATATACCGGATCAATTGGCCTTAACCACACAGTTTCATCTATAGACGGCACTGCATTTATTAATGATATAAATTCTGTAGAAGTAGGTCCTCTTACAAAAATTGATGCATTAGAACTTTTAGACAAACTACTTGCTAATAAAAAGAGATTTATTAGTGAAGAAAGTGCAAACTATCTTATGGATAAAATAGAATGGCTGATACCTTTTCATATACAATTAGCAGTACAGGAAATTATAGATCAGTCAAATCCAGATGTAGCGATTACAATTCAAGTAATAGATAAATCCTTTAGCGAAATAGTAGCCTCCAGGAATAATAACCATTTTGAGCACTACAGTAGCAGGTTAAGGATATCTTTTAAGGGCGACGAATATAAATTTGCTTATAAGTTGCTTTGCAGCATTGCAGAAAAAGGAACACTTCAAAAAGCAGAAGCTTTTGATATTTCGTTAGATTTTAATGTACAGGATAGATTTCGCGCAATCATAGAAATTCTTATATATGATGGTTATATTAATAATAATGGAGATGCTAATGTATACCGTTTTAACTCTCCCATTTTAAAAATGTGGTGGAACCGCTTTAACAATTAAAACTATGGAAAACTATTTATATAATCCCGATCAAAAAAACAAGAACCAACTTAAAGAAGAGTTTGTTGTAAGGACTGAGGTATTAGCAGATATTCTGAGCGATCTTGAAAACTCAGATATGACCAAGCCTGAACAACATTACCTTTTAGTAGGACAACGTGGCACCGGTAAAACAACCATGCTACTAAGGTTACGATATGCCATTGAAGATTCAGAAAAACTTAACACATGGCTTATACCTATTGGCTTTAACGAAGAATTGTACAGCATTACCCAGCTATCCAACCTTTGGGAACATATTGCCGAGTACTTAGAAGATAATTATGGTTTTGATGGACTCCCAAACGAAATGGAAGCATTTTATGGTAGCCCTGATTTTGAAGAAAAATGTTATGAAGCATTAGAAAAAGCATTAAATAAACATGGTAAAAAAGTAGTATTGCTTATTGATAATATTGGCGACCTCTTTAAAAAATTTGATATGATAGAGGTTCGCAGATTAAGGGAGATATTGCAAACAAAAAAGTATTTACGCCTTATTGCAGGTTCACCTTTTTATCTTGATACAGTACTTGATTATGCCCAACCATTTTTTGAGTTTTTTAAAGTAAAAAGATTAGACGGACTTAATGAAGAAGAATCCCGCACATTACTACTAAAACTGGGTGACATATACGGAGAACGTGAAAAAATAGAGCGCATAATTAAAGAGACGCCGCAACGTATAGAAACATTACGTATTCTTAGCAGCGGTGTGCCCCGAACTATTGCTCTACTATTCCAGATATTTATAGACCATGAGCATGAAAGCAGCTTAAAGGACCTTATGCGGGTACTTGATGCTGTAACACCGCTGTATAAGCACCGCATGGATGACCTGCCAACACAACAGCAAAAAATTGTAGATGCTGTAGCCCGCAACTGGGATGCAATAAGTGTAAAAGAACTTAGAGAGCGCACAAAATTGGAAAGCAAAGTAATTTCTGCCCAGTTACGCCAGCTTGAAAAAAATCAGGTAATAGAGAAACGAGAAACCGGAACTAAAAATCATATATATTTATTGCAAGACCGTTTCTGGAATATTTGGTACCTGATGCGTAACGGACGTAAAAAAGAAAGCGAACGTGTGGTATGGTTGGTTCGGTTTTTAGAAAGTTGGTGCACTACTGATGATTTTGAAAAAAGAATAGCTAATTATGTGATTCAAATAAAGGAAGGAAAGTTAGACGAAAACGCAAAAGAAATGTATGGACAAGTTTATGCTTCACTAAAAAACCTAACGAGCAATCAAAAATTTTTATTAAAAAATAATATTGACAAAGATAGTGCTGACATAATTAATATTACTGAGGAAGATGCAATTGAAGAAGCTTTGAAATTATCAAACCAGAATAAGCACTTGGATGCATTAAAAGCCATTTTAGAAAGTGATGATTTATCCGAAGATAATAAAAAACTAATAAGTTATTACATTGAAAAATTAGAACTGAAAGATTTGCGAAATTTAATACACTATCTTGGTTCCGAAAATTATGTGAAAATTAAGTACAAAGGGGGATATGTTACTGCAATATTAGAATCAATAAGTGTACTGATGAGTTATAAATTACTTAAAGACGATATTGAGGAAATAATGACAATTGCAAAAATGATATCTTTTGTATTAGAAGATACTTTTAAAATAAGTGAATATGAATCATCTGTAATATTAAGAACTTTGATGATGTGCTTAATGAGAAAACATTTAAAAATTACGATTTCTATTTTCGAAGAATTAGAGCATTTGAATTTTATTGAGCGTAATAAATCGCTTTATATTGCGGCAAAATATTTATATAATAATGAAAATCAGGACGAGCTAAAACTCTTAGGATCTGAAACACTTTACCCTACATATCGCGTAATTGATTTCTTAAAAGGCTATTGGAAGAAAAACGAAACTATATAAAAAAGCCTCATTAAAAATGAGGCTTCCATCATATTGAAAATGTTATTTTCTAATAATCCCTGTTCACATCAAAAGCTTCCAGGTATTCGGCTACGCGTTTCACAAAAGACCCTCCTAAAGCGCCATCTACCACACGGTGGTCATAGCTGTGCGACAGGAACATTTTTTGGCGTATGCCGATGAAGTCACCTTCGGGAGTTTCTATAACGGCAGGCACTTTACGTATAGCACCAAGGGCTAATATACCCACCTGTGGCTGATTGATTATTGGCGTACCAAACACACTGCCAAAGGTACCCACATTAGTAACAGTGTAAGTACCGCCCTGTGTATCGTCCGGTTTTAGTTTGCCGGCCTTGGCGCGGTTACCTAAATCGTTTACGGCTTTTGCCATGCCCACAAGGTTAAGCTGGTCGGCATTTTTAATAACCGGCACTATGAGGTTACCATTAGGCAGGGCAGCTGCCATACCCAGGTTTATATTTTTCTTTTTAATAATGTAATCGCCATCTATAGATATGTTAAGCCCCGGATAATCTTTAAGTGCTTTTGCTACAGCCTCCATAAATATGGGGGTATACGTAAGCTTCTCGCCTTCCCGTTTCTCGAATGCGGTTTTAACCTTGTCGCGCCACTTTACAATATTAGTAACATCTACCTCTATAAACGACTGTACGTGAGCCGATGTTTGCACACTCTGCACCATGTAGCCGGATATAAGCTTACGCATACGGTCCATCTCTACAATTTCGTCCTGGCCATTAACCGATACCGGCGCAGCTTTGGTTGCAACAGTTTCAGGTTTAAAGTTTGAAGTTTCAGGTTTTGTTGCTGCCTGCGGAGCTCCCCCTTGGGAGGTTAGAGGGCTTTTAACTTGTCTTTTAGACACATATTCTAATATATCACTTTTAGTAACCCTGCCGTCTTTACCGGAACCTGTAATAGTTTCCAGTTCGGCTACAGAGATACCTTCCTCTTTTGCTATGTTTTTAACCAATGGCGAATAGAACTTCTCTGAATCAGAAAAATCAAGTGGGGCAGCAATAAGGTCTTTTGCGGCTTCAAAAGTTTTTTCAACCGCTGCAATATCAATATTGGCAGCCGTAGTTGCCTCGCTTGGCGCATCTACTACAACGCCACCCTCTGTCTCTATGTAGGCAATGATCTGGCCTACCTGCACCACATCATTTTCTTTAAAAAGTATTTCCGACAATGTACCCGATACTTCCGACGGTACTTCAGAGTCTACCTTATCGGTAGCAATTTCCAATACGGCTTCATCTGCCGCAATGTGGTCGCCCACCTTTTTTAACCAGTTAGTAATGGTTGCCTCTGCAACACTCTCACCCATCTTGGGTAATCTTAGTTCAAATTTTGCCATATCGTTAACCTAAAGGTGAAATTGGTATTTATGTTTGCGAATTTAATAAAAAAAATGAGTCAACGCTTTTTTGTATGTAATTTTTTAGACGTTTTTAAAAATAAAATTTTCAAGTTTTATTACTTCGCCCCTGTCGTTACTACTATTACTGCCCAGCATAAAATCAGCGTTTGCAGGCTTTATTTTATAAGTAAAACCATTAGCCTTATAGGTTTCCATAAAGCTTATTATCTGCGCAAAGCTTACAAATGCATTATCAAAAATTATTTCGCTGTCTTTGTTTTGTAAAAATAAGGCATCCTTTTTAATTGCAGTAGTACAGACAATATTTTTTTGCAGTTGGTTTTGCAACGCTTCACGCAGGGATTTATCATCGGAAATTAAAACATACTGCTGCGGATTATATACCGGTGCTTTTTTATTTTTCTTAGCAAGTGCAAAAGCAAGTGCTCCTACCCTCATAAGCACATCAAAAACAGCCGACTGCTTAAAATGCTTACGGTAAAAAAACTGCATAGCTTCGCGAAACCGGCTCATGTAAGCACCATCTTTAACGGTGCTCTCGCCCTTGTAATGTATTACCGATGTACCCGAAAAATAATAATTAGCCAGCCCTTTTTTAATTACGGTATACGATAAATCTATATCGTCGCTGTACATAAAGCAGTCTTCATCAAAACCGCCAACTTCCAAATAGAGCTCCCGCTTCATAAGCATAAACGCCCCAACAAGTATATCTACCTTGCCATTCTCATTTTCGGGAACGTGCTGGGCATAGTATTGGTTAAATAGCTTAAATTTTGGAAAAGCTTTATACAAGGCACCTATTTTTGTAATAGCAACCCAGGGAGTTGGGACGCCGCGCTTACTTTCGGGTAAAAACTGGCCGCGCCCATCAATAAGTTTTGGGCCGGCAATGCCAAAATTACTTTGCGCTTCGGCAAATGCCAAAATCTTTATAAAAGTATCTTCTGCAACAACGGTATCCGGGTTAAGGATGCAAACATATTTGCCTTTGGCTGCTGCCACACCTATATTATTGCCTTTAGGAAAACCCGAGTTTTCTTTGTTTTCTATAAGGGTAATGTGCGGAAAACGCTCCTTTATCGTGGCGCAGCTATCATCGGGAGAATTATTATCTACCACAATTATTTCGGCATGAAGGCTCTTAATTGCCTGCTGTACACTAAGCACACATAACTCTAAAAAATAACGGACATTGTAGTTAAGAATAATAACGGATAACTGCATGCGGCAAAGATAGTAATTTGGCCGTGTTCTTAGTTAAGCAATATCATCCCGGTTATTAACCTTTTCTGTTTTTTCTTTTTTGAGTATTGATTTTCCTTGTATTTTTTGATCAATATCCTCATCAACTGATTTCTTTAAATCAGCAGGAATTGCATCCCAAAGCTTATCAGGAATGTTTTCTATATTATATTTATCACTTTTTGCGTCCATACTATAAAGATAGCGATTTAATGAGCCGGAAACAAATACCAACAAAAAAGCGCCCGTTGCGGGGGCGCCTTCTTAACTAACCAATCAATCATTATAAAACCTCAATCACTCTTTTAGTTTCTTGCTGTGCTTCTTCTTTTTTAGGAATCGTAATCGTTAATATACCGTCGTTGTAAGCTGCATTAATGTCAGCCTCATTTACATTTTCCGGCAAAGTAAAAGACCTTTTAAATGAGTTTTGGGTAAATTCTTTCCTTGTATACTTACCGTCTCCTTCTACTATTTCTTCAACTTCAGCTTTATGCGATATAGTTAGTAATTTCTTATCTATCTCTATAGCAAAAGTTTCTTTTTTTAATCCCGGAGCTACTAAAGCTATCGTGAAAAATTGCTCTGTTTCCTTAATATTTACTGGTGGTACCGTTTTTTGAGTATATTGGGTTCCACCCAATATATCTTTAAAAAATTGATCCATTACTACTGGGTATCCATTGCTGTAATTGCGTTTTACTAAGTTCATGTTTTTATATTTTTTAAGTTATAAATCTTATTGATTTGATAGGTTATAGTCAAGATTTATTCCAATATAAAAACAAATGACAAAATGTCATCTTTAGTGACTTTTTGTCATTATTAATGAAATCATAAAAAAACCACCTGAAATTGGTGGCTAATAATTATTGCAAAATTATGTATGTGAAATATCAGTACGGGGATAGTTTCGCTCTTCCTGAATGGCTCCATCCTGCCTGTGAATTATTATCGAACACCTTGTATGGTGCTTTGCCATCTCTATGGTGCGGTTTATAACATCTTGTTTATTTATGCCTATCACACACGCACGTCCTGTATTCTCCATCATACCTTTCCAGCCATTGTTACCATTTGTAGTAACATGATATACTTTTCTACATTCCATGATTACTGATTTTTATATTATCAAAAATACAAACATCTAATTTGCAGAGTATTAAATATATCATAATTCTTAACCTCTAAATACTAAAAATTCTATTGAAACAAACTCATAATTAACAAGTTAGCGATTACAAAAACTAAATTTGTATCTATAAATAACCCAACCACTAAATAGTTAACGAAATATTAAAATCACTAAAATAAACACAATTTTACTAAACTATTCTTAATAAAAAGACTAAAATTTTTATTTATAACAAAATCGAACGATATTTGAATTATCAAAAGTAACAAACATTTAAAATAAACATTATGAAAAGTTTTCAATTAGTATTAGGGGCTGCTGCCATAGTAGCTGGTTTTGCATCTTGCAAAAATGAGGCAAAAGACACCGCAGAAAAAAATGTTGACCATTATGTAGTATATGTAGACTCTGTAAACAGCCTTGACGCTGCCGAAAGATCTGCCAACTGGGCCGCTATTGAAGCTGGCTACCAGGCGAGGGTTGCCGAAGCTGAAGCTGCACTAACAACTCTTGAAAACGATGCCAAAGCTCAGGAAAGGATTAACGAGACAAAATCTAAATATGAAGGTGTTAAAACTGCTGCCGAAGCAGATGCAAAAGCTAAAATGGAAAAAGAAGCTGCCGCTGCTAAACCAGCTGTTGCTAATGGTGGTTCTATGGTAGACATGTATTTTGGTGCAGGTAACGTAGTAGGTAACGATATGAAATTTGGATGGGTTAACAAAGACAACATACTTAGTGTATACCAAAAATTTGTAGACACATTTGAGGCTAACCACGAATCTTACTCAAGACAGGATTTTGATAAAGTAAAAGCATGGTATGAAGCTCTTGATGCAAGAAAAAATACTGTAGAAAAAGAAGGCCTTACAGGTGAGGATAATAGAAAAATTGCAGGCCTAAAACTTAAATTTGCCCCTAAATTTAAATGGGAACGTATGACCGCTAAAGGTGACGAAAACCAAAAAGCTAAAGATGCAGCCAACTAATTCAGGCTCGATTCCTGAATATTTGATGAGGTGTACCCCTAAAAGGTGCACCTTATTTTTTTGTCTAATTAAAACGCATCAATTATAGTTATTATCGCAACAGTAATCCCCAAAGGGTACGAATACCCAAAACGGCATCTGTAATTTTTGATTTAGAAGGGCGAATAACAAAATGTTGTTTTTGCTGCTCTTTCCTAAAAAACAGGAAACCTAAATGGTATGCGTCTATACTAACCGTAACATCTGGATCTTTTTTTATGCTTTCCCATGCCTGCTCTATCGCATCACTTTCATGTATGTTTGCAATAACAGCAATACTACCATTGTTAATATCACTTTTAAGTTGTTGCATTAAAGGTAATAAAGTGGCTCTATCTTTCCCGGTAAGAATGGCAAGGTCTACCCCGCCGGGCACCGCCACATAAGTAGAATAAAACCATATTTTAGTATTTATCTCCTCGGCTGCCTGCCTCATGGTTTCGGCTACTGCGGTTGCAACGTCATCCTCTCCTAAAACAATAAGCTTATACGATTTAAAATGAGCTATTACTTTAAATAAAATATTTAAGGTAGTGCTGTTTAAACCGGCAACAGGATTATAATTAACATCTGTAATTAAGGGTTGTTTCCTGTAAAAACCTTTAGTAACAAGCCCAAAAACAAAAGGCGAGTGCACCCCGTGTTCGTTTACAGAGTTTAACAAGAATGATATGTAGCTTAACAGTTTAATTTGATTTTGATTTAATATTTATACAGCAGGATAGCTTTTAACAATTCGTTCAAGACTTTGTATAATCTCAGGCAAAAAAGTTTGATCAAAATCCAGATAATATGTAAGCTCAGCCCCATTATAACCATTATCCTTACTAACTACTTTAGTATGAAAATGACCAATTCCATCACCTTTAATTTCAAGTTTTAAATGATCTTCAAGACATTCAAAATTTATTTCTTCATGCAAGTTATCGTAGAGCTTTGAAAATTCCTCATAAAGAGTAACAAATTCGTGATTCCTCAATGAGGCACTATAACTTCCACTAAAAGCTCCGGCCTTTACTGAAATTTTAGTTTTAAGCCAATTTTTATCCCATTCATCCTCGCCAGAAGCATGTTCAAACCCTAAAACATCAATACGGATAAAATCTCCCGAGTCTTTTATTTCAAAGTGCAAATCTTCCATTCACTATTAACTTTAGCCTATTAAATAAGTCTTTTACTATTCTAATTAGATTGCTTCGTTCCTCGCAATGACAGGATCCTGAAAACTGCCAACTTAATGTTATTCCAACTTAGCACTCAGTTCAAACCAGCGCTCTGTTTTCTCATCAATGGTCTTAAGCACTTTTTCAAGGTCAGTCGCTTTTTGGGCTATATCTTTATCTGCAACAGTACCATCAGCAAATTGCTTTTCAATCGTCTCTTTTTCGCGCTCCAGGTCTTTAAGGTCTTTTTCTATTTTAGTAAACTCCTTTTGCTCATTAAATGTCAAACCCGGTTTAACGTTGTTCTGTTTCCAGTTTTTGTTGTCGCCCACCTGTTTAAGTTCGCCCTTAGCAGGTTCGGCACTATCTTCATAACTACGGAAATCACTATAGTTACCCGGAAAATCCTCTACTATACCTTCGCCCCTAAACACAAAAAGGTGGTCGACTATTTTATCCATAAAATAACGGTCGTGGCTCACTACAAGCAAGCAGCCCGGATAGTCTAAAAGGAAACTTTCCAGCACGTTAAGCGTTACAATATCAAGGTCGTTTGTAGGCTCATCCAGTATCAGGAAGTTTGGGTTTTGTATCAGTACTGTACACAGGTATAGGCGTTTAAGCTCGCCACCACTAAGCCTGTCTACAAAATCGTATTGTTTTTTACGGTCGAATAAAAAGCGCTCCAAAAGTTGTGCAGCACTTATTGTCCTGCCCTTGCTAAGCGGAATGTATTCGCCATATTCTTTAATAACATCTATTACTTTTTGGCCTTCTTTAGGGTTAATACCACTTTGAGTATAGTAGCCTATTTTAATAGTATCGCCCACTACCACCTTACCGCTGTCTACAGGAAGCTGTTGCGTTATCATGTTTAAGAACGTAGATTTACCCGTACCGTTCTTGCCTATAATACCTATGCGCTCTCCCCTTTTAAAGTTAAAGCTAAAATTATCGAGTATTTTTTTAGGTCCGAATGCCTTACTTATGTTGTGCAGCTCTAATATTTTGCTGCCCATACGCTCCATGTTAATTTCCAGCTCTACCACATGCTCCTTACGGCGGCTTTGTGCTTTTTCTTTAATAACATAAAAATCGTCCTGGCGCGATTTACTTTTAGTAGTACGTGCTTTAGGCTGGCGACGCATCCATGAAAGTTCCTTAACAAAAAGGTTCTGTGCCTTATCTATACTCGCATTTTCAGCAGCTATACGTTCCTCTTTTTTCTGAAGATAATAGCTGTAATTACCTTTATACTGATATAGTTTGCCATTTTCGAGCTCTATAATTTCGTTACATACACGCTCTAAAAAGAAACGGTCGTGCGTAACCATAAATAGTGTAATATTTTCTTTGGCAAAATAATTCTCCAGCCACTCAATCATTTCAAGGTCAAGGTGGTTGGTAGGTTCATCCAGGATTAGCAAATCCGGCTTATTAATAAGAATGATGGCAAGGGCAAGGCGTTTTCTTTGCCCACCGCTCATACTTTTCACCTTAAGTTTAAGGTCGTCCATTTTAAGCTTAGACAGGATTTGCTTATACTGTGTTTCAAAATCCCAGGCATTATGCTGCTCCATACCCTCAAAGGCCTTTTGGTAAGCTTCCCCATCATCAGGGTTCTCCAACGCTTTTTCATACGCCTCTATAACATGCAGTATCTCGCTATCAGATGCAAAAATACTTTCTTCAATAGTCAGTTCTGGGTCGAGGTTAGGCTCCTGAGAAAGGAATGCCATTTTAATTTCCTTACGGATAACCACTTGTCCGGTATCGGGAGTATCATCACCATTAATAATCTTAAGGATGCTGGTCTTGCCACTGCCATTTTTTGCCACGAAAGCAATTTTCTGGTCTTTATTGATGCCGAAAGAAATGTTTTCGAAAAGGGTACGCTCGCCGAATGATTTGGATATGTTCTCTACTGAAAGGTAATTCACGCTGGGATATTTTTTTTGCAAAAGTAACTTATTAATTATGAATTAAAAATTACGAATTACGAATTGAAAAATCTTTCTGGAAAATTTAATATAACGTCTTATTACATTAGAAGATTCAACATAAAAATTCCCAATTTGAAATTAAATAAATAGCAGGACTTACAAAAAACGTGTAGTTTTGATAATCCAAGTTAAGTACCCCAACCACTCATGATAAAATCTACCCCGTTTTATACCAAACTGGCTCACATAAGCATCAGCATTCTTGCCATAGGTTACATTGCCATTATAGGCAAAACTATATTGGCACCGCTTATTATTGCACTCCTTTTTGCCATGCTGCTTATACCGTTTGCTAATTTTATGGAGCGTAAACTTAAGTTCCCAAGAGCTATGTCATCCTTCGTAGTGCTTATATTACTTGTTGGGGTTATAAGTGGGGTTATGGTGCTTTTAGGCAGCCAGTTATCTGAATTTACACAGGATATTCCTGCTTTTCAGAAACAGCTTATGGAATCGCTCGAGGCGTTACAAACCTGGATTGCGCACTCTTTTCATATAGATAACGACAAACAGGCAGAATATATTAACAACACCACATCTGAAGCTTTGGGCCGCGGTACCGCACTTGTAGGTGCCACACTAATATCGCTGTCTTCGTCTTTACTGTTTATGGTATTCATATTTCTATACACTTTCTTCCTGTTAATGCACCGCAGCCTGCTACTGCGTTTTATACTCGCCTTGTTTCATGATAACCATAGTGTTGTAGTGCGCGAGGTGGTAGACAGGATACAATACATCATTCGTAAATACATACTGGGGCTATTGCTGCAAATGGCAATTGTAGCTATATTAAGCTGTATTGCCTTTACCATATTGGGCATAAAATATGCCTTTTTACTGGGCATACTCACTGGCATACTTAACGTTATACCTTACGTAGGCATTTTTATATCGCTAATGCTATCGGTTCTGGTAACCTTTGCCACTGCCGATGCCAGCCAGGTACTCTTTGTTGTTATCGCCTTAATAGTGATTCACCTTGTAGACAGCAATTACATCATGCCAAAAATAGTAGGTTCTAAAGTGAAGCTTAATACGCTTACTGCCGTGTTAGGACTTGTGGTGGGCGAAATGATATGGGGTATTACGGGTATGTTTCTCGCCATTCCTGTTATTGCTATTGCTAAAGTAATCTTTGACCGTGTAGAAGGCCTCAAGCCGTGGGGAATGGTACTGGGTGAAGACGACCTTGCCGAAACACAGCGTAACATCCCTGCCGATGAGGAGTTACCGCCGCTGGAGGAATAGCTTCTTCCATTTCGACGAAAGAGAAATCTCAAAAATTAAATAAAAGATTTCTCAACTGCGCTTCGCTACCTTCGAAATGGAACAGCTGCCACTAAAAACACAAAATGATAGTACCAAATAATACTATCGCACCATAAAAAATCGCCCGAAACAACTCCCGGGCGATCTTACTTTTAGCATCAAACTTAAATTACTTTACGGCTTTAAGCTTCGATTTATAGTTCTTTTTCAGCTTATCCATTTTAGGGGCAATAACCATACGGCAATAAGGCTGGTCTCCATTTAGGGCAAAATAATCCTGGTGGTAATCTTCGGCAGGATAAAACTTACCGGCAGAAGATATTTTGGTCACGATCTTTTTACCCTCAAAAATATTTTGGTCCGTAAGCAGTTTAATAAAATTCTCTGCCGATGCTTTTTGTGCAGGAGTGTTATAAAATATCTCGCTGCGGTATTGCGTTCCCTCATCATTACCCTGCCTGTTTAGGGTTGTAGGGTCGTGTGTGGCAAAAAATATCTCTAACAAATCTTCATAAGCCACCTCCTTAGGGTTGTAGGTAATTTCTATAGCTTCGGCATGGCCTGTTGCGCCAGATGATACCTGCCTGTAAGTTGGGTTTGCAACGGTACCGCCTATGTAACCCGACACTACTTTTTCTACCCCTTTAAGATCGGTAAAAAAAGCTTCGGTACACCAAAAACACCCACCGGCAAATATGGCAGTCTCTGTTTTAGCATTGTCCTTTTTTGTATCTCCTTTTTTTACTTCATCAGTAACTTTTGCCAGTGCTTTAGGATTTGCATCTGGTGCACCCTGGCATGATATAGCAAACATTGCCAGTATAACGGCGGCTATTTTTTTCATATAATTTAAAATTAATTTGTTGTGGTTTGCCCGCTACGGGTTGTTAACTAAACTTTACAACTATACATACGAAATATTGTGCCAAAAAAGATTTATTATGTTTTAAAATGTTTGTTTCTTTGTGCAAAACCGCACTGATGATAGAAGCTAAGAATATACATAAATATTATGACGACCTGCATGTACTAAAAGGGGTAGATCTTTTTATTCCTAAGGGCGAAATAGTATCTATTGTAGGTGCATCAGGCGCAGGTAAAACTACCCTGTTACAAATACTGGGCACGCTTGATAAAGCCGACCCACAGACAGACACCTCCCTTAGCATAGACGGGCAGGATGTACTGCACATAAAAGATAAAGCGCTTTCAAACTTTCGTAATCTTAAGCTGGGGTTTATTTTTCAGTTTCACCAGTTAATGCCAGAATTTACAGCACTCGAAAATGTGTGTATCCCTGCTTATATTGCCAATAAACCAAAAGCTGAAACCGAAAAAGAGGCGAAAAGGCTTTTAGACTACTTAGGATTATCGCACCGCATAAACCATAAACCTGGAGAACTCTCCGGTGGTGAGCAACAACGCGTATCGGTAGCGCGCTCGCTTATAAATAATCCGGCTGTAATTTTTGCCGATGAACCTTCGGGCAACCTGGATACAGCTTCGGCAGAAAACCTGCATAATTTATTTTTTAAACTGCGCGACGAGATGGGGCAAACCTTTGTTATTGTTACCCACAATACAGAACTTGCCGATATGGCCGACCGTAAGCTGGTTATGAGCGACGGGCATATACTACCGTAATGATACTTATAGCGGCATACTGGCTTTTTTTATTTTTCCTGGCACTGCCCATAGGGGTAGCTACCATCCATTTGCTAAAAATAAATTCTCAAAATACTATTATAACCTTGCTTTTAGGGTTAGTATCTTTAACATGTTGCTTTACAATAACAGCATTTTTTTTTCCGCTTAATGGTGCAAGCCTACTGTTTTGGACCGCCTTAGGTATATTGTCCGGTATTTATTACAGGACTCAAGTAGGGCAATTACTTTCAGGCTTTAGCGAAAACCTAAAACAGCTTCCCTCCCATTTAAAAGTAGTTGTGGGGATACTCACTTTTGGTGCGTTACTTAAAAGTGCCCAATATCCTTTTATAACAGATAACGAAAGCTACTATATCCAAACTATAAAATGGCTTAACCAGTACGGCTTTGTAAAAGGGCTGGCTAACCTGCACTTGTTTTTTGCCCAAAGTTCGGCGTGGCATGTACTGCAGGCCGCGACTAATTTTAGCTTTATGACTAATAAGATAAATGACATTAACGGATTTGTCTTTATACTTTGCACCCTGTATTGCATTACCGAAGGCCATAAGTACAGTACCCCAAAAAAAATGTATTGGTTAAGTTTTATGCCATTGGCAGCTATATTTTCATTCCTTTTTTTAGATGTGCCCTCGCCCGATTTGCCATTACTTGTAATTACTCCCGTTATCCTGCATCTTTACATTCAGTATAATAAGACTAATAGTAATTTTAAGATCGCGCTCTTACTGTTTATATTCCTGGTTTCTATAAAACTTACCATACTCCCGTTAGGAATATTATTTTTACCCGGGTTAATTATAAAACAAAATTTAAAGTTTGCTATTTTTGCCGGTGTACCCATTGCCCTGCTTTGGATAGTTAAAAACATTGTAATAAGTGGTTATCCATTATATCCTATAGGCCTTTTTAAAACCGGCTATGACTGGGCAGTACCTGATAATGCTTATAACTGGATAGTAAACATAACTGCAGACTATGGGTACAAACGTACCGCCGGGTTATTGCCAAAAGACACTACAACAGCCACAAAACTATTGTACTGGCTGCAACAGGACAAGCTGGCTGGTATTATAAATAAACTCACTCTTGCGTTGCTTTTCATTATGCCTTTAAGCATGTTAAAAGACAAAAAACACAAAATGGTTTATGCAGCCCTTCTTATAAATTTTTTAGTAATATTGCTTACATCACCCCAGTTCAGGTATTTTTTATACATAACATTTGCAGGATTTTTGTTTGTCGCGGCAGCACTCTTTAACTATTTAAAAGCTGATATTGTAGTGTATAAAATCGTTATGTTTTTGGGTTCTGTAATCGTTTTTATTACATTTTTAAATTTTGGTTTAGATAAACTTACTACAAACAGGCAACACCTGGCACATGGTAAAATAAGTGTGCAGCAGCTGTACCTGCCCAGTGGAATTACTAAATATCCAGACATGAAATTTATAAAAGTAAAGCTGGATAACCTTAATTATTACTCTCCTGAATATAACTTCTTTACATACGGAACTGCAAATGGCCCTTTACCCTGCGTAAACTCGCAACAGATAGAATTTTTGCAGAAAAACCTTGGTATCATTCCGCAACAAAGAACAAACGATATTAAGGATGGGTTTTATTCTGCCAAAACACCTGAAAAATAATTTACCACATTTTTGTACCTTTGCAGCATGCAAGAGGCAATGGATGTTTTAGAATTAAAATCGTTCCTGGACGATAAGGTACTGCAATACAACAACCCGGATTTTATAGAGTCGGACCCGGTACAGATTCCGCATCTTTTTACACTAAAAGAAGACCGTGAGATTGCCGGTTTTCTTGCTGCTACCATTGCATGGGGCAACCGCAAAATGATTATTAATAATGCTAAAAAAATGGTGGCACTTATGGGCAGTAGCCCGTACGATTTTGTTATGAACCATAACAAAAATCAGCTTGAGCCACTGGCAACCTTTGTGCATCGCACCTTTAACGGCGGCGATTTTACAACTTTTATTACTGCACTCAAGCATATCTATACCCATCATGGCGGACTGGAAGGTGTATTTACAAGTCATCAAAATACTGATAGCCTGCAACCTGCAATTAATCAATTTAAAAAGGTTTTCTTTGAAGTGGAACATCAAAACCGCACGCAAAAACATGTAAGCGATCCATTGGCAGGATCGGCAGCTAAAAGGATAAATATGTATTTACGATGGATGATACGTAATGACAATGCCGGCGTAGACCTTGGCCTGTGGAAGGATATCTCCCCTGCATTATTGTCGTGTCCGCTTGATGTGCATAGCGGTAACGTTGCAAGAAAACTTGGCCTGCTTACGCGAAAGCAGAATGATGCCAAAGCCTTAGCCGAACTTGATGTAGCGCTGCGATCTCTTGATAAAGCAGACCCTGTAAAGTATGATTTTGCTTTGTTTGGGTTGGGTGTATTTGAAGGGTTTTAATTTAATTTGTTTTGCCTATTTTTGAAACAAATCAAACCACTATGAAATCTATTAAATTTTTGCTCATTGCTTTTACGGTTTTTTTGTTCAGCAATACTATTTTTGCACAACAGCAAAAAACAATACAAACAGCTACAATCAAGACCGCCATTTACTGCGACCACTGTAAAAACTGCGAAAGCTGTGGCGACAAATTTAACCGTACTTTACTAAAAGAAAAAGGAGTGCAAATGGTGGTGCTTGATGAAAAAGCAATGACCATTAAAGTAACTTACAATTCTAAAAAAACAGATTTGCAAAAAATAAAACAAGCCATTAGCAAACTGGGCTATGACGCTGACGACCTTAAAGCAGAAGAAGTTGCCTATACCGGCCTTGACGATTGCTGTAAAAAATAATTATTATTTGCAGCATCTTGCAGTATTGCAAAAGATAGTTGGAGGGTAATTAAGTCTGTATGAATATTTATTATATTTGAATCAGATCCTTACATCTGACCTTTAATAATCTATGAAAAAAATACCTGTTACGATTTTAATAGCCGGAATTGTTATTACATTATTTATAGCTTGCAACTTTTTTGGATTATGTTTAATTAGCCAAACACGTGCCCTCTCTAATGAGCCTGCAATAAAAGTAAACAAGTGGTTACTATCAACAAACCTCATCGCCCCTAAAACGGGAGATTTTATAGTGTATAAATTTGGGTATGTAAGGCGTGTACACCGACTGATGGCAACAGAGGGCGATATTTTAGAAATTAAAAATGGGCGGGTTTATGTAAATAGTAATGACTTTGACAAAAACATTAGTGTGATGCATGCATACAGGCTTAATAAACAACAATTTACCCTTTTAAAACCCGAAGAAATGACTATCCCTACAGGCGGGGCTAAGCTTGCTGAATCTGACTACGTTGTTTTTATTCAGGATAAAATTGCCTCAAAACATAAGTTGAAAGAACATAAAGTAATTTTAAATGACAGGATACCTGATAAAAAAATAGTGCGTGTATTCGGAAAAAATTGGGACGAGAATAATTTTGGGCCACTTGTTATCCCTAAAAATAAAGTATTTGTAATGGGCGACAACCGTGACAATTCTGAAGATTCCCGCTATTTAGGCTTTATAGATACCAATAATATTGTGGGCTTGGTAATTAACTAAAGCCTTTGTATTGAACCTGAAAAATAAACCTTGCCATACTACACCAATAACCAACATATACCATGAAAACAATTATTACTTCGTTAATAGCCTTATTCGCAATTTTCTCTATGCATTCTCAGGAAATACTGCCCCTTTATAAAACGGTACCTAACAGTAAGCCATCGGCAAATAAGGAAAAAACCGTTAACAACATGATTCGCAGGGTAACCGTACCCACGCTTACCATTTATAAACCTGCAAAGCCTAATGCTCAGCGCAGCGCTGTTATTATTTGTCCGGGTGGCGGCTACAGTGTACTGGCTTCCGGCCATGAGGGTATTGATGTTGCTAAAGCATTAAACAACATTGGCATTACAGCCTTTGTTTTAAAATACCGTTTGCCAAACGATTCTATAATGAAGGATAAAAGCATAGGCCCGTTACAGGATGTGCAGCGTGCTTTCCAGATAGTGCGGGAACGTGCAGCAGAATGGAACCTTGATACTGCTAAAATTGGCGTTATGGGTTTTTCGGCAGGTGGTCACCTGGCAGCTTCAGCATCTACACAATACGGCAGGGAGGTTATAGAGAATCCAAAACATACATCTTTTAAACCCGATTTTTCTATCCTTATTTATCCCGTAATAAGTTTTACAGACAACCTTACACACATGGGCAGCCGGGATAACCTGATAGGCAAAAATCCTGATGAAACTGCTGTAAAACAATATTCGAATGAGTTGCAGGTTAATACGCAAACACCGCCTGCATTTTTAGTGCATTCGGCCGATGATACTGTGGTTCCTGTGGGAAACAGCATTGCTTACTACGAAGCACTCACTAAAAACAAAGTATACAGTGAAATGCTTTTGTACCCACATGGCGGGCACGGCTATGGCATGAACAATAGCACAACACAGGATAAGTGGATGGATAACTTAAAGAACTGGATGATCGCGAATAAATTTTTATAGAAATCAGCATTCTTATTTTTTTTCCCGACATTAATTCTGCAAATTAATCAATGAATTTGTGAAAATCTGTGGAATTTGTGTCTGAAAAAATTAGTATTTTTGTATTACATGGCAATGATGTCTGCCCTAAACCGCCCGCAAATTTTATTTGTAGCTGATGACGTCTACTTTAATGGCTTACGCCACTGTAGATGTATTTAAATCAACCGGATATGACAAATCAAAATTTTAAATGGCACATTGCAAATCCCAAAAATGTTTTTATTTTAATAGCCAAATGGCTGCTGCTTTCTGTAGCTGTAGGGTTTGCTACAGGCTGCGCCTCGGCATTTTTCCTTACCACGCTAAATTGGATAACCAACTGGCGCGAAGCGCATTTATGGATTATTGCGCTGTTACCGGTGAGCGGATTGATAATAGGCTTAACCTATCATTACTGGGGTAGTAGCGTGGTAAAAGGCAATAATCTTTTGCTGGAAGAGCTGCATACCCCGAAACAAATTATCCCCTTTAAAATGGCACCATTGGTATTGTTTGGCACATTGGTTACCCATTTATTTGGAGGATCTGCAGGGCGCGAAGGAACTGCCGTACAAATGGGTGGTGCCATTGCCGACCAGTTTACACATTGGTTTAAACTTGATGACTTCGACAGGCAAATTATCATCATCATGGGGATAAGTGCCGGTTTTGCATCGGTATTTGGTACGCCTGCAGCTGGAGCCATTTTTGCGTTAGAGGTTATGGTTATTGGCAAACTAAAATATAATGCACTTCTCCCCGCCTTTATAACCGCCTATATTGCCGATTATTCCTGTACCGTATGGAAGGTTTCCCATACCCACTACTCCATTCCATCTGTCCCTGTAATGACTCCTGTAAACCTTTTGTATACCATTGGCGTGGCACTACTTTTTGGATTAGCAGCACTGTTATTTAGTAAACTGGTACACTTTTTTAGCAGCCTGTTTAAAAAGATACATTACCCGCCACTACGACCTTTTACAGGCGGTTTATGTTTAGCCATAGCGATATATTTTTTAGGCACCACAAAATATATAGGGCTCGGCATACCGGCAATAGTAGAATCGTTTACGGTAGCACAGCCACCTTATGCTTTCTTAGTAAAAATATTGCTGACAACTCTTACCCTTGGAGCAGGTTTTAAAGGAGGCGAGGTTACGCCCCTGTTCTTTGTGGGTGCTACGTTAGGGAGTGCCCTGTTTTTAATAGTTCCGTTACCTATGGCGATGTTGGCAGGAATGGGTTTTGTAGCGGTTTTTTCGGGTGCGACAAACACCCCTATTGCCTGTACGCTTATGGGCATAGAGCTCTTTGGTTTAGACTGCGGACTGTACATTGCCATTGCCTGCATTGTTGCTTACTTTGTTTCGGGTAACACAGGTATATACTCGTCGCAGGTTATTGGCGGGGCTAAAGGGTATGTTTATGGGAGGTTTTATAAATAGTAAACCGAATTCAGAATGGGACGGAAAATTTTGAAAATACTTTTAATAGCACTACTGTGCATTACCTTTATTATATGGATAATGGTTTTAGCATCCAGCCATAATATTCCTACCGAAACACATTTGTATCTTTCTGTGGTTGTTTTATTTTTAGTTTTTTTATTATTTATAACACGTATCTCCAAATCATAAAAAAAGACGCAGAATTGCTGCGCCTTTTTTGATATATTTTAGAGACGCATTCAATGCGTCTCTACTGTTTGGCAACCATTTCGGTAAAACTGCGTGCAGCATTCGAGAAATCTGACGGTACCAAAACAATAGTAGTTGTATTGTTGTCAATACCAATTTCTGATAGCATCTGCATACGGCGCAGTTCGAGGGCGATAGGGCTTTTTTCCATTTCGGCGGCACCCTGTGTTAATTTTATAGAGGCTTCGAGTTCTGCTTCGGCTTTTACAATACGGGCACGTTTCTCACGTATAGCTTCCGCTTCGCGGGCCATGGCACGCTGCATCGCTTCGGGTATCTCCACATCTTTCATCTCAACCATTTCTATTTTTATACCCCACGAATTGGTAGCAGCATCTACAATTTTTTGCAGCGTGGCGTTTATCTGCTCACGTCCGCGCAACACCTCATCCAGCGAATGCTGCCCTATAATGTTACGCAAAGCCGTAACAGAGAATTGGTACACCGCCTTGTTGTAATCGGCTACCTTAATAATAGCATCTTCGGGATTGGTGATTTTAAACCACATAACGGCATTTACCTTTATGGTAACGCTGTCTTTAGTTATGGTTTCCTGCTGCTCAAGGTCAACCGTCTTGGTACGGATATCTACCGTTTGCTGGCGTTCGAGGAAGGGGATGATCCAGTACAGCCCAGGCCCTTTTACATTGGTAAACCTGCCCAGGCGAAAAACAATAGCTCTTTGGTATTCCTGCGCAATACGGAAACCCGATAATAATATCAGGATAACGATCCCGATAATAGGTAATAGTGTCATCATTTCATTGTTTTGGTTACTGCTGCTGAGGTAAAAGTGATGCCTCAAAAAGCTGTACTAATTTACGACGACATACACCGTCGGCGAATGCCTTAAACCCATTATTTTTCAGGCAGATATACGATTTATAATTAGTGTAAACGTAGCCGTTTAACACCTAAATTTTGTCAGGTTTTAAACGGGAACCCTGCAAAGGCTGAAGCGTTTTCGTGGAAACTATGCTAAAGTTGCAGTACGTTTTTTTCAGAGTTATTAACTATTACGATATACTCATTAATTCAAAATACTGAATGTCTGATATCTTTATCATTTTACCACATTTATATTATCGATTTGATATTCAGCTTACTGTTTTTCCGGCTAAAGCTAAAGTATATAACAAGCCCTATAAGCAGCCATGCGGTAAAGTAGATCCAGTTCCATACGCTTAACTGCGCCATCATGTACAGGCAGCAAATAAGCCCTAACAGCGGTATAAGCGACAGGTTTTGACGGTATGCCCAAACCGATAGCAATACTAAAGATATAAGGAATATCCACATGGGTATTTTGTGTTTAAAGAGGCTGAAACCACTTTCGTATTTTAAAGAATCATCTATAGGCAATTCAGATACTAAGCGTTCATATTGGGCAGGGTCGCTTTCATATCTTGACAGTATACTTTCAAGATCCTGGTTGCCGGTTGCCACATCGCGCGCCAGTAATGAGTTGTAAACTTCGGTAGTTTGTTCTTTTGTAAGCGATGTTACTATATTGGTTGGGCTATTAATCTCTTTTGTATTGTAAACAAAGGCTTCCACGCCATCTTTATTGTAAATATAGGACAGCGCCAAGCCAACAATAAGCCCTATTGTCATTAAATATTTAGCGTTTACATAAGGGGTTTTAAACTTACCTCTTGGTATTCCCGGTTTGTTTTGCAGCACTAAAACCCCCGCACATACCAGTACAAAGGCAAACAGGGTACCTATACTGCAAAGATCGGTCACCATGGTAAGGTTAAGGAACAATGCCGGTACAGCCACTACAAAACCGGTAACTATGGTAGCGTAAGAGGGCGTTTTAAACTTAGGGTGTACTTTGCTAAAACGCTTAGGCAATAACCCGTCGCGGCTCATGCTCATCCATATACGGGGCTGTCCCATCTGGAAAACCAACAGCACACTTGCCATAGCTATAACGGCACTCACGGCTATAATGCCGCTCATCCATTTAAGGTTGAGCTTAGTAAATACAAATGCTAATGGGTCGCCCACGTTAAGTTCATTGTAGCTTACCATACCCGTAAGCACTAAGGCGATTATTACATAAAGAATGGTACATATTATTATCGCCCACATCATCCCTCTCGGCAGGTCGCGCTGCGGGTTCTTACATTCTTCAGCAGTGGTGGATATGGCATCAAAACCTATATAGGCAAAGAACACAGCCGATACCCCTTTAAGTACACCACTGGCACCATTAGGCGCGAACGGGTCCCAGTTGGCAGTATCTACATAAAATACGCCAACGGCAATAACCAGTAGTATTATGCAAAGCTTAACCACAACCATAAGGTTACTGGCATTGCGCGACTCTTTCATACCCCTGTATACCAAGCAGGTAATAATTACAATAATTAGAAGCGCAGGAAGGTCGGCTACAAAATGGAATGCCCCTAATGCTGGCGCTGTAGTCCACGCGGTGTATGCCGCCTGAAGCCCGGCATCAAGATTTTCGAAGGTTTTACCGCCCTGCATAAGTGCCATGGCATCGGTATAGCCATTAGAGGCCGTAAGGTAATCCATTTGTACCCACTGTGGAAGGTGTATGCCCCCGCTGTCGAGCAGGCCGGTAAAATAATCGCTCCAGGAGATTGCCACTGTTATATTGCCTATGGCATATTCCATAATAAGCGCCCACCCTATTATCCAGGCTACAAGTTCGCCAAAAGCTACATAGCTATACGTATATGCACTACCCGATACCGGTACCATACTGGCAAACTCGGCATAGGCAAAAGCGGCAAAACCACAGGCAATGGCCGTAAACAGAAAAAGGAAAATTACAGCAGGGCCACCATCGGCACTCGCCTTACCTATGGTACTAAAAATACCGGCCCCTATAATAGCGGCAATACCAAAGGCGGCAAGGTCCCTTACACCAAGGTGCCTGCCCAGGGAATCGTGCCCATCATTATTTTCTACCTGGTTTAAAATGTCCTGAACGTTTTTTTTCCTAAAAAGATCTTTTAATGCCATTATGGATTTTGGTTTTATGCGCAGCTAACAAATATAAAAAAAACAATACAGTTTTGCCTTATTCTTAAATAATTCTTAATTTACAACACATAGGTGTTTTCTATAAGTTGATAGAAATTTGTTATAATGTTTATACACTTTATAGATAGAACTATGTTAGTTTTGTAATCAGAAAAAACATTCATCACTAAAACACAACAATATGTCATTCGTAGGAAAAAAATTCCCAAACATTGCTGTAGACGCTATCTCTGAAATGGGCGATAACCTTAAAATCAACGTTTTTGAAGAGGCAGTAAATAACAATAAAAAAGTATTATTATTCTGGTACCCTAAAGATTTCACTTTTGTATGCCCTACAGAGCTTCACGCTTTCCAGGCTGCTTTAAGCGAATTTGAAAAAAGGAACACTACAGTTATAGGCGCATCTTGCGATACTAACGAAGTTCACTTTGCATGGTTAAACACTCCTAAAGATAAAGGTGGCATAGAAGGTGTAACGTACCCTATACTTGCAGATACTAACAGAAACTTAGCTAACATTCTTGATATTCTTGACATCCAGGCTTCCGGTTACAACGAAGATACAGAAACTGTAGTTCTTGAAGGAAGCAATGTTACCTACCGTGCTACTTACCTGATTGACGAAGAAGGTAAAGTGTTCCATGAAAGTGTAAACGATATGCCTCTTGGCCGTAACGTAAACGAATACCTAAGGCTGGTAGATGCTTACACGCACGTACAGGTTAAAGGCGAAGTTTGCCCGGCTAACTGGGAAGAAGGTAAAGATGCTATGACGGCAGACCGTAGCGGTGTTGCTTCTTACTTAGCTTCTAACTAATTAATTAAATTTTAAAAATACCATCATGTTACAGGAACTTGAAAAAGATAATTTGGCAGAGATCGTATCCGGTGCTCCGGTTGTTGTAGTACAGTACTCAGCAGGATGGTGCGGCAACTGCAGGATCATGAAGCCAAAGTTTAAAAAACTGGCCAGTGAGAATGACGGCATTACCTTTGTACTTGCCGATGCCGAAAATTTCCCTGAATCGCGCAAACTGGCTAAGGTAGATAACCTGCCCACCTTTGCAACATTTAAAAATGGCGTACTTGTAAACCAGGTACAAACAAATAAAGTAGAAGTTTTAACAGATCTTGTAAATGAAGTTACCAGTAATTAAGCACTTAACTCAATTTATTGAGGATAACGACCAGGACTACATAGTAGAAGCCCTGGAGGTGCTGGAGGCACTTACCGAAGTTCCGTCGCTTAAAGACGAAGAACTGGATGTTGTGGGAGAGCTTATCTCTAACATGTATGGTGCGCTCGAGGTAAACAAAATGATAAAAGACGGAATGGACAAAAAAGCCGCGTTAAATGCATTCATGATGCGCGTTCTTGGTGCCATAGATAAGAATTAGTTATTATCAAATTCAGATGAAGACGCTCTCAGTAATGAGGGCGTTTTTTGTTGATATCTTTTTATGCATGCTTAAAACCCGGGAAATAATAATTCGTACGTTTATACTTCACAACACACTTTAAATTATGACCCCTGACTATAAAGATATTATTACAAAGGCTTACATAGGTTTTAACGACAGGAATATTGGTGCTGTTTTAGCCCTGATGGATGCTAACGTAAAATGGCCTAAAGCATTCGAGGGCGGTTATGTTACCGGGCATGAAGCAGTAGGCGAATACTGGACAAGGCAATGGAGCGAAATAAACCCAAAGGTTGAGCCTGCATCAATTACAGAACGGGCAGATGGTAAAATTGAAGTTGAAGTGAACCAGCTTGTTAAAGACCTTGAAGGCACTGTTTTATTTGACGGAAAAGTAAACCACGTATATGGTTTTGAAAATGGCCTGATAACCGTTATGGATGTGGAGGAGGTTTAGGGAAGGGAGCAGGATTTCTATCGAACAATTGATATCTAGTTTGATGTTTTAAAGAATATATAATGAAGTATTTTGTAAAATATATAGAGGCGTTAAAAACGTTTCGCAGCTTGGCAAGATTGCAAACTTCATATTGTTTATTTCGAATAAAATAAAATTTATTACTATGATATAAACGTAAATTTTATAAAAAATTCGTAATCTTGCCAAACTTGTTAGGTACAGTTTTATTTTATCTCAAAACTTATTCCGTCAAATTTGTCGATAAGTTGTTGGATATTTATTGTCTGAATATCCAATTGCGAACAGATTGCTGGTATTTTTTTGAAAACTTTGTTGTCATTACTGACTTCTGTTTCTTCAGTTACAAGAAATATTTCTTCTTCTGGGTGATCTTTTTTAAGAGTAAGACATGTCAAAATTAATTTCATATCTGCCGAATTCATGAAATCATTTTTGACTGAGTCGTATTGTGTTTCTGTCAGTCTGTTTTTCTGAATTCCATTTACAAATTGGTTGTCAACCTGCCTGTAAAATTTAGCAGGTGCAGGCGGCAAAATGAACTCAGTATTTAATGGAAGCTTATGGGTTTTATTGAAAGTTTTGTCAGTTAAAAACACGAGTGAAGTCAAAACAATTCCTTTTGATGTATAAGCACACTCATCGATTATTTTGTCAATAACCAAAATTTCTCCATTCGCAATTTTTGATTTTATTGCGTCAAATAAAATTGTTTTTTTGTCAAATGGTAAGTAGTACCGAACCAACGACAATAAAGAGCTGGTATCAATTACTACTTTCATAGAGGAAACTGTCTATTTTATCGGGTTTTATATTTAGCCTTTTGCAAAATTCATATTCATTAATCACACCTTCGTAAAATGCGGTTTGAATTGTTGATATTAATAATGGCGATTTAATTGGTATTGGTGTTGAACCACCTAGATTAATTCCGTTCTGTTTATCTAATTCTCTTTTCTTTTTTAATTCTTCATTTTTAATTCTAAAATCCTCTTCAAAACCTGCTTTTACTTTGTTGTAATTTGCTGGGCTGATTTTATTAAGTAAGAGTAATTTCGTAAAAATTGCAATTCTACTTAAATGTGTTTTTTCGGATATTGATTGAATTAAGTCAATATTATAATCATTGTGGGTAGTTGAATTATCAATAGTTTCAATAATTTTCTCAAATTCGCCACTAAGAAAATAGAATGCAAAATTATTACACCAAGTTTCAATTCTTGATAATTTTTGATTAACGAAGTCTTGATAATCTATTTGGTCAATTTCTTCCTCATTCAGAAGATAATGTCCCAATTCGTGTGCAAGTGTAAATATTTCTCTTTTAAAAGAAATTTGTTGTCGTTTAAGTACAATTACATTTGGTTTAAGGAAAAAACCATCAATATTCGCTCTTTCTTTTTTATTCCAAGTCTCTACGAACTCAAATATTAAAATGTTTTTCTCTGCAAGTCTTTTTATAAGTTCGGTAAGAAAGTCTTTGTCCTTTGTTTTAAATTCAGGACTAATCAATTTTCTTACTTCTGTAGCTACATTTTTCGGGTTGCTGTTAAGTGTGAAAACAGGTAAAACTCTATCAAATTTTATGTCGGAAAGTTCAGCAATGGCCGATAAAGATATTTTGAACTCTTCAAAATGATTTACAATTTTTCTAGCACCCAAATTTAAATCGACATCAAATTTTGTTTTTCTAAAAAAAATGCTTGCATCTTTTGAAACGTCTGGCGATTTTGGGTCTAAATAATAATGGATACCCTTATTAAAAACCTTATCAATTCTTTTAAGGTACCCTAATTCAATAGTTGGACTTAATATCTGCTCTTTTGTTACGGGTTTAGTCAAACCTTCACTAATTAAAGGCAATAGTTCTTCAACTGACATTTTTAATAATGTCAGTAAATACTTTAGCCTTTCTATGTTTTGTTCAACTTTCAAGAATTTCTCTTTAATTTATTTGCAAATATACTCAAATTTTTAGTTGTTTGTCAATGGGCGATGGTTCGGAAAAATTGCACCAAACTTATATATACTTTGCTACTATATATATCTACCTTTTTGTAAATGTATATGTGCTATGCAATATATTGTATAAATCTACAATACTTATAAAAAAGAATACGATGATTTATGTTTGAGGTAATTGAGATTTATTTTGAGACGACAACAAATTGGGCAAATCAATTTATGAAGCATTTTAGAAAAAAATACTACACCGTCTTCCAATGGCCTTATTTGTTTCAAGTGGAGTGAGTGGGACTTCTATCGAACACTTGATACCTGTTTTAAGCTTTTTTGAAAATGTGAAATAGTTTATAAACATTAATAATGTCTGTTATTTATCGGCCATATTGATGGATTTAACCTATAACTTGCTATTAGTTAAAAAGGTAAATCATCCTCATATGAGTTATCAAACAGTGATTTAGGAATGATTTCATCATATAAATAAAATGAAGTTACGACATATTCAATATAAAGATGCCTGTCAATCCGTGTGTTAATTAAAGTCACTATGTTACCTTTCGGTTCTGTAGATTTTAACCTTTCTAAAAGATTTGGCGACATGTATAGTCTAAATTTTGTAACTGGGTCAAAATAACGAAGCATACCATCGACAAACTCCCAGTTCAATCTTAAATTTGAAGAAGTACCGATGGATAATATATCAACATTTAGAAACCTATTAAGATCGCTTAACGTAGCAATCTTAATATTTTTGAAATTAAAAATTTCTTCGTTTGTTGCGTCAGTTGAACTATATCGATTGGGCATTTTTGTATACCAAAATATAATGTTTGTTTCCCATTTGTCGAAAACCTCAAATTCCTCACCAGATTCTAAATATATCGTTTTAAATATTGTGTGTGCGGAACGAATGTTGAAGTTCTTTATCACTTCAAAATACTTGAAAATCTCAGTAGATAAGAATTTATTTTGTACAGGATTTAGTGTAATATGAAATTTACTGAATGTTTGAGCACACATTGCTCTTAAATCGTGTTCTGTTATAGCCGCCTTATATTTAGCAATTAAATTCTCATCGTTGGTTACGACCAATTGTGGGATTTCATTAATATAAATAAAATTACTTAATAAATTGTTAGCTTGATCAAATGACATCAATCGCTCTAAATGAAATTTCAGGAATACATCCCCAATTCTCTCCACCACAATGTAAAAAAACTCCATATTTGACGTTTACTGATAAAATCTACTATATTTTAATTTAACACCAATCTGATAAGACTTAATGGGCTATGCAATTTATACTAAAGTTTTTTAGAATATTCAAAAAGCGTCAAAATTAAATTCTACTAAATTAAAATTTACTTGCTTGAACTTAGACTGATCAGATATTTGCGAGTAGCTGTCATTATTCAATGCGAATTCTAATACTTGGTTTTTAATAAATCAATAAATTTATTCGCCGATTCTTCATCCATTCTCTCGGCATACAAATTTGCGATTAAATTCAATCGATTTTCATCAAACTCATATAGATTACTGTAAATATGACTCGAAAGATCCTCAAGAAATATATATGTATGATTTTTAACGCGATGATAAAACTCGAATAGAGAACTGTAGTCTATATATTCACGCGATTTAAATTCTGCTATTTTCTTAAGTTCATTGTCAATTTTATTAGAATGCTTAACAGAATTATTAACAACTCTTAATTGATTGACTTCGTTGTAATTCTTCAAGGAGGATAACTTTATTCCCTTTGAATTTAAAAATATTTCAATTGATTGCCATTTGAATAAATCACGAGTATTAATCCTGTATGACATATTAATTAATCTTTTGAGATTTATCTCAAATTCTTTATAAGCATAAACGATATTCATCTCCATTAAGGCTAATAATTTATCTTCTAAATAATCAGTGTCAAGGTGAAGATTACTTTGCAGTTCGCTCTCCGCTTTGATGTGATCTTCAATTTCTTTTGACAATTCGGAATTAAATTGTTTTATTAGGTTCTCAACTGCTTCAATGAAAGTATTGCCTTTCAAATTATCTACAAATTGCTGTAAATGAATTTTCGACCATTCTCTTTTTTCGTCTATTTCTTGCGGTGTCATGATTTATCGTTTATGCGTAACTTTATATATACCCGTTACCTTATAGCACATATTTGCTCTTTAAAAATATATGCACTATTGATTCAGCGGAAGATTTTAAAACTACAGAAAATAAGGTAATTTGTTTTTGAAGATAAACATTTCTAAATAAAAAATAACATCACTGTCTAGCAATGGCATCATTTATCTTTCTGTGGAATGAATGGTATTTCTATCGATTCCTATTTTTATATTGCGTTGCAAGTAAAGAGAAGTTACCTTTAAGCGGTTCAACGTAAATTTTCTTTTTAAGCTTTTAATATTTTCAGCGTCAATTAATGGTTGATGCCATGCCCATAGTTCTTCAAGAGTTTTAAAATCATTAGGTACAGGATTACTCTCACTAAATACCTCATCTGGAGACATCGGTAAAATGTGTTGAAAATAGCTTTCACTAGTTCTTCTAGGATTGTAAGCCATAGAGCTTTCAAAATAACTCGTTTCATAATCATAATGATGTGAATGAATAAAATTACTCCAGCTTTTACGAACGACATCTTCGTCTCTAATGTCAATTATTTCAAATTGCTCCATATTCCTTTTTTCTCCAGGGCCCCAAGCTCTATTCATTAGTTTTACTGCTTCAATATCTGATTTTGGAGCGTCATATCCAAAAACTGTTACTAATTTAGTGGTATCTGAATCTAGCCAATATTTTAATCTTTTCCACTCAATATTAATAAATTCGTCATTATTGTAATTTTTTTTCCCAACTGGATAAAGAAGTTTTGTTGGTTCAAAATATCCCCTTCACACCTCATATACACTCCTGCTGGGCCACATCTTTTATCTTCTTTACTATAGCCAATTGCTACATTTCCATGTAGGAATGATAAATGAGGTAAATCATCAGTGAACTTTTTATTTCTAATCCAGGCTTGATACAAAAAAGGATCCAGTTAAAAGTTGCAATTAAATCCTTTCCTCTAAGTGATAATACTAAATAATCATAGATTGTTGGCTCAGGGGGTAATTTCATGTTAGAGAAATAAGCGATAACTCTACGTTCAATTTCTTTAATTAAATCTGAGTTTGGATCTTCATTATGCAAATTGCTATATAATTCCTCAAAATTTGATGCAACTAAATTTTGAGGTACATTTTTAATTAAATCTTCTAGGCCAACAACGTCGGTAAAATTGTCCATTGATGGCAATCTTTTACCATTAATTTCTGGGTTTCGATGAGTAGTAGCGATACTTGCTCCAGCTCCAAGAAACAACTTGACCGCCATCATTCGTTACAGTCTTAATTCTATCTTCTTTTGTTTTTGCCATAGTTAATTATTTGAATATTTGTTGGGAAACTCACTGTTAAATATAACTCCTAAAACTTTACAAAGTGTGGCATTTTAATTAATAACAAAAAAATGTTATACTTTGTCTATTAAGCGATTACAATATTAAAGAAAAGAGCAAAACTAAAGTTGCTGTTTTCCTTACATTGAGATTTATTTCTTAAAGGAATTAAAATAAGTTAAGTAGTGTGTTAGTATTTTAAATAAAAAATAGCGCCACTGTCTCCCAGTGAAAATAAGTTTACAAATTAAGAGGTTATAGAAACATAAATTATCTATATTAGTGGTGTTTTACGAATAAAAGCAGCGGAACTAAAACAAGACATGGAAAAAATAGAAATTATCGGAGATTTGGTTACAATCAAAGGAACAACATTTAATATTAATGATATTGTTTCAATAAAGCCTCAGAGTTTAGTTCAAGCTTTTATTCCATATGGAAGTGACAAACCAAAAATTACTGGACGAGATTTTCCGAAAATCATCGTTCAAACAAAAATGGAAAGATTAGAATTTGCATATTCTACAGATGAAGATCGAGACGAAGTATTACGGGAATTTATGGAAAAGTATAAAATTGCGAATGCTTCTAAAAACCAACAAAAACCTTTCCATCAAAACCAAGGTGGAAATATTTCGATAAATGTTGCTGAAAGTTCAAATGTTAGTATTATAAACCAATCTAAAGGTTCAAGTATTAAAAATAGAAATTTATCAGAAGCAAATGATAAGATACTTGAAATTCGAGAAGAACTTAAAAAATATAGAAGTGATAATAGTAACGAAGTTGATGAAATCGCAGAAGTTTTAATTGATATCGAAAGCAAAATAAGTGAAAAACAAAATATTCCAAGATTGACATTTAAATCGTTAATTGAATCGTCATCAAACTTATCTAGTGTTGGAAGTTTGGTAATTTCACTTGGTCAAACATTAGGTATAATTCCACCAACAAATTAAAAAATTCCGCTTGCTACAGAAATTAAAAAAATTGCAGTTTTTTATTTACCGGAACCGTCAACTTTTTGCTACATAGATTTAAAGCGAGGCAACTCTGCTTTTATTTCCACAACTTCCTTAATTCGCCAAATGTTTGGACCATTACAACTACACAATTTGAAGTTGATTTCTAGTAATTTTTTTTGAAGGGTGAAATTTATAAACCGAAATTAATTATGGTATTTACATCAATAAGTTTTGGAAAGCATAAAGACAAAACACTCCCACAAATTGTGTTTTCTGATTTAGATTATTTTATTTGGGCAGTTAACGAAGATGTTTTTAAAAGTTTGGCGCTTAAAAAAGAAGTGATCTATATTTACAAGAGGATACAGAATATAAAAATTCCAAAAGTAAATCATGATGATTATGAGGTAGAATATATTATTCATCCACCCACCGGCAAATTTGGTAAATTTGAAATAGTAAGAAAAACTATACCTTTACACGCAGGAGGCAGCACAGCCTTTAGATTGGAAGTTATAAATTTAACTGTGGTAAAATCGTTTAAAAGCTACGATAAATTAGGCTCGAGAATTATGATAGATTGTTTAAAGGGATGTTATTTCGGAACACCTAGTTACAAGATGACAAAACAGAGAAGTGAAGCTTTTTTTAATGATGATTCAAATTTTTTATTAAAATAGCACATCGCAGAACCTACGCTAGCCGCAATTAGTGGCATTTATTAATTTGAATGTGCATTTTCAATTAAAAAGTTTTATCTTAAGGGAGAGAGAGAATCAGTTTGCTATGATTTCCGAAATACAATGACAGGCAAGACGTTAAGGTAGGTATACTGTAAAAGCACAGCCAATCTTGATTTATGCTGATGCTTAATTTTCTTATCATATAAGTGTGATACTAAAGAAACACCACAATTGAAAGGGAATTCTATAAAATTGGTGACTATAAAACATACATTTTTCCGCTTGGAGATGTTTTAATAAAAGCACGGGATTCGGGAGGCTGGGAATCCTCTGAAAGGATATTAAGAGGTTACATATCTGAGGATGAATACATTGATGGTTTATTTAGAGAATCTCTTTAGCTTAAGATTGTTGTGAAATTAATTTAAAATTAACCTTCTTAAAATCACCGCTAATTAAATTTAAGTCGTTACTATAAGTTAATGTTTTTAGGTAATTTATTTGATTTATCTTTATAAATTTTGCTAAAAAATATTATAATCGTATAATTGTCTACGCAATATATGACTTGAGAAAATGTATCTAAAGAATATTAAAATTTGGAACTTTCGCAAAATAGGAACTGATGATAATTCAAATGAAATTAAAGCCGATAATCCTGGCATTGATGTTTCCTTCAATCCTTTTTTGAATGTTCTTATAGGAGAAAATAATTCTGGTAAAACAGCTATTATTGATGCCATTAGAATGATCCTCGGTAGCCATACTTTTGATTTTCACAGGTTAGATGAAAGAGATTTTCATCATTATAAAACAGGGAGAAGTAGAGAACTTCGAATAGAATGCCTCCTTTCAGGTTTTTCAAATCAAGAAGCAGGTTTTTTTCTGGAATGGTTACATTTCAATGAATTTAAACAATATGAATTGCGTATATGGCTATATGCTTACACCCGTAATCACCGGGTCATTTATAATATTAAAGCAGGTATAGATGATGATGGTGCATTTATGGATGGCGCAGCAAAAGATATGTTGCGCCTTACTTACCTTAAACCCCTTCGGGATGCAGAAACAGAGTTATCTCCAGGTTATAAATCAAGATTAGCTCAAATTCTATCAAATGATCCTTTATTTAAAGATCAATTCGATGATGATCAAAAAAAAGTAAAACACACTTTAGAGAAGTATGTTTCTAAAGCAAATAATTTAATAACAGGATATTTTTCACACGATTCTTTGGATGAAGATTTAGATTATGAAATATCTAAAGAAACTCCTGCTGGAGGGCCTATAAAAAGTAAAGTGGAAAATCACTTAAAGGATTTTTTTCATATTGATGACATTCAAAATCCTTTCTTTCATATATCGGGTTCTGAACTGGCCAGCATTCTAAAAAAATTAGGACTTTCGCTTGAAGAAAATAAGTCGGGACTTGGCGCGCTAAACAAATTATTTATCGCTACCGAATTACTACTCTTGCAAGGGAAAAATTATAGCGGGCTTAGACTCGCTTTAGTTGAAGAACTGGAAGCACACCTACATCCTCAGGCTCAATTAAGAGTTATAAGTGCTTTACAAAACAAACAGCAAGAATTCGATAACCAGTTTATTCTTTCTACACACAGTACAACACTCGCATCAAAATTACATCTTAAAAATTTTATATTATGTCAAGATGGCCAGGCATACTCCTTAGCGGCAGGTCATACCGGATTAGAACAAGATGATTACGAGTTTTTGGAAAGATTTCTTGATGCTACCCAGTCCAATATGTTTTTTGCAAAAGGGGTTATTTTAGTAGAAGGTACTGCTGAAAATATACTGATCCCAACGATAGCTGAAATTATTGGAAGACCTCTTCATAGATATGGAGTTTCTGTTGTAAATGTTGGAAGTAAGGCTTTTCTTAGATATTCTAAAATATTTAAAAGGTTTGATCAAAGTACACTTCCTATTAAGGTTTCAATTATTACTGATTTAGATATTGAACAAACCGATACAGGTGGTACAATTCAATCCAAAAGACGCACTGTAACGAAAATTGTTCCTGATGCCAAAATCGAGTCGGACAATTTAATCAAAGATTATAATTCCGCTGATGGACGAATACAAGTTTTCCATTCTTCGCTTTGGACTATGGAGCATGATCTTGCTTTGGGTGAATTTGCAGAATTTATAAACTGTGCTACCTATTTAGCACAATTATCCAAATCACGAACTAACAATCATAATTTTAAAGGAATTAGTTCCACAGAAGCAATTAAAAGAATAAAGAAGGCTAAAGAAATTTACAGTAAATGGAAAGAAGACTCCTTAGGTAATGAGCAAATTGCTTATAAAATTTATGAAAGACTTTCTGCTAATAAGGCTTCCAAAACAGTTACTGCTCAATGGTTGTCGAAAATGTTATTGAGATACAAATCAAAAATACAGCCGGGAATTAAGGCTGATGAAAGATTCAAATATATCGTTGACGCAATTTATCATGTAACAAAATCAGAAGATGCAGATCACTCATAAAGATATCTCAAGGGTAGAAAAAATTTTCTTTGGTGACAATGGTACATTCGAGGATGATAAAAACGAACGGTATAACTTTATATCCTGTATAGACAGGTCAATTGATGTAGAAGCATGTCCAGGAAGCGGCAAAACTACCAGCCTCCTTGCAAAATTATACCTTCTTTCCGAAAAAATGCCCTTTGAAGATGGTAAAGGTGTATGTGTACTTACACATACAAATGTTGGCATTAATGAAATTAAAAATAATCTCGGACATAGGGCTGAAAAGCTATTTCAATACCCTAATTTTTTTGGTACGATACAGTCATTTATTGATAAGTTTTTAGCAATACCATACTACAGTAACAAAAACCATAAGCGAATTGCTGTGATAGACTCTGATCGTGCCTTTAATCGTTTATTGACATCGTTTGCCGAAGGCGTTTCACGCGACGATTTAAAAATGGTAAAAGAATTTCTTCATGCTAATGAGGATATAGCCTTCAGACTCACTTATAAACAAGTTGAAGAACAAGTTTACGATCTTGTCAAAGGTGTAGACGGTAAAAAGATTGAACCCCAAAAACCTCAGAGAATAAAAGGAAAAAATGCGGGTTGGTCTAACGAGGAAAAAATCCGAGTATATAACTCTCTAAATAAACTTAAAGCGAGTATTTTAAAAAGCGGTGTTCTTTCTTATGATGATGCGTATTTTTATGCGAAAGAATATCTGTTGGCATATCCGGAAATAAAAAATGCCTTTTCTAGCAGATTTTCTCATGTCTTTGTTGATGAAATGCAGGATACATATAGCCACCAGGATTCTATTATTAAATTATTATTTGATGATAATGTAATCATTCAGCGTATTGGAGATGGCAATCAGGCAATTCTAAATGATAATGATGGAATAAGTGCTTGGGAAGGCTCCGAAAGAATGAGCATTACAGAATCCAGAAGGTTTTCACAGCCGATAGCTAATATATTAAAAACGGTAGCCCTTAAAAGTAATCTTGATTTAAAAGGACTTAATGAATTTGATATTCCTACATACATAATTAAATACAAGAATAAAGAGGAAAATCAGGTGCTTGAAAAATTTGCTTCATTATTGCCTAAGCACGATTTAGCCGAGAATAAACACTATAAATATCCGGTAAAAGCTGTTGGCTGGGTTGGTAAAGATAAAGATGGACTAACTATAAAAAGTTATTTCCCTTCTTTTAATAAGAAAATTTTAAATAAAAATCCTTCATTCAAATCGCTGCGGGCTGCAATAACATTTAGCAATGTTTCAGAGCCAAAAGAGTTTTTCAATACTGTTATCGACTGCCTTGTAGAGATTCTTCGAAGATCCGAAATGAGAAATAGTACTAATAAAGGTGCAAGATACTATAGTAGAACCTCTCTCCTTAATTTTCTTAAACAAAGGTTTCCTGAGGAATTTATCGTACTGTCTACTAACATTTCTGCATGGGCCAGTCAAAGTTTTTCTGGTGAGAATCCAGCTGAAGAAATAAAGATTTTTATAAAAGATATTTTCTTTCCTGCTTTGAACATAGCTCTGAAGGACTATTCATTAAAATTTATAGATTCTAATGAAGTTGAAGATATTAGTGCCCAAACGCTGCAACTAAAGAACATTTTTTATTCAAGTGTGGAGCATTTAAGTCATGTCCCCATTGAAGTGGCAACAGTACACAGTGTAAAAGGTGAAACACATAGAGCTACATTATATCTAGAGACCTCTTTTCATAAATCCTGTGGAGAATATTTAATACAACAACTTACGGGTACTCCCTATATTAAAACAAAGGGAGCATCGAGAAAAGAAATGTGTCTTAAAGTTGCCCATGTAGGAATGTCCCGACCTACTCATCTCCTTTGCGTAGCTTTAAATGAAACGGTCGTAGAAGAAAGCAGGAAGCAACTTGAAGATAACGGTTGGGTAATAATTTAAAATGATACCTAATTAAGGGCTATAAAACATAGTCAAATATTAATGCTACGCTAATAGGTAAAATGCCATCATTCATCTTGAAACTATTTGTTTATGCATGTCTCTATACTAGCGATTTCTATTTCTGAATACTCTTCCTACACTATCAACTGCCAAGCATTGCAATCATAAAAACCAGCAAAGCGTAAATTTTAGCTAAAAACTGACATTTCTTCTGCCGGACAATTTTGCATACTTACAGTTAGAACATCATCCGAAAATTTGCTGTGTTTTAAAGATTGGGTGTATTATGGTAGATTTATAATCGAATTAGCTATTCTTTTCTCATTCCCTAATTGTGTAGTGTAGAATCTTTGTTCAATTCCATACAGAACAAGTTTAAGATCAATTTCTGTTTCAATTTCAAATTTATTATTTTGATAAGGAACTTCACAGTAATTTTGGATATAAGTGAATATATCCGAACGCTGCTCATCTGTGTAACTACCGAGAGTATCCATAACCATTGCGATACGTTTTCGGTTGGGTATTTTAACTGAAGCAGCTGCAAATCCATTTTTTGGTTGTATAAATTCGCTGCTTAAAAAAGCTTGTGTTTCTACATCAGTAGCCTGGCGATATAATTGATCAACACCCTTAAAAATTATATTTGTGGAAGTAAGTCTTCTAAAGTATAATATGTCATTGTCACGATCATAAATGACGTCAGGTACACTATTTAATATTACCATCGGTTTATCATTTTCAATAGAAAATTCATCAAGTGACAGCCATCTTTTTCTTATCAATTGGTTAGAGCTAACTATTTGGAAAAAATATACATTTCCTTGTATCGCACATAAGTAAGATATCCTTCTTGCATTATCAACTGAAATTTGATTAAAATTTACAGAATCAAAGTCATTAGTAAGAAACTCCGTCATAAAATCAGTATGCGAAAATGTATCAATTCTATACCATTCATCTTCCTCTAGTAAAGTTGCAGGATTGTATGCTTCACTGTTTCCTAAATTATCAGGTAAACTGTAAATAATATCATTCGTAGATAATAACCTAAACAAATTTGTGTATCGTTTAACTTTTGCAAGTAGGTAATTCATAGTTTAAAATTTTATTCAAAATCAATAAATGTGTAATTATTAATTCGTTTTAAGTTGCTAAATCCATCATCACCTGGTTTTTTTAATTCCTTTTTAGATATTAAAAATACTTTTATATTACTAGTGGTCTTTAGAAAATAGAACTGATACCCAAAAAGCAGAAAAATTGGATTGAAATATAAGCTTTGGGACAAAAATGTAAATAAGTATATAATAATAAAAACGACGATTAAGGTAGGAATATCACTTACTCCTAGTGATACAAAAAAATACCCAAGATATGTTGGCAAAAAACTATTATTAGCTAATTCTACTTCAACCACAGATGTATTGGAAAGTGAGTCATTAGCTAATGTTTTAGCAATCCCAAAGCTTAATCTTGTCAGCAAAATAGGAATAAGAATAAATAATAACCAAGATAGATAAATTGAATAATCTTTTAAAAAATTCAAACTATATTTCTCTTTAATTAAATAAATAACTACAATTAGAAAGGTAGAATTGAATGCCAAAAATATTCTGTAGAGAAAATTTACCATAAAATCAATATTAGCAAGCCAATTGCATCATTCAAATATAGTAAGATAAATAATATTTAAACTATATATTTTAATGATTATCAGTAATTTATTAAATTTTCATTCATTAGTCAACGCTCATGTATACACTCCAAACTTAATCTTTCCTTATATTTACCATCAATTACCACTTCAAAATAAATAATGAGCGAAGAACAAAAAAAATTACTGGAAGCACAGTTATGGAATATAGCCAATGAGCTGAGAGGAAAAATGGATGCCGATGAATTTAGGGATTATATATTGGGCTTTATATTTTACAAATATCTATCTGAAAAGCAACACATTTTTGCGAATAGGCTATTAGAAACTGAGGCCATTAAAGACTATACACTGGTTACCGATGCCGAAGACCTTGCTGCTATTAGGGAAGAATCTTTACTGCATTTAGGTTATTATTTAAAACCAAATGAACTTTTTGACGCTATAGCTAAAAAGGGCAACGCTAATACTGAGCATGAAAGCGATTTTATACTGGAAGACCTTAAAGGCATATTAAATAGTATAGAGCAAAGTACAATGGGTACAGAGAGCGAAGACGATTTTAATAAACTATTTGAAGACCTTGACCTGAACAGTACCAAGCTTGGCCGCACAGTAGAGGTACGTAATAAACTTATATCTAAAATTTTATCGCACCTTGCAAAGATTGATTTTGCGCTGGAGGATGCTAACAGCGACGTACTGGGCGATGCTTACGAATACCTTATAGCCCAGTTTGCAAGTGGAGCAGGAAAAAAAGCTGGTGAATTTTATACACCTCAGCAAGTTAGCCGCATACTGGCCGGGATAGTTACCACAGGTAAAAAGAGGCTTAGAAGCGTGTACGACCCTACGTGTGGTAGTGGTTCGCTATTACTGCGTGTTGCCCGCGAGGCCGATGTAGAAGAATTTTATGGGCAGGAGCTTAACCGCACCACCTATAACCTTGCCCGTATGAATATGATATTGCACGATGTGCATTTTAGCCGCTTTGATATAAGGCAGGATGATACGCTGGAAAACCCGCACCATTTAGAAAAGCGTTTTGAAGCAATTGTCGCAAACCCGCCTTTCTCGGCTAACTGGAAAGGTAAAGATAACCCCCTTAATGAAACCGATGAGCGTTTTAGTCAATACGGCAAAATTGCGCCGAGCAGTAAAGCCGATTTTGCTTTTGTACAACACATGATTTACCAGCTTGCCGATAACGGTACAATGGCATGTGTGCTGCCTCACGGCGTACTGTTTAGGGGTGCAGCCGAGGGTGTAATACGAGAGTACCTTATTAAAAAGCTGAACTACTTAGATGCCGTTATAGGCTTGCCTGCTAATATATTTTACGGTACGAGCATACCCACATGTATACTGGTATTAAGCAAATGCCGCGTAAATAGTGATAACATACTATTTATAGATGCCTCACAAGGATATGATAAAGTGGGCAACCAAAACCGCCTTAGTGTAGATAATATTGATAAAATATTAACCACTTACCGCGACCGTGTTGCTATTGATAAATACAGCCATATAGCCACACTTGATGAGGTAGCCACAAATGACTTTAACCTGAACATACCACGCTATGTAAATACCTTTGAAGAAGAGGAACAAATAGATATAGCTGCTATTGCCACCCAACTGCAAGAACTTGAAGAAAGTATGGCTGCAACCAATGCGCAAATAGCTGCCTTTTGTAAGGAGTTGAATTTATCAACACCATTTTAGCCATGCCACAACACAATATACCACAATTGCGTTTCCCTGAGTTTAGTGAGGCGTGGGAGGAAAAGAAATTGGGAGAATATTTAGAATTTAAAAACGGCATAAATGCCTCTAAACAAGATTACGGAAAAGGCTATAAATTTATTAACGTATTGGATATAATTAATAATAATTTTATACTCCATGATTGTATTTTAGGAAGAGTAAATATTTCTAAAGAGATTTTTTTTAAAAATATTGTTGAATATGGGGATATATTATTTCAAAGAAGTTCAGAAACTCGTGAAGAAGTTGGACAATCAAATGTTTATCTGGATAAAGACAAAAACGCAACTTTTGGAGGCTTTGTAATTAGAGGCAAGAGTATAAAAAAATACGACCCGGCTTTTATAAATTATTTATTAAAAACTACAAAAGCAAGACAGGAAATAACCTCAAAGAGTGGAGGTAGTACTCGTTATAATATTGGACAAGAAACCTTAAGGGACGTGTCAATTTGCTTACCATTTGAAAATGAGCAGGTAAAAATAGCTTTATTCTTATCGGCAACAGACAAAAAAATTGAGCAGTTACAGCAAAAAATGAAACTTTTGGAGATGTACAAAAAAGGCATGATGCAAAAGCTGTTTAGCCAGCAGGTGCGCTTTAAAGATAAAAATGGTAGTGAGTTTCCTAAGTGGGAAGAGAAAAGCATAATAGAAATAACATCTGTTATTGTAGGAGGTACTCCAAGTACAACAAATAAAAGGTATTGGAATGGGAGTATAGGGTGGCTATCTTCGGGAGATGTAAACAAAGGAATAATATATAAACCTACAAAATGGATCACTTTAGAGGGGCTGAACAATAGCTCTGCTAAGCTAATGCCTGCTAATACGGTTTTATTAGCAATGACAGGAGCTACATTGGGCAAAATTGGCTTCTTAACTTTTGAGTGTAGCGGAAACCAGTCAATTGCGGGCTTTATTCCTACCGGTAGTTTTTATTCACCCTATTTGTATTATATATTAAAATATAATACAAATAGAATATTGTCCTTAGCAGGTGGTGGAGCACAATCGGGCATTAATAAATCCACTATAGAAAGTCTGACTTTTAATTTCCCTAATATTGAAGAACAGACTAAAATAGCAGATTTCCTTACCGCTATAGATGCTAAAATAAATATAATAAGCGCGCAGTTTAAAAAAGCTGAGAAGTTTAAAAAGGGGCTGTTGCAGCAAATGTTTGTATAAAAGATGTTAATAAATAAACCTACAGGTTGATTATATGGAAATAGTAGATATCTTTGCAGTAGAAAAAGGAACACTTTATGCAGCACAATATGATGAATATGACTGTGATGAATTTGTACGAGCTTTTAGACAATGGAATGATACAGAATATTTAGAAGATTTTTTTGAAACTCATAAAGCAGATTTTTCAGGAGTGTATGCGGGTGTTTCTGTAGAACATGCTATATTCAGAACTATTAATGAAGCTGATGAATTTGAAAAAAGAATTAGGCGTGTATCAAAAAATGGAAGTTTTATAAATGGCAATTCATTACAGGATTTAGTTTTTTATCCTTTACATAATAATGATAACAATTTTGTTTTACAAGAATCTAAATCTTATGGAACAGAACATAAGTCTTGGCTCAGAATTTATGCAATACGCATAAGTGCACAATGCTATGTAGTATCTGGCAGCGCCATTAAATTAACTGCTGCAATGCAGGACAGAACTCATACAAATGACGAACTGAAAAAATTAAAAATTACCGCAGATGAACTAAAAAAGCTCGGCTATACCGAAGCAGATGACTTTGGTTACATCGATTATCCTATTTAATATTTGTTTACCCTTAACATATTATGAAAACAAATTCAAACATTACCCAAAAATTAGATGCCATTGCTAAACCCAGCAAATGGATCGAAGAATCTAATTTTAGATTAGAAAATAAAGAAAGATTAAGATATTCTCAAAAAGTTGCCGTTATTATTCTAAGGACACTTAGAGAAAAAGGTATAAAACAAAAAGATTTAGCAGAGATACTTGATGTTTCCCCCCAAACCGTTAATAAATGGGTTAAAGGTTCCGAGAATTTTACACTTGATACTATTGTAAAGCTTAACAAGGCTTTGAGTATTTCTATTTTTTCGCAATTAGAAAATATAGAGGAACAGCAGTATACCGAAAGCACAAAAAAAATTATACCTGTTAAAACCGAACCAAAAGTCATTTCACTCTATGCACAAGAAGAATGGAGTGAGGAACTAATGGAGAACTAAAAAAAGCTAATGGAACAAAAAAAGATAGGTTTTAGGCTGCTTAAAATAGTTACCGAGCAATTTGCCGTTATCGAGCAGGAAATAAATGAGCAGGAAATCACACTGCAAGCAGCCATAGATTTTGGAATTGATGCCCAAAACAAAGTTGTAGGCTGTTTTTGCCGATTTAAGTTTAACACTGCTGATAAAACATTTATTGTAATAGATTTAAAGTGTGAGTTTAAAGTGAGGAAGCAAGAATGGGAAACATTTATTAGTAAAAATAGCATAATGTTTCCGGCTGGTTTCCTAAGACACCTTGCTACAATAACTGTAGGCACAACAAGAGGTGTATTACACTCAAAAACTGAAAACACTCCCTATAACAAATACTTTTTACCAACGATTAATGTAAATGACTTTGTAAAAGAACAACCATTTTCTTTAACTGAATAGAAACAACACCCATATTATTTTTATATGGGTGTTTTTATCTTTATACCATGACCAAATAACCGGAATATATTTTAGAAGAAAGATTTAATAAAAAATTTTTAATGATTTTCTAAACAGTCTGTATGATAGCATATTTTACACATAATAAAGGAAAAACAAAATTTTGCGAGGATAGCCTAACTGCCTCGATTTTTGGCACATTACAATATTTACCGGTAGATATATTTTTACATATTTTAAAAAAATCATTGCTGCATGACCAACTGCCCAGCGACACAGGAGAATTAAACAAAGTTACATTCTGGGAAAACTGGAGTGCAGAGGGAACAGATAATACAAGCCATATTCAGCCCGATGTATTAATGCGCTTTGAAGCATGTGATGTATTATTAGAGGCAAAACGACATGACGAAAACCAACAAAGTGCGGTACAAATGGGCGACCAGATTACCGCATACTTTACCAATTATGGAGAAGAAAATAAGCCCTTATATTTTATACAGGTTGGTGGTTTACATTCTTTAAGTAACGAGCTCAATAATAATAAAAACGGTAAAACCGTACCTATTTGTAAAACAAACTGGAGCAGGCTGCTTAATGAAGTAGTTGAAGCTCAAAAAAAAATATCCTTAGAGAAAACCGCACAGTCAGGCGCATCACTGAGAATTTTGGAAGATGTTATTAAAGCATTTTCTCTACATCAATATTATAAGCTTTCATGGCTGGAGAACTTAAATAAAACAACTATTATCAATTACTCACTGAATAAGCTTTTTAGATATGAATGATATAGAAGATGTACTTTTAGATGTTCGCAAAGCCTACCGTTTAGTTTACGACTTTCAAAAACGAGTTTTAGACCTTATGAAATTCATAGGCGGTAAATATCGTTTGAATTACGAAGGAGGTTATGCTAAGTTTAGCCGTACAGCTCCCCGAACGGGTTACGGAAGTATTAACAATGTTTCGTGGGATTGGCTTAACATGTATTATCACGAATTTCATTTTCACCCTCAGGAAAATGGTAAGGAAAAAACTCATTTTTCTGCTTTTTTACTTTCTGATACAGGATACTATATTTCAAAAAAAGAAAATGAAAAACTGCAAAAAACAACTTTATCAAAATTCGCACCACCTGAACAATCAGGAACTAAGCTAATTTTAGTTGCCGGTAAAGATGTTTGGTTTGGCTGGCCTGAAGAATGGAATAGCCTTAATTTTACTTTAGAAGAAAAAGGAAGCCAAATATATAACGGAAACCCAATAATTTTCAAACAATATGACCTTGCTCTTTTCGCTTTAGAAACCTCAGCACTCGACCGTCTAAGGGATTTTTCTGCATATTGTTCACAAAATGAAATAACTTTGAAACTGTTTGAAAAGAATATAGACTAAGACACCATGACCAAACAACCGGAATATATTTTAGAAGAAAACTTAGTTGTTCAACTTACAGAACTGGGTTATAAAAAGATTAATATTAAAGATGAAGCCGACCTCATCAACAATCTTAAAACCCAACTCGAAAAGCATAATGGTATTATCCTAAGCGATTTTGAATTTAAACAGGTTATTAACCATTTAGGCAAAGGCAATATTTTTGAAAAGGCTAAAACACTCCGAGATAAGGTTGCCTATACTAAAGACGATGGCGATACCGGTTATTTAGAGCTTATTAATCAGGTTCACTGGTGTAAAAACCAGTATCAGGTTACCCATCAAATTACAATGGATGGCATGTATAAAAACCGCTATGATGTTACTATACTGGTTAACGGCCTGCCTCTTGCCCAAATAGAACTTAAACGCCGTGGCTTAGAGCTTAAAGAAGCTTTTAACCAAACTAACCGTTACGAAAAACACTCGTACCAAAGCGGAAGCGGGTTATTTGGTTATGTACAAATGTTTATAATAAGCAACGGTGTTAATACAAAATATTATGCAAATGCCCCGGTAGCAGCACGCAGCTTTAAGCAAACATTTTACTGGGCAGATATTAAGAATAACAAAATCTCTCAGCTTAGCGATTTTGCAACTATATTTTTAGAGCCGTGCCAACTTAGCAAAATGATAACAAAGTACATTGTACTTAATGAATCATCTAAGTTGCTTATGGCATTACGTCCATATCAATATTATGCGGTAGAGGCTATTGTAGAGCGTGTAAAGACAACTAAAAAGTTTGGGTATATATGGCACACCACAGGTTCAGGCAAAACTCTAACTTCTTTTAAGGCCAGCCAGATACTTACTAATCTTGATGAGGTGCATAAAGTTGTTTTTGTTGTAGACCGCAAAGACCTGGATTATCAAACTATTAAGGAGTTTAATAATTTTAGCGATGGTAGTGTAGACGGTACAACAAACACGCATTCGCTGGTAAAGCAGTTTGGTAACGATACTAAGCTTATAGTTACCACCATACAAAAGCTTAATACGGCAGTGCTAAAGCAAAACCATCTTACACACATGGATAAGCTGAAAGATAAACGCATAGTGTTTATTTTTGATGAGTGCCACCGCAGCCAGTTTGGTGATGTCCATAAACGCATAAAAGAATATTTTAGCAATGCACAAATGTTTGGCTTTACCGGAACGCCCATTTTTGTAGATAATGCTGCTAAAAATGAACATGGCAAGCGCACCACTAAAGACCTTTTTGAAGACTGCCTGCACAAATATGTTATTACTGATGCGATACGCGACAAGAATGTTTTAAAATTCAGTATTGAATATATACGCACTTTTAAAAGCAAGGATGAGGTTATAGATATTGATGTAGATGATATAGACCGCGCCGAGGTAATGGAAGCCCCGCAACGCCTTAATGCCGTTGCCAATTACATAATAGCCAACCATAACCGTAAAACCCATAATAAGGCTTTTACGGCAATTTTTTGCGTTCAGGATGTAAAGACACTCATAAAGTATTACGACTTGCTTAAAGCTAAGGAAACAGAGGGCAGGCATAATTTGCGTGTTGCTACTATCTTTTCTTATGAAGCTAACCCTGACTCAGAAGATGCCGATGCAGATGGCTTTATAGAAGAGGAAAATTTAAAGTTTTTGGGCGAGCCTGAACTTCAATATAGTACACATACCAGCAGTGCACACCCCCGCGAAAAGCTCGATAGCTATATAGCTGATTATAACGATATGTTCGCCACAAATTACAGTACCAATGAATTTTACCCTTACTACAATGATATTGCAAGGCGTGTAAAAAACAAGCAGGTAGATATATTGTTAGTTGTAAATATGTTCCTTACAGGATTTGACAGTAAGCTGCTTAATACAATTTATGTTGATAAAAATTTAAAGTACCACGGTCTTATACAGGCATATTCGCGTACTAACCGTATTTTAAACGAACTTAAATCGCAGGGTAATGTTGTTTGTTTCCGTAATCTTAAAGAGGCTACAGATGAGGCTATAACATTGTTTAGTAATAAGGAGGCTATAGAAGAAATTATTTTAAAGCCTTATGAAAATTATGTTGCTGCATTTACTAAGGCTGTGGATAAACTTTTAGAAATTGCCCCAACGGTTGACAGCGTAAACGACTTACCAAGTGAAAACGAGGTACTGGAATTTGTAAAAGCTTTTAGGGAGCTTATGCGCCTTAAAAATGTATTGGGTACGTTTACTGAATTTACATTTGACGACCTACCAATATCTTTACAGGATTTTGAAGACTACAAAAGCAAATACCTTGATATTCGTGATGACGTAAAGAATGAAAAAGAGAAGGTATCTATACTTAACGATATTGATTTTGAACTGGAGCTAATACACCGTGATGAAATTAATGTAGTGTACATATTAACCTTATTGGCAAAACTGAGGGAAGCTACTACAAAGGTAGAGCGTGAAAAGCAGGAAAAAATTATTAATGATATAATGGCTGCCGATATTACGCTTAGGAGTAAGAAAGAGCTTATCGAAAAATTTATAGAAGAAAATTTACCACTAATTACTGATAATGCTGTTATAAGCGATGAGTTTGAAAGTTTTTGGAATACCGAAAAAATGAAAGCTATTGAGCAACTTGCTACAGATGAAAACCTTGATTTTGAAAAATTGCAAATTTTGGTAGGTAATTATCTATTTACACAAAAAGCTCCACTAAGGGAAGATATAATTGCCGTAATGAATTTAAGGCCGGGATTAAAAGACCGTTCTACTGTTACGGAAAGAATTATAGGTAAAATAGTAGATTTTGTAGAAACTTTTGTGGATGGTATGTAAAAGTTGACTATGCCCTTTCTTTTAATTAAACCCTACATTTTGATTGGTTACTATTGTTCTTTAAATTTATTTAACTTAAAATAATCATCAACGCAAGATTATTACCTTTATAAACCGAATTTATTGAATTATGGAAGACTCAAGCATCAAAATACTAGATAGGTTAGATATATTAACTTTAGAAAGGCTTAAGAATGAAGCAGAACTAATTTTTGATGACTTAATAGCTACGGAAAACATTATTATAAATAAAGCAAATAATTTTTTTCAGATATTAATAGTAATGTTAGTGTCATTAATTGGGTATTTAATCAGTCAACTTCCACGTATTAATTTTCATTCTTACCTTATACAAGCTGCTTTGATATTTACAGTATGTTTATCCCTATCCATCGGAACATTACTTAAAATTATTTATCCCACTAAAATAAAGTTGAAAGGAAGTACTCCAAGTAGTTTACTAAAGTCAGATATTTTTGATGGTTCAGCATATGAAACGGAAAATCTTCTCAGCAATAGGGTACTTTCCCTCGATCGCGATATTTACGAAAATAGAATAAACCAAACGAATCGTATGAATCTGTTCAAGCGATCGGTTTGGTTTACAATGTATGGTATTCTTGCAGTAATTATTTCTACAATAATTAACCTTTACGTATAAGTCCACCTTCATTTCCGGAGCGTTCTTGGTACGTTGAAGTTTCTCGCTGGGGAGTTGCAGGTCGGCTGCTGGGTTCAGAAGGTTGAGGAGCATTTTGACTCGAACTCTGCCCCGAATTATTGTTCTCTTCCATAAGATTAAGATAAAAATTATTAAATCTTTCCTAGCCGACAGGATATCGGTAACAAATAGATAATGTAATATTGAACTTCTATAGCAACTACTTATTAATCATCTTCTCCAAGTAAGCTACTTTATCTTTCTCTGCTTGTACTAAACGCTCGTATAATTCAACTACTTTATCTAAAGGGTTAAAAGTACAATTTGTATTGAAGCCAATACTATTGTCGTTAAAAGTATTAAAATAGTTTATCACTCCTTCTTCAGAAAAATTCTTTATTGCCTCTACAGTAACACCCAGTGCTTTTGCTACTTCAATAAGTTTGTCTTCTTCAATAGTTTCACTGTTCTCCATAATGGATATTGCCTGTTGGTTAGTTCCTAAAGCCTGTGCCAAAGCCTCCTGCTTCATATCGCGAAGTTCACGGATACGGCTTATTTTACGTCCTATATGGTTTGGTTTTGCTGTAGTACTCATAATTCAAAGGTAATATTTAGGTGTGTTATTCTCCAAGATGTAAAATACATACTCTAAAATGTACCATACACAACAAATTGATTCGGTACACCTTAAAGTATCTTTTACTTGCTGGTCATTACAAAAATACAAATTTAAAGGAATGTTCAACAGGTAAAAATCAAAATTATGGATGCAATTGTAATCCCACCGGAAAAAGGGTTTGAAGCACTGATCAATGACCTTCGGGTTTTGATGGATGTTACTGCCGTCACCCTGCACGAATCCAATACAGCAGGCAAGACAGGCGATACACTTACTATTATCATGGAAGGGAACTTCACAGAGATCGCCTCAGAAATGTATGACCGTGCTGAAAAATTGTTCGAAAAACATTCTGTACAGCTGCCCTATAAAATTATAGACAGTGCGGACGTGATCCATAAACTCAAAGACGGTAACCTTTATTACCTGAAGTGGTATCTGACAGGCAGGCCATTGTATAAAAACGATGCAGCCTATACTAAGATGATAGAAAAATTACCTGCTGCACAAAGCGTATTTCTCAAAGCTACGAAACATGTATTGCAGATGTTTGGAAAAGCCGATGCTATGAGCCGGGGTGCGCAGCACTATATGGGTACTAATAGCCATCAACTGGCACTGCTGACCATCCATCAAAACATCATACTGCTGTTTGGTATTATTGGCGAACTGACTTCTGGCAAAGCTTACAGCGGCAAAAGCATTAACGACCAACAGGGAATTACTGAAGAGTTTGCACCGGCATTTAACAAGCTGTTCGACCGTTCCAATCCGGCAGAAGCAGAACTGGTAGAACTATTGCATACCGTTACGAGGTCATTCCCATATAGCGGTAACCTGAAAATCAAAAAGGAAACTGTAGTAACCGCCTATAAAAAAATGCAGTGGATGATTAAGGAAACCCGAAAAGTGTATAACGAACAGCTTTCTTCATGTGAGGCAGCATTATCTACTTTCCAGGAACCGTTACGGAAAAAACCGCTTAAGCTGTCAGATACCGATGATGAAAATACCGCATTGGCTAAGATCAGCAGGATAATTAAAAAGGCAATTAAAACGGAGGCAATTTATTGCTTTGGTAAAAACGAAGTGTTGCCCCCAAGAGACAGCCTTGCTGATGAAGAGATAAAAGGCAGCATTAATTTTTACCTGCTTGTTTTTGAAGATGGGCTTACTCCCAATACTGCCCACGACCTTGCAGGTAAAATCCGTAGCAAGTCCAAAGGAAGGTATACCGTTACATTGCTTGTCCATAATGTGGCTGAACTTACAACCGATCAGGCAGACCAAAAATATTTCTTCGATAAAGTTATAAGCAGCGGGCAGCAGGTCTACATAAACCCTGATAACCAAAGAACCTTAAATAGTGTAATGCCTCAACAGCGCAACTTAGCGCCTGCTATAGAGTACCTGCACTACAGGAATACTATTGCAAACATTCTATTGGAACACGTTGCTGATGGTTATGATTCATCATACACACATCTGACAGGCATTTTATTGCACCATGTTGTTGAACAAGCCTGCCTTGCGATGATACGGCTGTTTTTAGGCTATAGCCCGAATTATTTTGCTATAGGCTACCTCTTGGAAATCTGTGAGCATTTCAGCCCTGAGATCGCTAATTTTTTTCCAACCCGGACCGAGAGTGACCTTCGAATACTCAAACAGCTTAGCCGACAGCCCTGGACTTTACGATATAGCGGCAAAGATATCGTGAGTACCGATGAGATGGAACTGCTCGAAGGACGCTGCAATGAGTTTGTGGCCCATGTCCATACATTGGTAAACAAGGCATTAGAAGATATGCAGGGAAATGATAAATATGAAAATCAGGACTAACTTAATCTTAGTAAGTATGGACAGGAATAACCCTTCAGAAACACAATGGATGCAAGGCATTTCAGAGAGCTCAAAAGCGGTCTTAAGTGAAATATGCACCATTATAGCAGATACTATAGAAACAGATGCCGTCTATTGCTTAGGCTATCGCAATACTTTAAACACCGTCAGTACAGGAATCTTCATTCAAGACAAATATAGCGAACACATCCATTTTTACCTTGTTGTATTTGCAACGAAGTTGAAAAGGAACAGCTTAATGAAAATCGACAAACAAATCAGTAAGTGCCTGGGCAGCCAGGCAACTGCTACGCTTTTATTGCATAGGAAGGCATCATTGCAGAAAGTAACAAAAAACCAACATTATTTCTTTTACAGGCTTTTTGAGCAGGGAAACATTGTTTATCAAAATCGAGAAATAAAATCCTTTTTGAATGTTGTAGACGAACCAAAGTCAAATTATGACGATAGCCGGATATACCTGTATACCCGCAATACGGCAGCACTGGATTATCTCGAAGCATTAGCGGCTATTGAAAAGAACGGCGGCACTATGCCGGGCGCGGTGCTCATGCACCTTGCCGTAGAACATATCTGCCTGATGCTGCTACATTCCTTACTGGGCTACCATCCACAGAAATTCTCAACGAAATACCTTTTTGAACTGTGCGATTATGCAACTGCGCTCACACAGGAACTATTCCCTCGCAATACTCCCCATGAGCAGGAACTGTTTAAAGTATTGTGCATACGTCCGGGATTGGTGAGAAACAGGCATATTGACGCAGTGCCTTATCCTGATTTACTAATCGTTGCAAGCCGTTGCAGGGAATTCCAGAGCAGGGCTTTCAAAATAGCACTTGAGAAAATTGAACTTTTAAAAACAAAATGAAATATCATGGAATACACTATAACCATCCCGGAAAACCATCCTGAGAAGGAGGAATTAGAAAAAGTCATCAAAGCATTATTGGATTTCCTGCCGCTGCATTCTATATATCTTTCTTTAAATGACAATAGCTTTAGCCCTAACACTATAATAACGTTACGACTATCCAAAGAACTGGAGATCGATGCAATGGATGTTAAGCCGTTTGTAAGCAGGCTATTCAGGAACTACCCCAAATTTAGTTACACACTTTTTGAACATTGGTGGGCAGTAGACCTATGGGATGCGGGCAGCCTTTTCTTAATGAACCATGCAACCGGCGATAAACTTGCCTATTCTTTATATGCGTCTGACAAAGCATTCCGCCTGAAAAATAATAAAGAAGCCAGAAAGAGGATTCGAAATGCGAAAAATGAATATGCCTTACTTGACGGGTATGCCTATAATTGCTCCATCTATTCCAAGTGGTTGAGGCAGGCAGGAAACTACCTACTGGCAGCATTCCATCTTCACCAGGCAATAAAATTTAGTTTTCAAAAAGCGGAACTAATACTTATGGGTGAGTATTTAGCCTCCCAAAGTCTGGTAGAACACCAAATTTATATGGCCGAATTCTATCCTGAATTTGGAGTTTTTTTCGACAATCAAAACAAAGATGAGTATGCTATTTTAAAACAGCTTGATAATTCATATCGTATTGTGCTGCACAACAAGAAAAATAAACAAAATTTCACCGAGGAAATGATCGCTTTAGCTGCCACTAAGTCGGTGCAAATTTCAACAAAAGCGCATGCGATATTTGAGGGCTCTGTATCGGAATGTAAAAGTAAGATGAAAAATATAGAACCTAAAAACCATCCTTCATCATAAGGATAAAATCAAAAATAATAAAGAAAGTTTGGTGACTCACAGGAAAAATCGACTCTGGAGATTTTTTAGCCCCCTGCGCAAGGGCAAGTTGTTTTGAGCAGCGGAAAGTATTTCAAGCAGCTCAAAACACAACTTGCTACCATCCTGCGATGGTAATTTTAGAAATGGATGTATGACGGAAAAGGGCTTCGCGCACTTTTTCTTCTGTCCATATAATTACACGCTCTTCCTGAGAAGAATTGCCTAAAAAAAGAGAATCGGTTTATGAAGGACAGCCCTGTGGCTTCCTGAGCCAATAACATCTCCAAATTTGACAGGCTTACGATTAAAATTTAATGACAATTTAAAATACGCAGGTTTAGATTAGTACAGTAAAACTGATTCAGTAAAGAAAAATTTCAGTTAAAAACTTCATTTCAACTCCGTAACCGAAAGCTCTCAGTGGGCAGATGACGCATTGCAATTATTCACGAATAAAAATCATATCAAATTTTTAGTAATCAGCACTTTAAAAGACAAGTACCCTTTGTTGGCAATACTTTCAGAAATAGTGAATTTAGGCATTTCGCATATCTTTCCAATTTTTTCTTTCAGATACAAAGGTTGAAAATGCCCACAAAATGAAACCGACTATTGCTGAAATAATACCAATTATGTAAAACCACCGACAGTAACTATCATATATATCTTTTTGCTCGATTAACTTTTTAACAACGGCTAAATCGTTTTTTAAAATAATTTCATTTTTCACTAATTTGTCATTTTTATCCTGAACTACCTTATATAAGTTGTTAACATCTGATTTTATATTTTCTAACTGATTCTTCAAAAAATTTGCACGTCGACTGGAAGCCCTTTTCTTTTCATTAGCTAAATGTTCCGATTGTGGAATCTTTACATCAAGATATTTGTTTAACTTAGCTATTTCACGTTTTACAATTAAATTTTCATCACGTAATAAGTCGACCTTTTTATTATATTCTAAAATTTTTAATTCAAGGTTGTTTTTTTGTTCAAGTGGGTAAAAAAGCCCAAGCAATATAAATATAACCCCATTCAAAAACATAAATTTGAATAAATTGTCAGAAGGAGATAAAAAATTTGTGGGTTGCATTTTATTCGATTTTGTTCAGACGCTCAATTCTGGCATCTAATTTTTCCATATCTTTTTTTGTGTTAGCAATTGTATCATATTGTGCAACTGATTCTTGCGCTAGTCTTATTTTTTCTTGATTAGATAAATTTGTTTGATTTATAGTATCTCTTATTATACTTAAATTAGTATCACGTTCATTTTGAATTTCTAAATTCGTGCCATTCTGAGCATTTTCTCCAATAGTATGACTACAATTTACAACAATTTGAGAAGATAATATTAATCCAACTAGCAATAATGATTTGCTCTGTTTGTATATCAGCTCTAGAATTCCAGGAGATTGAGCATTTATCTTCATAGAACTTTCGTTCAAATCACCTAAATTTAAATTAGCACTTAATTGATTCGACAAACGTTTTACATTCGCAACTAAATTAATAAGCGCGTCATCATCAATATCATCTTGATTTCGTAAATTGAATACCAAGTGGCTTCTTTCATCTTTAACAAATGCACTACTTATTATTTTGTCAATGTAACTTGCATAGTTATTGAGGGTACTTATAGTATGTTTAGAGTAAACTATTTTATAAAATATTGAGTCTAAATCATTCAAATTTTCAAAAGTTACCCAATTTACTTTTCGCCTTTTAATCCAATTACAGTTAGGATCATTGTGGTCAATATATATATTTGCATCAGTAATGTAACCAAATCCTAATGTTTCAGATCTATTACTTGGAATTACTACTACATCACCCGTCTTTAAATTCTGAAATCTTTTTATTTTATTGTAAATGCCTGTTGATGTCTTTTTACCTTCCGTAGTAGCAATATCAACTTGCTCATTATTTGCGATTTTTTGTTTTATTTGGAATTCACTTAAGTTAATTAAATCTTGAGTAGTAATGTAATTCCAATTTATACCTATAAAGTTGCCATTCCTAAAAGGGTCAAAATTTAAGCCCTTGCTTGTCCTGAAAAAATAATAATTTTTGCCGTCAGCAATGTTGTTAAAAATATTATCAATGTTATCAAACATAATTTACCCTTGTAGTGTTAGCTCTTGAAAATAAATGTTAAAATATTTATACCGTGTCAAATATAAACATTTTTTAACACTTATAATATTAATTATTTAAAAGCTAAGCCACTTGATGAAAAGGAATTATAGCCTTCAGTATTTTAGAACAATCATTAAGTTGTTTATTTTCATTTTTTGAATACAGGCATAAATTTTCAAAGAGCATAGTAGTAAAAGCATAAATTTTAAAACTGTAAAAGCATACGAGCGCCTATAAAACTGCACATGATAATTTAAATCCTTTTTAAAAAAATATTTTATAAGTAAGCAGATAGATTTTAGTGCAGTTAGTACTAAAGTTTAGAATCTACTTTAAGGGTATTAAAAGAAACATGAAAAGTTTAAATAAAGGTCAATTACTTTAGGGCAGCCCTGTAGGCTGCCGCGCGCAAAAAATCCCTGCAATCCACATTTTAAACCAGGGCAGCTTGCAGGGAATTAATTCAGTCGAATTATATTTTATGTATTAGGGTAACAATATGTTTATAATGTCCGTAACAACATCGTTATGTATAACCGTAGTCAAATATTTACATAAAGACGTATTGCCATATAGCAACATTGTCAGCACGATATATTTGCGTAGCTACGCAAATACGTACATACAGTCCTACCGTTTTACTACTGTATAAATGTAACTACGTGACAGCGTATCATTGTATCAACGTAAATACATACGCCTGCGCATCTATTTTGATAGTTGTTTGTAAACTATTATATAAGTACGCATGAGCCTATAAATAAAAGAGGCTGTCCAAAAAGTATTTTGGGCAGTTTTTTTTTGCTTAAAAGTTAGATATTTAGTATATTCCTGTTGTAAAACGACAGGGTATGCAGCCAATATTCAAACCTCATTCCGTACATCAGCAAGAACTTTTTCCATTAGATTTAAACAATCTCATTGCGCAGGATCATTCAGCAAGACTGATAGACAGGGTTGTTGAGAAATTAGATATCCCCGATATTATAAACCAGTATAAAGGCGGCGGTACATCAAGCTACCATCCAAAAATGCTGCTTAAGATATTGTTCTATGGGTATCTGAACAATACCTATTCATGCAGGAAACTAGCTCGTGCAGCCGAAGAAAATATTTATTTTATGTGGCTTGCCGGTGGGCTTAAGCCAGACTTCCGTACTATAAACAGCTTCAGGGGGAATAAGCTGCGAAGCAGTATCGAAAAACTTTTTAGCCAACTGGTATTGATGATGGTAGAACTTGACCTTGTCAGCCTGGAGAAGCAATTTATAGATGGCACTAAGATAGAAGCCAATGCCAATAAATACAGCTTTGTATGGCGCAAATCTGTAGAGAAGAATAAAGAGAAGCTCCAGGCAAAGATAAATGCAGTACTTGCTGATATAGGGAATACTATAGAATCAGACAATGTTTTTGCACAGAATAATGAAACAGCTGTTATTGATAGTAAGCTGCTTGAAGAAAAGATACAGGAGATTAACCAAAGCACAAAAAAAGAAAAGCTGAGTAAACAGCAGGACAAATCACTTAAGAAACTGGAAAAGGAACAGCTTGTTAAACTAAAGGAATATGAAGCGCACCTTGACACCCTTGGCCAGCGTAACAGCTATTCTAAAACAGATACCGACGCTACTTTTATGCGGATGAAAGAAGACCACATGAAAAATGGTCAGCTAAAGGCGGGCTATAATGTTCAGGTCTCTACCGAAAACCAGATCATTACCCATTATACAATACAGCAAACACCAACAGACACTACTACACTTCAAAACCATCTGGATACTTTTGAACAGGCCTATGGAAAACGATCTGTTGAAATCATTGCCGATGCAGGTTATGGAAGCCAGGAAAATTACCAAATGCTTACTGACAGGGAGGTAAGCCATTTTATCCCTTATAATATGTACCGGTTGGAGCAAACTAAAAAATATACTACTAACCCTTTTTTGCCGCAGAATCTTTATTATGATGCTGTTGAAGATTTTTTCGTCTGCCCCATGGGACAAAGGATGGACAGGATATTTATTAAACAATCAGAAACCAGCACAGGTTTTGTGCAATATACAAGGGTATACGAGGCTTTAAACTGCAATGGCTGCCCTATGCGGGGCCAGTGCCATAAAGCCGCTGGAAATCGTAAAATAGAAGTTAACCATACCCTGAAACAATTAAGGCTAAAGGCTAAAGCCAACCTTGAAAATGAGAGGGGAAAAGAATTATATCCACAGCGTTGCATAGAGCCAGAACCTGTTTTTGGGAATATCAAACAAAATAAAGGCTTCAAAAGATTTACTTTAAGGAAATTACCCAAAGCGGCTATAGAATTTGGGTTGGTTGCTATAGCCCATAACTTCTCTAAATGGGCGTGTTAAGTAACTTTAACCTCTAAACTCACATAAATGGTACAATAAAGGCCGTTTATTGGCACATCGAATGGATTAGACAAGACGAAAAACATAAACGGCTTCATAAAGGAGTAATGAAACTCCATATAAATAACAAAGAAGGCTGCCCTTTTGGGACAGCCTCCTAACTATCAATTCAGTATCAGGGCGGCTGCCCCGTTCTTGGCAAAGTCCCCGCACAGGTCAAAGGCTTTCTGCCCCCGTGCCTGTGCTGTACCGCCTAAAAAGATGGATTTTAGTTTATCCTCACCTGTTTTAAAGCTGCGTACATTTTGGTAGTATCCCGTAACGCTATTGTATGCGCCAAACAATGTGCCTTTGGTAGTTTCAAAACTTTGCGTATCGTCTGCCATAGCGTACTCAAAAGCAGCTTCACAGGCATTTTTATACATGGTTGAAAGTTCCTCGGTAGCCCCTTTTTTCAAAAGATTGTAGGTTTCTTTATTCGGGCAAAGTGCTAACTGTATTAACTCTTTTACCTGTTTATCTTCGATGCGGGTGTTTGCCCACTCGTTAAAGATTCCCTCCAACTGTAAAGACAGGTTATCGGCAACGCCCATCACTTTGTGTGCCTGCTCCAGGCGTTCTTTTGCCCCTGCGGTGTGGCGTATGCGCACCACATTAGTTGCAGAGCGAAGCGCAGCGTTAAGTGTGTTTTGGCAAACAACTCTCACGGGCGTAAAAGCTGCGGTAATGCTGCCGCTGCCGTCGTGGGAGGTGGTCAGGAAAATGTATTTGTTGGTTACGTCATCACCACTTCCCACACGGATGTAGCCGGGCAGTTTGGCGGTTATGAAAATGCGCTCCCCATTGCCAATTGCGCCAGCTGTTTCATAGAGCACCCCATCACCACCGCCTACAATAGCATCAAAAAAGGCGAATGCATCCGCATTCTGCACGATTTGGTAATCCTTGCCGACTACACCGAAAACGGCTTTAGTGTCGGTGCGCATAGTGGCGAACTGGTCAGGAACTGGAAAACTCTCAAAAAGCCCTGTGCCTCTTGCGAAAATCGGGGCTTTAGCCACTTCGTAGTCCAATCCTGCAAAGGCTATGGCTTGCGTACTTGTGGGGTAGTCCTGTACGATTGTCCCTAATCCATGCCATGCGGGCTGCTTTACGCTCATAAATGCGTGCTGCCCTGTCTCTGTGTTGAAATTTAAATTATGTGCCATAATCGTTGAATTTTAAATGATACAATCTGTTTGTATCTTCTGCCAGTCCTCTAATCTGATACTATCCTGCCTCGCTTGCGCTCCGCATAACTTTTTTCCAAAAGAAAACCGGAAAAAGAAAGCAGATAAACAATGCGGGTAAAGCGGTAAAACACAAGGAAACGGAATAAGTCCCGAAGGGTGGGTTTGTGAGTGTGCGAGCAAAGCCATTATGCCGTAGTCTTTTGCTTTTACCACCGGCTTTACCCGCAATACATTAGCTGCCTTTTACCGGTGCATCTTGGGAAAAGTTTCTATCAATGTGTTTTGATAATACATCATCAGGCCAAAAATAGCAACGCCAACGGGCGTTGACAGCTTATTGATAATTAGCTGGCCAATTGAGGCCAACCATCGCCATAGCATGACTATATCGGGCTTATATACAACCTGATCATTATATTTACTTCTATAATAAATGAGGAAAACCGTAAATGGAAAATGATAGCCCGGATAAAAAGCATAAAGGCGGCAGGCATCCCAAAGATGACTGTGCCGTTTATCGTTATTCCATCAGCCTGAATGCTGCTGAAAATGCAAAGTTCCTTTCATTATTTGAACAATCAGGAATGAATGTCATGGCACATTTTATAACCGCCTGTATTTTCCAAAAAACCATTACTACGGTAAAAATTGATAAAGCCGCAATGGATTACCATGTAAAGCTTACTGGCTTGTTCGGGCAATTCCGTGCGATCGGTGTAAACTACAACCAATTGATCAAAATGCTATACACTAACTTCACAGAAAAGAAAGCCGCAGCATACCTGTACCGTTTGGAACAACAAACCATTGAACTTTCAACATTAAGTAATAAAATCATACAGCTTACGGCAGACTTTGAAGTGAACCATCTTAACAAGTAAGTTATGATAGCAAAGATCGGAAGGGGAAAAAGTTTGTTTGGAGCATTGTCATACAACATGGATAAGGTCAAGAACAATACCGCTTCAGTATTGGCAGGCCAGAAAATCATTGAATCACCGGACGGCTCGTTTACCACACCACAAATCTCGAACTCATTCCAGACCTATCTTGCTGCAAACAGGAAAACCGAAAAACCAATAGTACATATTTCGCTAAATCCTGACCCTGATGACAAAGTGAGCGATAGTGATTATAAGGCCATCGCCAAAGACTACATGAAAAAAATGGGCTATGGTGAACAACCCTTTGTGCTTTTTAAACATAATGATATTGAGCGTAGCCACATCCATATCGTGACGGTATGCGTGGATGAAGGCGGAAGAAAGATTTCCGATGCCTTTGAAAAGAGGCGTTCTATGTCAGCCTGCCGGGAACTGGAACGGGACTACAACTTAAAAACTGCTGTTGATAAAAAGCAGAACCGTATCGAACCTGTTTTTAAACCGGTCAACTATAAAACAGGCGATACCAAAAGCCAAATGGCTGCCGTCATCCGTTACCTGCCAAAATACTACCAGTATACAACCCTGGGAACATACAATGCACTGCTATCGCTATTTAATATTACTGCTGAAGAAGTCAAAGGGCAATACAATGGAACAACCCGGCAGGGACTGGTGTATTTTGCCCTGAACGAAAAAGGCGAAAAGGCAAGCAATCCTTTCAAGGCTTCGCTGTTCGGTAAAAGCGCAGGTTATAATGAATTGCAACTGCATTTTACTAAATCAAGCGAGCAAATACAAGACAGCCCCGACAAGTTAACACTTAAAACCACCATTGAAAAAGCGATACAAGCTGCCACCGGCGAGGATGATTTTAAAGCGAGATTAAAAAGCAGTGGAATTAATATGGTTTTAAGGCGGACAGCCGACAACCGTATTTACGGCATTACATTTATTGACCACCAATCCCGCTCGGTTTGGAACGGTTCGCAACTCGGTAAAAACCTTAGTGCAGGTTTATTTAATGACTGGTGGAAAAATGGCAGTAAACCAAAAATTGAGTTGCAAACTCCAGCTTCACAAAAATTGGCTACCAATTCCAATGAGTCTATCGCTCAAAACAAAACTTCTGAAAATCAAAGCAATACATCGCTTTCAAATGCTGCAAATGCTATGTCGGATATTTTCGGTGGATTACTGCCGCAAACGGCAGGTGAAGATTATGAAGAAGAGGCATTTGCACGGCAAATGAAGAGAAGGTCAAGGGGTAGGAAGAGATAGGCGAACTATCTCACGAAAACAATCTGCCATTTTGCATCGGAGCGACAAAGAAGCGCAGTTGCAAATTGGCGAGACCACTTCAAAAACTAAAAGGCTTTCGCAACGTAGGAAGGGAGTGCCTTTTGGTTAGAATGGATGGTTAGCGTGACAAAAAAAGTCATGTAATTCCAAGTATGGACATTACGACAGACTCAAAGAAATTGATGCCTACATTAATAATATGCTGCGAAAACCGTAGCGGCCTAATATAAGAATGGAGGTGCGAAATGAAAGAGAAAAATGACAGTGAAAACACGATTTTCGGAAAATCGGTATATGGATTTTCCGAAAATCCACAGTCAGTTACTGGAAAACTGGAAGAGTTTAACACTGAAATAGAGCAGGATAAAGAAAGGAAATTTGTAAATTTACTGATTGAGATAATTGTTTCCGCAACATTAAAAGAGGCTTATGAAAAGGGCGATTAGATATTTAAGATTTAGCCAATTAGGGCAAAGTAACGGTTCTATAGAACGTCAGGAAATGTATACTGACCAGTGGCTAAAATTCAACAATGTTGAACTTGTTGACACCTTTATAGACAGAGGTAAAAGTGCTAAGACTTTTGACAGGCCGGACTTTATAAAACTACAGGCTTTTATAGCTAAACATTTCAGGTCTGTTGATTACCTGCTGGTTGATCAACTTGACCGTTTTAGCCGTGAAGCAGGCGAAGCTATGAGTATGGTTAAAATGCTCCAGAGGAAGTACAGTATCCAAGTTGTAAGTGTCACAGAGGGGATAACTTTTGACTATGAGACACCGGGCAGTTTTTTTCGGGCAGGGCTGCAATTGCTTCTTGCGGAAGAGGACAACATCAACAGGAGCATTAAAATTAAAGGCGGCCTATATACGGCAAGAGCTAAAGAAGGCCGTTTCATTGGCACCACTGCACCTTTTGGATATTATAAGCAAGGTGAGCGTAAAGAACGCTGCCTTTATATCGAGGAGACAGAAGCTAAAATTGTAAAGTTCATTTATGATGCGTACCTGCGTGATGTACCGCTATACATCATCAAGCAAAAAGCCTGTGAATTGGGCTTTAAAAAGAAAAGTAATGTAGCTGTTGAACGGCTGCTGACAAACCCTGTATATGCAGGTATGCTAGAAGTCCAAGCTTACAAAGAATATCCCGGTGGTTTATTTCCGGCTGTGCATGAGCCTATTATTGACATTACTACATGGCAGATGGTTCAGAATAAAATGAAAAAGCCTGAAAAAACCAGAAATACAGTTGACGAGGCGATACCATTACGCGGTGTGTTAAAATGCCATTGCGGCAATTTGCTGACGGGTGCACCATCGAGGGGGAAAGGTGGCAAGTATTTCTACTACTATAAGTGCAGATCAAGCAAGCATAATAATATCAGTGCAATCAAGGCACATAAACAGTTTCAAACAATATGCGAACTTATGAGCCTTCCTGAGGGAAGTGTAAAAGAAATAAGGAACGGCTGTAACGTTGCTATTGAAACTGAAATGAAAAGTAATAAGAACAAACTGGCTGAAAAAAAGCAGGAGTTGGAAAGTGTGCAGGAAAAAATGTTCTCTGTTGAAGAAAAATGGATTAAAAATGAAATTTCAAGGGAAACCTATGACAGGTGGTATTCCAACTATAACAACTCTCTTATAAATCTTAAAGGAGCAATTGAACGCTTGGGTACAGACCAATCAAGGGCATTCACCATACTTGAAAAAAACCTTGACCATTTGACCGATATAAATTACATCTACAATAAAGCCGATGTTATACAAAAGGGAGAGTTTGTAAAGATGGTGTTCGACAGCAACTTGTACTATCAGGATGGTATCTATCGAACACCTACAATGATAAATTTGTTTACACATAATTCATTGGAAATGAAAGAGAAAGGATGCTTGGTGTATGAAAAAAAGCGGGATGATTTTTCAATCATCCCGCTCAGTGGTATCGCCGGGAATCGAACCCGGGTCCAAACACGTATGTTAACCATTCTAAACACAATTAATTCAATTTAAAACCCTGATTTTTATTTGCTTCTAAAAAAATAGTTTTATATTTGCACCCGCATTCGGACCAACCTCTGGCGATAATCGTGTATATGTTGCTCTGATTTAAACAATTAAACATAAAAATCATGTCTGATTTAATTAAATT
>Ga0247806_10000048_pt1 | contig 74376 bp, 72 predicted proteins | sample UWRJL059202B1_FD_179935 | JGI IMG/M metagenome (GOLD analysis project Ga0247806, IMG submission 179935) | Plant litter microbial communities from Arlington Agricultural Research Station in Wisconsin, United States - UWRJ-L059-202B-1 | ecosystem: Environmental > Terrestrial > Plant litter >... | reverse complement strand
CAACGCCGTTGAGGCCCTCCTCAGCGCCGACGGGTACACCGTCACCCACTTCGCCAACCCGCTCCGCGCCCTCGGCGCCGACACCGACTACCTCGCCGCGTTCCTGCAGACCCGCACCGAGGGCCCGGTCGTTCTCGTCGGGCACTCCTACGGCGGAGCCGTCATCGGCGGCGCCGCGGCGAGCAACCCCAACGTGCAGTCGCTGGTCTACCTCAACGCGTTCGTGCCCGACGAGGGCGAGACCATCCTCGACCTCGCCGGCCACGCCGGCCCGGTGGATGCCGGTGCCCTGTTCGACATGGCCCCGTTCCCCGGCGACCACAACGTGGATCTCTACCTCAAGCCCGGCGCGTTCGCCGGCGGCTTCGTCAACGGCCTGCCCGAAGAACTCGCCGCACCCCTCTTCGCCAAGCAGCGCCCGATCACCTACGGCGCACTCAGCGAACCGGCCCGCGCCGACCAGGCCTGGAAGACCCTGCCGTCCTGGTACGTCGCCGGCACCGAAGACCACAGCATCGCCATCGAAACCCAGCTGTGGATGGCCGAACGCGCCGGCTCGGCCCTCACCACGGTGACCGCCGGACACCTCTCCATGGCCGCAGAGCCCGAGACGGTGGCTCGTGTCATCGTCGAAGCGGCCCACTCCAACCGCTAACGCCGCACACCTGCCCGGCCGGTCCATGGGACCGGCCGGGAACGTCGTGCGCTCAGCGCTCGGCGGGCTGGTTGTGGGCAGTGGCCGGGGCGGAACGCATCCCGGCCAGGATCACCGCGCACGACCGGCGCCACTGGTCGGGCGACGCGCGCACACCCAGGCACTCACCGGCGGCGACCGATGCCCGGCTCAACAACACCACGTCCTCCCAGGTGACGTCCGCACGCAGATCGCCACTGGCGTGCGCCCGCCGAACCAGTTCGTGCAGGAGCTCCCGCAGGCGGCTGTTGTAGGTGCACATCTCTTCGGTGGACATCCCGGTCGCAGACGAGACGTAGTCGGCAATGCCCTGATTGCCAACCTGAGTCTTGCTGAAGAAGGTGAAGAACGTCGCCAGTCCGTTCCACGCGTCGGGGTCCTCGAGGGCACCCTCGGCCTCGGCCTGAACCTCGTCGATCCCGTCGGCGAGGATGTCGCGGATCAGTGCATCCTTCGATCCGAATCGGCGATAGAGCGTTCCCACCCCCACCTCGGCCCTCGCCGCGATGTCGGCAGCGGTGACGTCGCTGCCCTTCTCGGCGACGAGTTCGCGCGCCGCCGCGACCAGGCGCACCCGATTGCGACGCGAGTCCGCACGCTGATCGGACGGGTCGGCGGTGGCATCGTGTGCGGGCATCTCCTGAGAATAGTGCAAACCGGACGAGTTCATTCCGGATTACCCCTAGTATCAAACCGGAACGTTAGATTCCGTTTAGTAAACCCCAACTATGAAAGGCACTCCATGACGACATACATCCAGACCGTGCGCTCGAGGGCATTGGCCGGCCGCGAAGCCGAGTACCGCGATTGGTACGTCAACACTCACATCCCCCAGATGCTCGCCCTCGACGGCTTCGTCTCCGCGACGTTGCACCGGCAGGTCACGGCCGACACCGACCCTGCCGAGTTCCTCTGCATCTACGCCATCGAAACGACCGATCTCGCGGCCACGCAGGGCGCGATGTTGGCGGCCGGGGCATCCGTCACGCCCAGCCCCGCCATGGACCTGCCGGCGACCGTGGTCGAGGTTTTCGTGGGAGCCAGCGCATGAACTCCCCGATCCGGGTCGGCATCGTAGGCGTGAATGCCCACCGTGGCTGGGCCGCCGAGGCCCACATCCCCGCTCTACGCGCACTGCCCGCCTACGAGATCGTCGCGCTGAGCACAACCCGACAAGAGTCGGCGGATGCCGCGGCAGCGGCCTTCGGCATACCCCTCGCGTTCAGCGACCACCGAGACCTCGTGACCCATCCCGACGTCGACCTCGTCGTCGTCGCGGTCAAGGTCATGCACCATCGGGAGATCGTGACCGCCGCGCTGGAGGCGGGCAAATCCGTGTACAGCGAATGGCCCCTGGGTGTCGACCTCGACGAGGCCGAGGCCATGGTCGAACTCGCCGCGAAGACGGGTGCTCGCACCCTGGTCGGCCTGCAATCGCGCAGCACTCCGGCCGTGATGCACGCCGGTGACCTCATTGCAGCGGGCTACCTCGGCACCGTCGTGTCCACGAGCTTGATCGTATCGGCCGGGCTCGGCGGAGTAACCGACCAAGGAAACGCCTACATCATCGACAGGGCCAACGGCGCGGGTCTGCTCCGACTCATCGCCGCCCACAGCATCGACGTGCTCAACGTGCTCCTCGGTGATTTCGCCGAGTTGTCGGCGGTGCTCGACACGCGCCGCCCGATGATCACGGTCCTCGAAACCGGCGAGACGCTCGTCAAGACGACACCCGACCAAGTCGCCGTGATCGGCAGGCTCGAAACCGGCGTCACAGCGAGCCTGCACTTCCGCGAAGGCCACCAGGGCGGCGAGATGTTCCTGTGGGAGATCAACGGCACCGAAGGCACCTTGCAGCTGCGCGCCGCCGGCGGCCACCCCGGGATGTTCGCCGTGACCCTGTCCGGTTCCCAGGGGGACGACGGTCTCGCGGAGATCCCGATCCCGCATGCCTCGACCTCGGTCCCCGGTCTGGAGTCGCTCGTCAACACCACCGCGCACAGCCTCGCCCGCATGTATGAGACCTTCGCCACCGACCTGCGCAACGGCTCGCACAACGCCCCCGACTTTGCCCAAGCGCTCGCGACGTTCCGCGTGAGCGACGCCATCGAAGAAGCCGCCGCATCAGGCGCCCGCGTCACCCTACCGAAAGCGAAATAGCCCATGTCCGAACTCAAAGCCTTCTACACAAACCTCATCACGGCCGTGGCCGAGCGGGACGTGGCGCGGATCCACTCCCTCATCGACCCGTCCTTTGTCATCCACTACGACGCCGGCCTCCCGTTCGGCGGCAGCTACACGGGCGTCGAGGGGTTCTTCTCGGTTCTTGGAAAACTGGTGGCAAGTGTGACCGACCTGAAGACCGAGCACCTGAACTATATGGAAGACGCCAATGGTGAGCAGTACACGCTCATCATCAATCTGACGGCGCGCGCCCTCGAGTCCGACCGGCCCGTTTCCACGCAGGTCAGTGAGTTGTGGACGGTGCGGGACGGCAAGGCTGTGGAAGCCCGGGTCTGGTACTGGGGAGCAGCGGGACTGTTGGAAAACTAGCGCACGGAACGGGTGCTCGTTTTGTCTCCGTACTTCTACCGAACTTTGTCCGGGCACCCGGGCTTTCCGGGACACCAGGCCCGTGACACGTTACGGTCGAGTGTGAACGCTGACCCGGGAGTCCCCATCACCCGTGCCGAGGCGAGCGCCCTGATCGACGCGGCCGGGCATGCCCACCGGCGGCTGCTCATCACCGGCGAGGCCGGCATCGGCAAATCCACGCTGCTGGATGCCGCCGCCACCCGCCTGGCAGCCGCCGGGGCCACCGTGCTGCGGGCCAGCCCGTCGTTCGCCGAGCGGTACACGACCTACAGCACGCTCTGGGACCTCGTGAGCGACCTCGACTGGCGTGCGACCGCCGGACTGTCGGACGAGTACCGCACCATTCTCGATATCGCCCTGGGGCGGCAGCGCACCACCGCAGAGCTGCCGGCTCTGGCCACCGCCATCGCGTTGGAGAGCATCCTGCTCGCGCTCTCCGCCGCGGCGCCGGTCGTTCTCCTCATCGATGACCTGCAGTGGGCGGATCCGGAGTCGTTGGCAGCGGTGGAACGCACCGCACGACGCGTGGCCGCCAGCCGGGTGAGTCTGATCGCGACCAGCCGGAACCACGGGGGCAGCACCGCAGCACGCCTCTCGTTCGACGCCGCCGACGTGCACACCCTCGGGGGGCTCAGTCTCGACGAGCTCGACGCCCTGATTCGGCCCTCCTGGCCGTCCACTCTCACTCGGGCGCAGGTTGTTGCCGTACTCGAGCACACCGGCGGCAACCCCATGTGGGCCCTCGAGCTCATCGAGCTCGGCGCCCTCGGCGACCTCGGCGCGGTGCCGGTGGGTTCCCTCCGGGCGCCGACGACCCTGGCCGTGGCCGTTGCCGAGCGACTGCGGGCGCTGGGCACACCGGCCGCTGACGCCGTGTCGCTCGTGGCCCTGCTCGGCCGCCCCACCCACGCGTTGCTGGCCGAGGTATTGCGTTTCAGTGGCACCCCCGCACAGGCGATCGACGAGGCGGAGACCGCGGGCTTCCTGACCCTGACCACCCAGACCGTCGGCACCCGCCATCCGCTTCAGGCGTCGGCCGCGGCCGCGCGCCTCGGGCCGGCCCGCCGGCGCGAGCTGCACGCGTTCATTGCCCGGGCCGTCGACGATCCGGTGGTGCGCGCCCAGCACCTGCAGCGTTCCCAGCCGGCTGGACCCGACGAAGGCATCGCCGAGGCACTCGCGGAGGCCGCCATCGTCATGCGTCGGCGCGGGGCACGGCTGCGTTCCGCGCACTTCGACGCCCAGGCCGTGGAGCGCACTGATCCGGCCGGTGCGGCCTTCCAGGATCGGCTCCTCACCCAGGCCCAGAACCTCTTCTCCGCCGGCGACCACGCCGCCTGCGTGCGGGCGCTCTCCCAGGTGACGGCCCAGCGCCTCAACCCCCACCAGTACGACGCATACCTGGCTCTGTCAACCAGTTCCCTCGCATCCAGTGACGTCGTCGCCGCGATCGGATTTCTCGCCGGCCAATCCGCTGAGGTCGCCGGCGACAGCATCCGCAGCGCCTTGGTGCGGGCCAACACCGTGGCCGTCACCCCGATGACGGTGTCCCAGCGGGCGCGGATGTCTGTGGCCGCCTTCGCCGAGCTGGCCCACGTGGATGCGCCCAACGCGGCGCATCGTGCGCTGCGGGGCACCATCCGCTCCCGCCTGGAGGGCGGCGAGGGGCTCGATCACGCCATGATCGCCGACCTGACCCGGCGGCAATCGATCCAGATCGTGGTGGGCCTGGACGATACCGGGCTGGCGACCACGGGGTACCTGGCCCATCAGATCGACGATGTCGCCACCTCCCGGCGCGCGTTCGCCGACCTGGCCGCCTGGGCGCGCACCGAGGGCAAGGAGGGTGTGGAACGGGCGTTCCTGGCTCAGGCCGTGTTGGTGGAGCTGGTCGGCGGCGACCTCGCCGCCGCGCGCGACGGTGCCGAGCGGTTGGGTCTGCCCGACGCGTCGCCCGCCGTGCCCGGCGAGTTGCAGCCCCTGGTCGGTCTGCTGCTGATCGACGCGGGCCGGCACGACGACCTCACCGCTCTGGTCGACGTCTGGCGACGCACGGCTACCGGTCTGCAGCGGGAGCTGGAGCTCTCGGCGCTGCTCGGGTTCTCGGCGCTCGCCCGCCGCCGGTGGCCCGCCGCGGTCGAGCATCTGCGAGGGGCGGTCGAGGCGGCCGACGCGCTCGAGCTCGTCGAACCGGGCAGCCGGCTTCGGGTGGACCTGCCCCTGATCGAGTCCCTTCTGCAGACCGGGGAGACGGCGGAAGCCGCCGACCGGCTCGCCGCCGTGAGCCACTTTCTCGCCGGACACGACCGGCCCATCTCCCAGATCGGGCTCCATCGGGTGCGGTCGCTGCAACTCGCGTCGGCCGGAGACCTGGAGGCGGCACTGGCCGAGGCGACCCTGGCGGTCGACCTGTCCGCGCGGCAGCATCGACCGGCGGACGAGGCTCGAGCCTTGCTGCAGCGCGCTCGAGTGCGCCAGCGCCTGCGCCAGGTGACACTCGCGCGCACCGATCTGGACGCCGCCCGGGACCGGGCGGTCACCGCCGGTAGCGCCGACCTGCTCGAGCAGGTGGATGCCGCGCTCGGCACCGCACGCCATCGCCGTGGGCCCACCGAATTGACCGCGGCCGAAGCCCGGGTGCATGCCCTCGTGCAAACCGGCCTCAGCAACAAGGAGATCGCCGCAGAGCTCTACGTCAGCGTGCGCACGGTGGAGTCCCACGTCGCATCCGTCTTGCGCAAGTCGGGAGAACCGAGCCGCGCGAAACTGATCACCCGAGGCTGATCATCCGAGGCTGACCGCGGAGAAGACCGCGCGGTCTCGCCGGCGCTCCTGCCGCGCAATCCGACGCGCATCGCCGGCCATCTGCCGCAACGCGCCCGTGGCAGACACGGTGAATCCCGTGAAGTAGAAGCCGCGCGCCGCCCGGGCTCCGGAACGGTGAGCCGGTTCGCCGCGGATATCGAGCAGTCCGAGGCCGCCGAGCAGGCTGTCGAGGCCCCGGCGGTATCCGGTCGCGAACACGACGACATCCGGTTCGATGATCGCACCGTCGGCGAGCCGCACGGCGTCCGGCGTGAACCCCACCACGGCGGCGACCGGGGCGACCACCCCCGTCTGCAGCAACCGGACGATCCCGGTGTCGTGCACGGGCACCGACCGGTCCCGACGAACCCGGGTGTACAAATCCGGGCGCGGTCGGGCGAGACGCCGGGCGGAGAGGTCGGGAATCGTGAGCCGCGCCAGGCCGGCGGCCAGCCGGTCGGCCACGGCGACCGGGATCAGGCCGCACAGGATGGCGATGGACTGCATCGGCACTCCGCCTACCCGGCGGCGCACGATGTGCGGTGTGGTGCGCACCGCCATCCGCACGCGCCTGGCGCCGGCCGCCACCAGCTCTGTTGCCGCCTCGGCCGCGGCGTTACCCGCACCGACCACGAGCACGTCCTGTCCGGCGAACTGGTCGCCGCCGGTGTAGTCGACGACGTGGAGGTGTGGCCGGCGGAACCCGCGGAGACCGGCAAGCTCGGGGATGTGGGGATGCCGGTTGTAGCCCGTCGCCATGATCACCGTGTCAGCGAGATACTGCTGACCCGAGCGGGTTGTCACGACCCAACCGGGCTTCGCGGCCCGGCCATCCGCTCGGTCGACCCGCACAACGGAGACGCCGAACCGCACATCGATCCCCAGGGTCGCCGCATAGTTCTCGAGGTACCGAACCAGGTTCGCACTCGTGACGTACCGGCCGTACTCCCGTGGAATGGGCAGACCGGGTAGGCCCGACAGGTGCCGCACGGTGTGCAGGCGGAGCCCGGGCCGGTGCGTGCGCCAACTGGTGGCGATCGCATCACCCTGCTCGAGCACCAGCACCCGCCGGCCCGCGCGCATGAGCTCGCGGGCCGCGGCGAGGCCGGCCGGGCCGGCGCCGATGACAAGACAGTCGACGTGCTCTGAGCTCGTCATCGGCTAACCGATGATGAGCTGGGCCGCTCGCTCGGCGATCGCGAACACCGTCGCGTTGGTGTTCGCCGACACCGGGGACGGCATGATGGATGCGTCGGCGACCCGCAGCCGGGAGATGCCGCGCACGCGCAGCTCCGGATCAACCACGGCCAGGTCGTCGGTGCCCACTCGGCAGGTGCCCGCGTAGTGGAAGTAGACGACGAGGCTCTGGCGCAGGTAGTCGAGGACCGCGTCGTCACCCTGTAGCGGGCGGCCGGGCTGGGCTTCGGCGCCGCGCCAGTCGTCGAGCGCGGTGGCCGCGCCGATCTTCTGGGCGATGCGCAGACCGTCGATCATGACCCGCTGGTCGCGCGGGTCGCCGAGGTAGTTCGGGTCGATCAGCGGCGCGGCGGATGCATCGCGGCTCGCGAGCCGCACCGTGCCACGGCTTTCCGGCAGCATGGCGGCGAACGCGATGGCGTATCCGCCGTCCGGGTCCGGCCCGGGCAGGGTCTGCGAGCGGTACGGCTGGCTGATCAGCAGGATCTGCAGATCGGGCCCGTCGGTCGCAGCCTCGGTGTGCACCAGCCCCACACCCTGGCCCCAGATGTTGCGCGGGTCACCCGGCAGTGGAGCGGCGTGCTCGAACACCACAGTGGACATCGGGTGGTCGTGCAGATTGGCGCCGACACCGGGCAGATCCACCTCCACATCGATGCCGAGTTCGGCGAGGTGGTCGGCCGGTCCGACGCCGGACAGCATCAGCAGTTGCGCCGAGCCGATGGCGCCGGCGGTCAGGATGACCTCCCGGGTGGCTCTGGCGGCGATCGGCGTGGCACCGGCGAGAAATTCCACGCCGCGGCACACGCCGTCGATGATGATCAGGCGGCGAACGTGGGTGTCGGTGATGATCTCGAGGTTGGCACGGTCGGCGATCGGCCGCAGATAGGCATCCGCTGCGCTGACCCGCTTGCCCTCGTGCACGTTGGCGTCGGAGAGGCCGAAGCCGGTCTCGACGCCCGCGGTGATGTCTTGGGCGAGGGAGTAGCCGGTCTCCACGGCGGCGGCGAGCGCGGCGGTAATCACCGGGCTGGGCTCGGGCGTGGGTCCGACCCGCAGCGGGCCGTCGGTGCCGCGCAGGGCCGGGTCGGTGCCCACGGTGGTCTCGCTCTTACGGAAGTAGGGCAGCAGGTCGTCGAAGCCCCAGCCGGTGGCGCCCTGATCGACCCAGGCGTCGTAGCTGGATCGGTGGCCGCGCAGGAAGTTCAGCCCGTTGATGCTCGACGAGCCGCCGAGAGCCTTACCGCGGGGCGCGAACAGCGGTGCGCCGAGGAAGCTCTGCGTCTCGGTGAACTCGCCCCAGTTGGCGGCGGTACCCAGCAGCATCGGCCAGATGCCGGGGGTCTCCATCTCGGGTAGCGCACTGGCCGACCCGGCCTCGATGAGCAGCACCCGCACCGTCGGGTCTTCGGAGAGCCGGGCGGCGAGTACGCTCCCGGCCGTGCCGGCACCCACGATGATGTAGTCGTACGACGGCTCGGCGCGTTCGGTTTCGAGTCCGTGCATACCGGCATACGGCAAGTGGGGATTGGGCATGATCTCTCGTTTCGTCGTGTGAAAAAGGATGCGAACCATCCACATTTCGACGCTACGGAGCGGGCGCCCGGCAACCATCCGTGCAACCACTGAGGTGTCACCTGGTCTCGAACCCTGCGAGACGACCGGGGTCAGTCGATTGAGGCGAGCTGCTCGCCCGCGGCCACGGCAGCCCCGGGCGCGGATGCGTGGTGCAGGGTGCCCGTGCCGGTGGCGGTGATGGTGGTCTCCATCTTCATGGCCTCCACCACGACGATTGGGTCGCCCGCAGCAACGTGACTACCGTCGTCGGCCAACCAGGTGATCAGGGTGCCGGCCATCGGCGCGACCACGCCGGTGTCGGGGCTGTCGGCACGGTCCGCGGCGGATGCGCCGGGCAGCCCGCCCGCCGTGCCGCCGGTCGGAGCACCCATGGCCAGGGCGCCGGCGGGCATCCGCAGCGTGTGCCGCACCCCGTCGATCTCGATCCAGCTCGTGGTGACGCCGTCCTCCACCGGCTCGGGCAGCAGGGTCCCGCCAGGGATCCGCTCGGCGAAGGTGGTCTCGATCCACTGGGTGTGCACCTTCAGCGCTTCGCCGCCGACGAAGTCGTCGTCGCGCAACACGGCGCTGTGGAACGGAAGCACCGAGTTGATGCCCTCCAACCGGAACTCGTCGAGGGCGCGGCGGGCACGGCGGATGGCGATCTCGCGGGTGGGTCCGGTGACGATCAGCTTGGCCAACATGGAATCGAACCGGCCGGAGACCACGGTGCCGGTCTCGACGCCGGAATCGACCCGGATGCCCGGCCCGGTGGGCGGCTCAAAACGGGTGATGGTGCCGGGGGTGGGCAGGAAGCCGCGCGCAGCATCCTCGGCGTTGATCCGGAACTCGATGGAATGACCGGTGGGTGCGGGGGTGCTCTGCACCGACAGCGGCAGGCCCTCGGCGATGCGCAGCTGTTCGGCGACGATGTCGACGCCGGTGGTCTCCTCGGTGACCGGGTGTTCCACCTGCAGCCGGGTGTTCACCTCGAGGAACGAGATGGTGCCGTCGACGCTGAGCAGGTATTCCACGGTGGCGACACCCTGGTAGTTCGCGGCGGCGCAGATGTCGGCGGCCGAGGTGTGCAGGCGGTCGCGCTGGGCGTCGGTGAGGAACGGGGCCGGCGCCTCCTCGACGAGCTTCTGGTTGCGGCGCTGCAGCGAGCAGTCCCGGGTGCCGAGCACCACGACGGTGCCGTGGCTGTCGCGGATTACCTGCACCTCCACGTGGCGGGGCGCGTCGAGGAACTGCTCGACGAAGCATTCGCCGCGGCCGAACGCCGTCACGGCTTCCCGCACCGCGGCGTCGAACTGTTCCGCGACCTCGTCCAGGCTCCGGGCCACCCGCATGCCGCGGCCACCGCCACCGAACGCTGCCTTGATCACGATGGGCAGGCCGTGCTCCTCGGCGAAGACGACGGCGTCGGCCGCGGTGGCGACCGGGTCGGGTGTGCCGGCCACGAGCGGGGCGCCCACGCTCGCGGCGATCTGGCGGGCGGCGATCTTGTCGCCGAGCCGGTCGATACTCTCCGGGCTCGGCCCGATCCAGGTGAGACCGGCCTCGGTGACCAGCCGGGCGAAGGCGGCGCTCTCGGAGAGGAACCCGTAGCCGGGGTGCACGGCGTCGGCGTCGCTCTGCTGCGCGATCGCGAGAAGCTTCTCGGCGTCGAGGTAGGTGTGTGCCGGGCTGTCGCCGTCGAGTCCGAAGGCCTGGTCGGCCATCCGCACGTGGAGGGCGTCGGCGTCGCTGTCGGCGTACACCGCCACGGTGGCCAGGCCTCGGTCGGCGCAGGCGCGGATGATGCGCACGGCGATCTCACCACGGTTGGCGATCAGGACTTTTTTCATGACTGGACCTCGGGGGTGTCGGCGGCAGAGTTCTCTGCGGTGTATTCGGCGAACGCGCCGAGGGCGTTGAAGCGGATGCGCGCGCCGGGCGGGAGCTGGGCGGCGAGCGGCAGGTGCGCGGTGGTGACCGACCCGATCACCGGGTACCCGCCGGTGAGGGGGTGATCGGCGAGGAACAGGACCGGCTGGCCGTTCGGCGGGATCTGGATCGCGCCGGAGACGGTGCCCTCGCTGGGTAGTTCGGCGTCGATCACCCGGGTGAGCGAGTCGCCCTCCAGGCGCAGCCCCACCCGGTTGGAGCGCGGGCTGACGAGCCAGCTCTGGCCGGTGAGAACGTCCACGGCATCGGCGGAGAACCAGTCGGTGCGCGGGCCGAGCACCACGTCGAGCACCACCTCGGCGGGGTTGATCAGCTCGTCGAGCGGCTCGGCCGGCGGGCCGGCGAGGGTCACCGCGGGGATGCCGCGCGCCGGTGTGCCCACCGGCAGCACGGCGCCGGCGGTCACGGGTGCCGGGCCGAGGCCGGCCAGCACGTCCGTGGAGAGGCTGCCAAGCACAGGCTCAAGGTCGAAGCCGCCGCGCACGGCGAGGTAGCTGCGCAGCCCGCTGGTGGGGATGCCGACGGTGAGGCTCTCCCCCGCACCCAGCGCGAAGGGCTGACCGCTGGTGACGGTGCGGGTGCCGTTCGGGCCGTCGATGGTCAGCGGCGCCGGCGCTCCGGTGAGGGCGAGCACCTGTTCGCCGCGCGCCCGCAGCCGGAGCCCCCCGAAGGTGAGTTCGAGCGCGGCGGTCCCGGTCGGGTTGCCGACCAGCCGGTTGGCCTGGCGCAGCGACACCGGGTCGAGCGCGCCGGAGGTGGACACTCCCATGCCGGCGTAGCCGGGCCGGCCGAGGTCCTGCAGCAGCGTGAGCATGCCCGGGGTGATCACCTCGAGGGCGTGCGCGGACCTGGCTGCGGCGTCCGCGGCGGTGGCGGAGCCCGTCGCGGCGATGCCGGCGCTCGCAGCCGTGCCGCCGGCGCGGCCGGTGACGTCGACGAACCGTACCCGGTCGCCGGGCAGCATCAGGGCGGCACGGTCGCGGCCGAGGTCCCACATCAGCGACTCGGTGGTGCCGATCAGTTGCCAGCCGCCGGGGCTCTCCCGCGGGTACACCCCGCTGAAGGTACCCGCGAGCGCCACCGAGCCGGCCGGGATACGGGTGCGCGGGGAGCTGCGGCGCGGCACGTTCAGGGCGGGGTGCCCGCCGGTGAGGTAGGCGAAGCCGGGCGCGAAACCGGTGAAACCCACCGAGTAGTCCTGCCCGGTGTGCAGGGTCACCACCTCGGCGGCGGTGATACCGAGCAGGCCGGCGACCTCGTCGAGGTCTTCCCCGTCGTAGCTGACCGGGATCTCGATGCGGGTGCCCTCGCCGGCGACGCGCGCGCCCAGGTCCCGCGAGCGCACAGCGCGCACGATCCGGGCCGGCGTCACGGCGCTGGGCCGGTAGAACACGAGCAGGGTGCGGGCGCCGGGGATCAGCTCGCCGGTTCCAATGATGGGGTCGCCGGTGAGCGAGTCGAACAGCGCGAGGGTGGTGTCGAGGTCGTCGAGTTCGATCAGAATCGCGTCGTCGCGCACGGGCAGGAACCGCATGCTGGTGCTCACCTAGGCGGACCGGGTTCCGGTGGGCCGCGGCGCGAACGCGGCGAGGTCGATGGCGGCAGCGGTGAGCGCCTCGCGCACCCGGCGGGCCATGTCGGTGGCCCCGGGGCTGTCGCCGTGCACGCAGATCGAGTCCGCGGTGACGTTGATGATGCTGCCGTCGATGGCGGTGAGGGTGCCGAGGGTGGCCAGCTGCACCATCCGTTCGGCGACCTGCTCGGCGTCGTGCAGCACCGAGCCGGCCTCCCGGCGGGACACCAGGGTGCCCTCGGGGGTGTACGCCCGGTCGGCGAACGCCTCGGTGACGGGTCGGAGGCCCGCGGCGTCCGCCGCGCGGAGCACCTCGGAGCCGGGCAGGCCCAGAATCGCCAGTGACGGGTCGATCTCGGCGACCGCGGTCACCACATCCTGCGCCTGGCGGGTGTCGTGCACGATCGTGTTGTACAGCGCACCGTGCGGTTTCACGTAGGTGACGGTGGTGCCGGCGGCCCGGGCGATGCCCTGCAGCGCACCGATCTGGTAGATCACATCGGAGATCAGCTCGGCGCTGGAGACATCCATGTTGCGCCGCCCGAATCCGGCGAGGTCGCGGTAGCCCACGTGTGCGCCGATCGTGACCCCGGCGTCGCGGGCGCCGATGACGGTGTCACGGATGACCAGCGGGTCGCCGGCGTGGAACCCGCAGGCGATGTTCGCGCTGGTGACGATGCCCAGCATCTCCGCGTCGTCGCCGAGGGTCCAGCGGCCGAAGCCCTCGCCCAGGTCACTGTTCAGATCGATGGTGCTCATGTGTGGGTCCTTCTGTTTAGAGGGTCAGCAGCGAGAAGATCGGGCCGACGGCCATGACGGCCATGTACCAGGTGAGCACCGTGGCCAGGCTACCGATGATCAGCAGCCACTTCGGGTAGCGGTAGCCGTTCATGAGGTCGCCGCGGAACCAGCCGATGTACATGAAGATGGTGAGGCCGATCGGCAGGATCAGGCCGTTGAAGCCGCCGACGAACACCATCAGAGTGGCCGGTGCGGTGCCGATGAGCAGGTACACGGCGAGTGAGACGACGATGAACACGATCGTGGCGAAGTCGGCGCGGCGGCCGACGATGGTCTTGGAGAACACCGGCAGGAACGACACCGAGGTGTACGCCGCGCCGATGATGCTGGTGATCGCGGCGATCCAGAAGATCGCACCGAAGACGCGCAGACCGAACTCGCCGGCCGCGGCCTGGAACGCCTGGGCGCCCGGGTTGGCGGCGGCACCGGAGGTGTCGATGACCACACCACCGGCGACCACGCCGAGTACGGCCAGGAAGAGCACGTACCGCATGATGCCGGTCACCAGGATGCCGTTGAACGCGGCGCGGGAAACCTCCTTGACGTGCTCGACGCCGGCGGTGCCGCTGGCGAGCAGGCGGTGCGCGCCGGCGTAGGTGATGTAGCCGCCGACGGTGCCGCCGACGATGGTGGTGATGGTGGCGAAGTTGATCTCGTCGGGCAGCACGGTCTGGCGCAGCGCATCCCCGATGGGCGGCTGGGAGATGAACGCAACGATGACGGTGAGCAGGATCATGACAAGCCCGGCGATGACCACGACCTTGTCGACCACGGCCCCGGCGCGCTTGGCGAGGAAGATCGCGATGGCGAACAGGGCGCTGAGCAGGCCGCCGATCTTGGCGTCCATGCCGGTCAGAACGTTCAGGCCAAGGCCGGCACCGGCGATGTTGCCGATGTTGAAGACCAGGCCTCCGAGAATGACGAGGAACGCGAGCACAAAACCGCTGCCCGGGATGGCCAGGTTGGCCAGTTCGGGGGCACGCTTGCCGCTGACCGTGATCATGCGCCAGATGTTCAGCTGCACGGCGAAGTCGATCAGGATCGACGCCAGGATGCCGAACGCGAACGCGGCACCCATCTGCGCGGTGAAGGTGGCGGTCTGGGTGATGAAGCCCGGGCCGATGGCCGACGTGGCCATCAGGAACAGCGCACCGATCAGCGCGCTGCGGCGGCTCTTCGCGATGCTGCGAACGCTCGGCTGCTCGGTGGGGTCCGCGGCTGCGGTGGTCTTGGCGGGGTCGGTCACGGGGCATCCATTTCGTCGGGGGGAAGGATAAATCGGGTGCAGTTCTGCTTGAGGGGACCGGAACCCCACGCACCGAGCCTAGGTGCGTGAACGATGGTTATGCGATTGTTCAACAATCAATCGCGTAAATAGTGTGTTTCGGTCATGTTTCCGTGAACGAGAGCGGCGGCCCCCGGATCGGTGCCGCGGGCCGCTTTCGGTAGAGTGACGACGTGGCAGATCACGACGAAGCGGATGACGGCAATTCCCGCGCCGATCAGGCCGCCAAGCAGCTGCGCCAGATGCTGATCGCCGGTGACCTCGTTCCCGGCCAGCGCCTCTCCGAGACCAGTGTCAGCGAACGGCTCGGCGTTTCGCGCAATACGCTGCGTGAGGCCTTCCGGGTGCTCACCCACGAGCGTCTGCTGGTGCATAAGCCGCACGCCGGGGTGTTCGTGGCCGTGCCGTCGCTGGCGTCGATCATCGACATCTACCGGGTGCGCCGCATGATCGAGTGCCAGGCCCTGCGCGCTTCCCCGGCCCGTCACCCGGCCAGCCGGCGGATGCGCGCGGCCGTGGAGTCCGCCCTGGCCAGCCGGGAAACCGACGACTGGATCGCGGTGGGCACGGCGAACATGGAGTTCCACTCCGCCATCGTGGCCCTCGCCGACAGCGACCACCTCGACCGGCTCTACGCCAACATCTCCGCCGAGCTGCGTCTGGCGTTCGGGTTGCTCGACGACCCCGAGTACCTGCACCGGCCCTACGTGGACCGCAACGTGACCGTGCTGGAGCTGTATCTAGCGGGCGACTCCGCCGGAGCCGCGGCCGTGCTCGAGGACTACCTGCTGCTCTCGGAACGCACGATCGTGGCGGCGTACTCGCGGCAGCTGCACGCCTAGCGCGGGTCTGTCGACCCGACGGCGGCGGGTGGCTCCGGGTCCGGTCACGACCGGGCGGCCGCGCGGGTGAGGTTCTGCACCAGGGTCGAGACGTAGGCCCGGTTGTCGTCGGTGATCGCCGGATGCGTGGGCGCGAGATGACCGTCGGCCACCCGGAACGCCTTCGCGTCGGCGTCCCAGTCGAATCCGTCGACGTTCGCCAGCGGTGTGCGGTGCACTGCCTCCATCAGATCTCGCGAGTACAGGGCCTCGTTGGTGACGGCGATGCCGTAGACGCCGGCGAAGGTCGCACTCGAGAGTGACACGAGCAGCGTCTCCTCGGCCGGCACCTTCCACTTCGACGCCAGCTTGGCGAGGCCCTTCGCGTCTTTCGGCCGGGACGGCAGTAGGAAATCGGTGCTCAACCGGCTCGCCAGGACGAGCTGCTCCACCGTCTCCGTCTCGGCCGGTGCCGCGCCGGCGGCGGCGGCACCAGTGGCAACCGCGCCCTGCAGTGCGCCGACTACCGCCGCCAGATACGTGGCGGAGTCGGCTGCGCTGGACTCCTGGAACTTCCCGCTGATCTGGGTCAGGTTGATCCCGGTTCCGCCCACGTCGAGCGACCCGTCGACGACCCGGATGGCGGCGGGGTCGAGCGTCGCGACGGGCCGTTGGGACGTGCCACGACCGACGTCATCGAGATACACGGTGCGGTCGGTGAGCAGGATGCCTTTGGACTGGCGCCGGGTGAGCAGGTCGATGGAGTGGAATCCCCAGTACACCACGGGCAGTTCACCGTCGCTCACGGCCGAGCGGAGGTGGAGCTGCTGGACAGCCTTCCAGAACACCCGCTCGGCATCGTCGAAGTCGGGGTGGTCGGCCTGGCCGGCGAGGAAGACGAAGGAACTGATCGACGGTGGCACCGGGATCGCTCCAACGAGGCCGGCCAGCCGGTCGAACTCGGCACGCCGGCCGGCCGGAAGGTTCTCGAGATACTCGGGCAGGTCATTCAGTGCGGGCATGGCGGGCTCCAGTCACTCATCGTCGGATGCGCCCATTCTGCCGCCTGCGCCGCCGCCGGCGCCGCTCATCCGCGTCTCGGCGTCGTGTCTGAGGCGCCCGTTCGTTCTCACGCGAGGTGCTCCAACCAGGTGGATGCGGCCACATCGAACTCGGACTGCTCGAGCACAAGGTTCTCGGCCTGCGGTCTCGCCCGCACATCGCGCAGGGCCACGGCCCCGACGCAGGGGACGGCGAGCAGATCGCCTTCGCGCAGGTCATCGGGCAGCTCGGTGATGCCCCGGCCGATGCTGGGGGTCTCGTGGGACTCGCCGGAGAGCAGGATCGCGGCGGTGTGCTTGACCGTCGACGCACGCCCGATCAGTCGGGCCTCCCGCCAGGTGGCGGTCACGGAGTCGAGGCAGGCGTCGATGAGGATCACCCGGGCGGCATCACAGTTCTTCAGGATCGCCGTGACCCGCACCACGACCACGGCGGCCTCCAGAACCGGCGACGGCCGCCCGCGGGTGCCCGGGATCACCGCGGCGGCCGTGTGCACACAGGGGGTGTCGCACACGTCGACCAGCCGCAGCATGGCCACCCCCGAGACGACGACGTCGGTGGGCGTGACCTGCGTGCCCTCCGGCCAGGCGTCAACGCGGAACGGATCGGGGAGGGTGCGTCGTAACGACGGCATCATGTCGGTGAGGGTCATGACACAGTCCTATCCAAGCCCCGCAGACACTCGTCGTCTCCTAACGGAACACAAACGCGGCCTAACGAAACCGAAACGGCGACCCCGGGGGTGAGGCGAGCAAGGCGTCGATCTCCGACGCGGTCGGGGCGGTCGCCGGGCCGAACCGGGTGACGGCCAGCGCCGCGGCCGCGTTCGCCCGGCGCACGGCGACGCGCAGGTCGTCACCGCGGGCCAACGCGGCTGCGAGCACACCGCCGTGGGCGTCACCGGCCCCGTTGGAGTCGACCGCGTCCACGGTGAACGACGGCACCAGGATCGCCTGGTCGCCGGTGGCGGCGCTGAGCAGCAGAGCCCCGCGGTGGGAGTCGCGGACGAGCACGGTGCCGCCGACGGGCAGCCGGGCGAGGAAGAACCGGGCCGCCGCCTCGAGATCGTCCAGGCCCGATCCGAGCCGGGCCTCGCGGGCGTTGAGACTGAGCACATCGGTGCGGGCCAGCACCGCGGCCAGCACCCGCGGGTCCAGCTCGGCGATCAGCGGGGACGGATCGGTGAGCACCAGGGCTCCCGGGTCGATCGTGCCGATCCAGTGCGCGAGGGCATCCGCGTTCACCGGGTGAGCGAGGCTGTACCCGGACACGTAGATGATGTCGGTGCCGCGCACCTCGACCCGGTCGAGGTCCCCGCGCCCCAGCTGCCCCTCCGCACCCACGGCGGTGACAAAGGTGCGCTCGGTGGTGTCATCCACCAACGCCACGCAATACCCGCTGTCCAGGTTCGGCAGGCCCGGCTGCACCAGTTCGAAACCGGCGTCGTCGAGCGCGGCGCGCACGACGGTGCCGAACATCCCCGTGCCGTACTGGCCGGCGAACACCACCGGCAGCCCATCGCGTTGGGCTGCGACCATGACGTTGTAGCCGCCGCCGGCGGTCACCAGCGAGGTCCTGGCGACGGTGTCGGCGCCCGGGGCGGGGATGGCGCCCACGGTCATCACGATGTCAACGATGACGTTGCCGGTGTAGACGAGTCGGGGTGCATCAGTCATGGTGCTGCTCCTCGAGGTCGTGTCCGCGCGCGCCGCCGAGCAGGGCGTACAGCCCGCCCGCGATCACAAAGGTGACCACCCACGCCAGGCCATTCTCGCCCACAACGGTGGCCGACAGCGGGCCGGCGAACCAGACCTCGCCGTCGGAACCGCCGACCCGGATGCACATGAGCCCGATCAGGATCGCGACTGCCCAGCTGCCGAAGGCGCGCCATTCGACGCCGCCCCGGTACCAGTACCGGCTCGCTGGCCGGAGGTCGAGGAGACCGGCCGCGTCATAGTGGCGGCGCTTGATCATGTCGACCAGGAACACGGCCAGCCAGGCAGTGATGGGAATGGCCAGGACCGAGATCACGGTGATGAACGGGCCGTAGAAGCTATCGGCCACGAGCATGAAGTACATGGCGCCGAGGAAGGTGACCACGACGTCGAGCGTGACCGCGTACACCCGCTTCACCCGGATGCCGAGCGTCAGCGTGGTCAGGCCGGCCGAGTACACCGAGAGGTGGTTGGACAGCAGCAGACCGCCGAACGCGGTGATCAGGTAGGGCACGGCCATCCAGGTGGGCAGCAGGGCACGGATGGCCGCGACCGGGTCCGCTGCGGAGGCCAGCGTCGGATCGCCCGCGGTGACCAACGCGCCCAGGCCGATGAGCACCACGAGGGGGAACCCGGCCCCGATAGCGCTCGAGGCGATCAGGCGGGCGCTGGAGACGGAGCGGCGCTGGTAGCGGGCCATGTCGGCTCCGGCGTTCGCCCAGCCGATCCCCGTGCCCGCGGCGATGACTCCGATTCCGATCAGGACGGCACTGACCGGCGCGGCCGGCGCCGAAGCCACGGCCGTCCAGTCGACGGTGGCCACGAGGAACCCGCCGACCAGCACGTTGAGCGCGCCGAAGATCCAGGTCGCCCACTTCTGGATGACCAGAATGGCCGCGTGGCCGAGACCGGACACCAGGAGGGTGCAGCCCTCGAAGATGAGGATCGCCAGGATGACCAGCAGCGGGATGGTCTTCGCCTCGGTGGAGGTGCCGAAGAGGATGGCGAACAGCGACAGCAGCACGAATGCACCAGTGGTCGTGTTCACCGTCTCCCAGCCGAGCCTGGACATCAGCGAGACGAGGGTGGGTCCGACGTTGCCGCGCACCCCGAAGGTCGCCCGGGAGAGGGTCATACTCGGGGCGCCGCCACGCCGGCCGGCAATGGAGACCACCCCGACCAGCGCGAACGCGCCCGCCGCTCCGATGACCGCGACGAGCAGCGATTGCCAGATGTTGAGGAGCTGGAAGGCCACAAGTGACGCGCCGAGCGGTAACCCAAGGATGGAGATGTTGGCGGCGAACCACACCCAGAACAGTTGGAGCGCGTTACCGTTGCGCTCGCTGGTGGGGACGGGTTCGATTCCGCGCTGCTCGATGCGGCTCGGCGCGGTTTTCAGTGTTGTGGACATGACAAGTACTCCTGACGTCATTGTGAGGTTGGGGTGGGGGAAAGTCGGGGTGGGGGAAGGGACGGGAGCGGCGGCCTAGCGTCGGTGACGCAGCCGAAGCAGCTGATCGGCCAGATGATCCAGGCGCAGGTCGTTGACGGTGTTGAGCACGGCCACCTCGGCCCGGGGCCAGGCGCTCATGCCGTGGACCGCCCCGAGGATGGCGCCGGCCATGGCCGCGATCGTGTCGGTGTCACCGCCGAGACCGGCCGCTTGGCACAGGGTGGACCAGGGGGTCGCATCCGCTTCACTGTCGGCGACGGCGACCAGCGCCAACGCTGCGACGACGGATTCCTGCGAGGACACGGAGGTGCCGATCACGGTGCGGAGCAGCCGCACCCGGTCGGCCGGGGCGGCCGAGCGCAGCAGACCGATGGCCATCTCGGTGCGGTCGGCGATGGATCCGCCGGCCACCCAGTGGCCGCGGGTCTCGCCCAGCCGGGCGGCGGCGATGGCGTGCCGGATGGCGGCGGGCAGGTCGGCACCGTTGATTCCGGCGCTCACCGCGGCGCCCACGGCGGCGGCGCTCGCGATGCCGAGCGAGGTGTTGTGGGTGACGGCGCTCGCGTCGACAATCGCATCGACGAACGTGTCGAGATTCGAGGCATCCACGGCGATACCGACCGGGGTGATGCGCATCGCCGCACCGTTGGTGGCGCCGAAACGGCCGGAGTCGTCGAGACTGGCGCCCTGCAGGAGCCGCTCGACGGCGGACTTCGTTGAGGGACCGAGCAGATCCAGCGAACCCTTGGCGCGCATCCCCCGCTCCCAGTCGAGCAGGCGTTCGGCGAAGAGCCGGGCGTCGATGACACCGGCTCCGTCGATGAGCAGCTCGGCGAGCATCACAGCCTGCTCGGTGTCGTCGGTGATCGATCCGGCGGCCATGCCGGCGGCGATGCGCTGGCGGGGGCCGGCGTCGCGGAACCCGTTGATGGTGCCGTAGTCCTCGGCGATCTCGATGGGTGACATGGACTGTGTCGGCATGCCCAGGGCATCACCGAGGGCCAGGCCGGTGAGCGCGCCGAGGGCACGATCGGTCGTCACGTCGGCGGCCGAGGTGGATTCTGCGCCGTGCTCAGTCATGTGACACTCCGAAGTTGAGGTGGATGCGGAAATGCTCGGGGTCGAGCCAGCTGGTGACCTTCTCGGCGAACGAGCCGTCCGCCGTGCGAGCGACCCGGGTGCTGTGCAGAAAGAAGGTACCCGGGGCACGATCGAGCAGGACAGCATCCGCCGCGCCGAGCGGGCCCGCGGAGATCCACTGCTCACCGGCGCTCGGGACCAGGCCCGAGGCGCGCAACGTGGCGGAGAGCGAGTCGTCGACGAGGCCCCGACCGGGTGCCTCCGCCAAACGCCCGTCCGCGGGCACTCGACTGCGTTCGAGAGAGACGGCCACACCCGCGGCATCGCGGCGCAACCGGTCGAGAGCGATGAAGTCGGTGTCGCTCCGGCCGAGCTCGGCGGCGAGGTCGGCATCGGTGATGCGCTCGAGGCGGAGGACGTGGGTGGTCGTCTCAACCCCACCCTCGGCGAGCGCTCGCCCCCAGCTGGACGGGTCCGAGAAGGTTTGGCCGTCGTAGGTGACGAAGGAACCGATGCCGGTCCTGGTGTTGATGAGGTCGGCGCGGGCGAGGTCCTCCAGCGCGCGGCGCACGGTGCCGCGGCTGACGTCGAAGCGGGTCGCGAGTTCCTGCTCGGCGGGCAGCAGCGCACCGTTCTGGTACCGGCCGGAGGTGATGGCATCGGTCAACGACGACGCGATCTGCTGTCGCTTCAAGCTCGTCCGTGTGGGCTGGGCACCGTCATTAGTCCGCATCCCAGGACTGTACCTGTACAGCACCTGTACTGTCAAGCGTGGCCGCTAACGATGTCGGGGCCCCTAGCGGGATGGGCCACCGTGCGTAGCGTGGGTGTGGAATCCACCCGACGAGAGGAACACCCGATGAAGACACCGACCGGCCTCCTGCGCGGCATGAGCAACGTGAGCTACTGGGCCGACGACCACGACGCCGCGGTCGCCTGGTACACCGAACTGCTGGGCATGGAGCCCTACTTCCGCATGCCCGGCTACGTCGAGTGGCGGGTCGGCGACTATGGGCACGAGCTCGGCCTCATCGACGCCCGGTACTCCCCCGCGCCGGTGCCGGATGCGCCCGGCGGCGCCGTTCTGAACTGGCACGTCGACGACGTGCGGGTGGCCCTTGCCCGGCTGTTGGAGCTCGGCGCGATGATGCGCGAAGAGATCCGGGAACGTGGCGAGGGCTTCACGACCGCGGCGGTGGTCGACCCGTTCGGCAATGTGCTCGGCGTGATGACCAACCCGCACTACCTGCAGGTGCTCGCCGATGCGACCCCCGACGGCGAGGCCGCCCGCGCCGGGCACTAAAGGCGGAGAATCTCGCCACACGCCGTGTTCCCGGGCCGCCCACCCGGCGTTTCCCGAGATTCTCCGCCTTTACGAACTCGCTCCGCGATCACCAGAGCACCACGTGGCCGGCGGCGAGGGATCTCGGCACGTCGATGATGCGCTGGTTGCTGCTGCCGCGAAACTGCAGTCGCAGGTCCTTGAGCGCCTCGTCGAACGGTCCGTCCACGAGCACGTCGATCAGGCCGAGCAGTTCCAGCTTGTCGGCGCTGTCGAGCAGCAGCTCCTCGTAGGTGTAGCCGGTCCACGACCAGATGTCTTTGCTGGCGCCGAACCGGGCCCGCACCCGGCGCACCAGCGACAGGCACACGCCGGTGTTCAGGAACGGTTCGCCGCCGAGCAGGGTCAGGCCCTGCACGTAGGGCTGGGCCAGGTCGGCAAGGATCCGGTCCTCGAGCTCGGCGGTGTACGGGGTGCCGTACCGGAAGCTCCAGGTGGCCCGGTTGAAGCAGCCTTCGCAGGCGAACAGGCATCCGCTCACGTACAGGCTGCAACGCACGCCCTCTCCGTCGACGAACATGAACGGTTTGTAGTCGCCGATGAAGCCCTGGCTGAGCTTGTCCGAGAGCCATTCGCCCGGCTGCGGATGCCGCATCCCGGCCCGCCTAGGCCGGGCCGCTGACGCCGGTGGCGCCGGCCATGTGCTTGACCCGGGAGACGATCTCCTGGTGACGGCCGTGCACCATCGGGCGGGCCTGTGGGTTGCCGAGGTACCCGCAGGTGCGCTTGACCACGTCGCAGCTGGCCGGGTCGTCGTTGCCGCAGTCGGGGCAGGCGAACCCTCGCGCGGTCGGAGTGAAGTCGCCGGAGTAGCCGCAGGCGTAGCAGCGGTCGATGGGGGTGTTGGTGCCGAGGTAGCCCACCCGGTCGTAGGCGTAGTCCCACACCGCTTCGAGGGCCTTCGGGTTCTGCTGCAGCACCGGGTACTCGCAGTAGTGGATGAACCCGCCTGAGGAGAATTCCGGGTAGTCCTTCTCGAAGTCCAGCTTCTCGAACGGGGTGGGGTTCTTCCGCACGTCGTAGTGGAAGCTGTTCGTGTAGTAGTCCTTGTCGGTGATGTTGTCCACCGAACCGAACTTGACCTTGTCGAGGCGGGAGAACCGGTCGGTGAGACTCTCGCTCGGGGTCGAGTAGACGCTGAACTGGTAGCCGTACTGGGTACTCCACGCCTTGGTGCGCGCGTCGAGGGTCTTGAGGATGTCGAGGGTGAAGCCCTTCGCCTCCGGGTTGCCCTCCCACGCGCCGCCGTAGAACGCCGCGGCCACCTCGTAGAGGCCGATGTAGCCCAGCGACACCGTGGCGCGGCCGCCTGCGAACAGGGTGTCGACCGAGTCGGTGCGGGCCAGCTGCCGGCCGAACGCACCGTAGACGTAGAGGATCGGCGCGTTGGCCGGGGTCGCCTGCTTGCACCGCTCGATGCGGTACACCAGCGCGTCCCGCGTGATGGCGAGACGTTCCTCGAGGATGCTCCAGAACTTCGCCTGGTCGCCGGCGGCCTCAAGCGCGATGCGCGGCAGGTTCACCGTCACCACGCCCAGGTTCATCCGGCCCTCGGAGACGTCGGCGCCGTTGGCGTCGGTCCAGCCCTGCAGGAACGACCGGCAGCCCATCGGCACCTTGAAGCTGCCGGTGATCTCGATGAGCTTGTCGTAGCTGAGCACGTCCGGGTACATCCGTTTGGTCGAGCACTCCAACGCCAGCTGCTTGATGTCGTAGTTCGGGTCGCCCAGGGCCAGGTTGAGGTCGCGTTTGAGCGTGAAGATCAGCTTGGGGAAGATCGCGGTGCGCTTCTCACTGCCGAGGCCGTCGATGCGGATCTGCAGGATGGCGCGCTGGATCTCCCGCTCGAACCAGTCGGTGCCCAGGCCGAAGCCGAGTGACACGAACGGGGTCTGCCCGTTCGAGGTGAACAGGGTGTTGATCTCGTACTCGAGGCTCTGCATCGCGTCGTAGATGTCTTTGCGGGTCTTCTCCTGGGCGTAGGCGCGGTGCTGGGTCTCGTCGCCGATCCACCGTTCGGCGTCCGCCAGGTGTTTGGCGAAGTTCTCCCTGGCGTAGGGGGCCAGGAGTTCGTCGGTGCGGTTGGCGGAGCATCCGCCGTACTGGCTGGACGCCACGTTCGCGATGATCTGCGAGATCTGCGCGGTGGCGGTCTGGATGGAGCGGGGCGGCTCCACGTCGGCGTTGCCGATGCGGAAACCCCGGCTGAGCATGCCGGCGAAGTCGATCAGGCAGCAGTTGGTCATCGGCGCGTAGGGGCTGTAGTCCAGGTCGTGAAAGTGGATGTCGCCCTTCTGGTGCGCATTGGAGACGTGCGGCGGCAGCATCTTGTGCCCGATCGCCTTGCCCACGGCCCCGGCGGTGAGGTCACGCTGAGTGTTGAAGACATCGCTGTCTTTGTTGGCGTTCTCGTTCACCACGCTGGAGTCGCGGCTGAGCAGGTTGATGATCGAGTGGTTGATGTCGGTGGACTTGCTGCGGGCGAAGTCGCGCTGGGTGCGGTAGCCGATGTACTTCTCGGCGAGGTCGTACTCGTGGCTCTCCAGCAGGGCGTGCTCCACGATGCTCTGCACCTCGTAGATCTTCACGTCGGTCGTGAACCGGCCGGCGATCTCCCGGTCCACCGCCGCCACGATCTCCCCGATCGCGCGATGCATCAGCGGGGTCATCTCCGTGTGGATGCCCACCGCCGCCTTCACCAGCGCGTTGTACACCTTGGTGTTGTCGAAGGCCACCCTCCGGCCGTCGCGTTTGACGACCTGGATGGCGTGCAGGGCCGACGTCGTCGTCGGCTGGGCGGGGGCGCTGAGAGCGCCAGGGGCGCTGGTGGTTGGATTCACGCCTCCAGCATAAGGAGGCCGAAAACTACATTTAGGGGGCTTTGGTCCCTAGCGCCGCTAGATGTAGTGGTCAGGTGGGGTTCGCGGGTCGAGAATGCGGCACGGCTGCGATCCCGTTGCCCGCATGCACACCTGTGCACCCGCGCGTAATCGGCGTGTTGCCGTGAGGAGCGATCGGTGTCGCCTCCCTTCGGTGCACCCCTGGTGGCTGGATGATCCCCCTATAGGGGGCTCATCCAGCCATACGGGGCGCACTCGCGAGCCACGGGCGGCGCATCCGCTCGGCGCATCCGGTTCAGGGCACCCGCACGGCCTCGTTGTGCTCCACCAGGTGCCAGGTGCTGCCCTCGTCGTCGCTCACCCAGCCCTCCCAGGTGTAGCCGTCCTCGGTGATCGAGGTGAAGTTCCAGCGCACCGGGCGACCGTCGGTGCCGGTGCCGTCCTGGCGCAGACCGTTGCGGTACGGCGTGGCCACCAGGTGGCAGTACTCCCCCAGAGTCGGGGCGAAGTAGCTCACTCGCCAGGCGCCGGCCAGCTGGTCGTAGACCCGCACGGCGGTGGCGACGGTCTCGAACCCCGACGGATGCGTGGTGTTGGCCTCGACCTCCACGTCTTGCACCGCACGCCCGTCCAGCACAAACTGCACGATCCAGGTGAACTCCCGCTCGGCCCACTCGCCGGTGGACTCGTCCAGCTTGCTGCCGTGCACCGCCCAGGTGCCCACCAACTGGCCGAAGCGACGCATACGCCCCGGGTACTCCGGGGTGGGACCGTCGGCGATCAGCGCCTCGGCGAAACGGGACTCTGAGGTGGTCATACCCGAATTTTACCGCTCCCACGTAACGCCCACGTGAACGTCGCGTTCCACATCCCGCGAACCGTGAGCAGAACCCCAAAAAACGCCCCGGGAGGGTGCCGTCCTCACGGGTCGCGGGTCAGCTTGTGCCGACGTTGGTGCGGTGGAAGTTGAGGTGCGAGCGGGATGCCGTGGGGCCGCGCTGGCCCTGGTAGCGGGAGCTGTACGCGGCGGAGCCGTAGGGGTTCTCGGAGGCCGAGCTGAGCTGGAAGAAGCACAGCTGGCCGATCTTCATGCCCGGCCACAGCTTGATCGGGAGGGTGGCCACGTTGCTGAGCTCCAGCGTGACGTGCCCGGTGAAGCCCGGGTCGATGAATCCGGCGGTGGAGTGCGTGAGCAGGCCCAGCCGGCCCAGCGAGCTCTTGCCCTCGAGGCGCGCGGCCACGTCGTCGGGCAGGGTGACGGCTTCGAAGGTGGCGCCGAGCACGAACTCGCCCGGGTGCAGAATGAACGGGTCGTCGCCCTTGGCCTCGATCAGCCGGGTGAGTTCGGGCTGGTCTTCGGCGGGGTCGATGAACGGATACTTGTGGTTGTCGAACAACCGGAAGAACCGGTCCAGCCGCACGTCGATGCTCGAGGGCTGCAGCATGCTCGGGTCGTACGGGTCGAGCGCGATCCGTTCCGCGTCGATCTGGGCCTTGATGTCACGATCCGAGAGAAGCACGGTGCCAGCCTAGCGGCGCGAAGTCGGCCGATGTCAGGAGACGGCCTTCTTCACCAACTCGGTGATGGTCGCTGCACTGTCATCGGTGATCTCCCGCAGCGCATAGGCGGTGGGCCAGAGTCCGCCGTCGTCATCGAGGTTCGCGGCCGAGCTGAAGCCGAGGGTGGAATAGCGATCCTTGTCGGTCAGGCCGCTGCGGAAGAAGACCACGACCTTCCCGCCCTCTGGAGCCCAGCCCGGCTGGCCGTAGTAGAGCTTCGGCAGCAGCTGGGGGGCGGCGGCCGTGACGATCTCGTGCAGCCGCTCGGCCATGCCGCGGTCGGGCTGGGGCGTCTCGGCGATCTTGGCCATCATGGTCGCCTTATCGGCGGCGGCCTTCTCCTCGGCCTTGCCGCGCTTCGCGTCGCTCTTGAGTTCGGCCGCGCGGGCCTTCATGGCGGCGCGTTCCTCGGCCGAGAACCCGGCCGCCTCGGTGGTCTTCGATGTGCTCATGGTGGGTCCCGTCATCCGTCGGCTCTGTCTGCTGGTCTCCACGTTATCGGCGGCCCCCACCCCGGCGCTTCTTGATTTCTGATCCGTTGGCTCCCGGGCCGAGCCGTCCTATTCTGGAGATCCTGGAGACTCCCTCACGCTTGGACAGCCGATGACCACATCAACCCTCGAGCAGCGCCTCAGTGATCTCACGCTGCTGCGCCGGGTGCGCGATCGGATGGATCGGGAGTTCGCGGCACCACTCGACGTCGAGAATCTCGCGCGCGGCGTGCACATGTCGGCCGGGCACCTCAGCCGTGAGTTCAAGCGCGCCTACGGGGAATCGCCGTACCAATACCTGATGACCCGCCGCATCGAGCGCGCGATGACGTTGCTGCGTCGGGGAGACCTCAGCGTCACCGAGGTCTGCTACGCGGTGGGATTCTCCTCGCTGGGCACGTTCAGCACCCGGTTCACCGAGCTTGTCGGCACCCCGCCGAGTGTGTATCGCCGCATGCCGAACGCGCCGATCGGCCTCCCCGGATGCATCACCAAGGCGATCACCCGACCGGTCAGGAATCGAGAAGCCCGGCGACCCGCCCCGCACGTAGCGTGATTGTTATGAACATCACAATTCATTCCAGTTTCCTTCCCCACACCGACCCGGATGCCTCGCTGGCGTTCTACCGGGATGTCCTCGGTTTCGAGGTGCTCGGTGACGTCGGCTACGAGGCCATGCGCTGGATCACGGTGCGCCCGCCCGGCCAGACCGGCGCCGCCATCGTGTTGGAGCCGCCGGCGGCGGATCCTGGCGTCACCGACGACGAGCGCACGGTGATCGCCGAGATGATGGCCAAGGGCACCTACTCGGGTCTTCTCCTCGCAACCGACGACCTGGACGGCACGTTCGAACGGGTCGAGGCCGCCAACGCCGAGGTGGTGCAGGAACCGATGCACCAGGACTGGGGCGTGCGCGACTTCGCCGTACGTGACCCGGCCGGCAACCTCATCCGCGTCCAGGAGAACCGCTGAACGAGACACACTCGGTGTTGATCGGGCCCCGAACGCGCCCAACCCTACGACCCGATGCCCGCCTGGGCGCGGAGGGTTGATATGCTGGCACGGTTCCAGTGCGGCCCCGGCGGCCTGGACACGCGGATGTAGTTCAATGGTAGAACTTCAGCTTCCCAAGCTGATAGCGCGGGTTCGATTCCCGTCATCCGCTCCGTCTGGACACGTGGTTGGCAAACCGCTCGTCGTACCCTGAGATCGTGAACGATCAAGCTGTGCAAACCGAGGTCGGCGGTGCGCCGATCGTCACGCTCAAGGCGAAGCCGGTCGATGGCTTGAGCCTGCAGCAGGAGTTCACCCAGATCACGCCGGGTTATCACATGAACAAGCGGCACTGGATCACCCTGCACCCCGGCTACGGGCTCGACTCTGCCCTCATCGACGAACTGGTGACCGAGTCGTACCTGCTGGTCGTGGAGAACCTGCCGCGAAACCAGCGTCCGGTCGACCCGGCAACCTTCGGCCAGCAGCGGTGACGCTCGCCCACGCGACGGATGCGGTCGCTGGAACCCTCGGCCTAGGCTGACAGCATGACTGAATCGGAACGCTCAGACGACAAGTCACACATGGGAGTCGGCACGGGCATTGCGCTCGGCCTCATCTTCGGCGCCGGGGTGGGCATGCTCCTGTTCGATAACCTCGCCATCGGTGCCGGAGTCGGCCTGCTGCTGGGCATCGTCATCGGTTCCGCATTCGACGTCCGGTCGACGGGCAGCAAGACCGAGTAGACCCACTCGCCTGGGTTCAGCGCCAGCTGGCCGGGCTCGCGCTGCCGGCCGGGTACTCATCCAGCGGCACGGCGTCGTTCTTCCAGAGCTCGAGGATCGGGGTGATGATCCGCCAGCATTCCTCGGCGACATCCGCTCGCACCGAAATCGACGGGTCGCTGGTGAGGATGCCCGCGAGAACCTCGCCGTAGGCATCCAGCGCTCCGGCGCCGAGGCCGGTCTCGAGGGAGACCGTCTCGAGGGTGAACGGGTCGCCTTCGCCGTTGACGTTGATGTCGAGTGTGATCCCGTTGGGATCCAGCGCGATGCGCAGTTTGGTGGGCGCGGTGGGGCCGGTGAGCCCAACGGGCAGGTGCGGCACGGGCTTGAAGGTGACCACGATGTCCTTGCGAACGTCGTCGAGAGCCTTGCCCGAGCGCAACACGATGGGAACCCCGGCCCAGCGCCAGTTGTCGACGGCGAGGGTGATCTCCGCGAGCGTCTCGGTCTTCAGCGCCGGGTCGACGCCCTTCTCGTCTGCGTAGGCCGGCAGGTCGCGTCCGTCGATGGTGCCGGCCGTGTAGCGCGCACGACGGGCGACCTGGTGCGGCTCGCCGGGCCACAGGTGCGTCGCACGCAGCGCCTGTGCCATCGCCCCGCGCAGGTCGTCGGAGTCAAGGGTCGACGGCGGCTCCATGGTGGTCAGGGCCAACACCAGCAGCAGGTGGCTCTGGATCATGTCGACGAGGGCGCCCGCCTTGTCGTAGTACCCGGCGCGGCTCTCCAGGCCGAGCTTCTCGTCGTAGTGGATCTCAATCTTCTCGATGTTCTCGGCGTTCCAGCTCTGTGCGACGATCCGGTTCGCGAAGCGCAGGCCAAGCAGGTTCAGCACCGTGGACTTGCCGAGGAAGTGGTCCACGCGGTGCACCTTCGACTCGGGCACGAGGCGCGAGACGAGGCGGTTGAGCGCCACCGCGCTGGCCAGGTCGGTGCCGAACGGCTTCTCCAGGGCGAGCGAGGTGCCCTCCGGAAGGTCGATGGTGTCCAGCGCCCGGCAGCTGGCCTCGGTCACGGCCGGCGGTAGCGCGAAGTACAGGGCGGGCGAGGTCTCACACTCGCCGAGGATGCGGCTCAGGTCGTCGGCGTCGGTGGCATCGGCGACGAAGTAGCGGCTGCGCGTAACCACCGCTTCGGTCGCCTCCGGGTCCGCGCCGCCCTTCGCAAAGGCGGTGCGGAGCAGCTCCTGCCAGGCCTCCGGGGAGATCTCCGCGTTGCTCGCGCCGATCAGCTCCAGGTCGATGTCCCGGTCGGCAGCGAGAAGCTGCCCGAGCCCGGGAAGAAGCAGTCGGGTACTCAGGTCTCCACCTGCGCCGAAAATTACCAGGGTTTTACGGTGTACAGCCATTATTCGAACATAGTCGTTCGAAGATGCTGCCAGCGAGATCATTGAGCCGGCGAGGTGAGCAACTAGTAGCGTGAGGCCCATGAGCACTGCACTCCTTCCGCCGGTGTGGCAGCTGGCCCAGAGCGGCCGCTTCGACGAGTTCGCCGCGGCCTACCAGCCGGGGGATGCCGCGCTTGTCTGGGAAGACGGCCAGACGCTGCTGCATCGATCTCTCATCAACGGCGACTTGCCGGCGCGGATCGCCATCAGCTCGTTCCTGCTCGACGAGGGCGCCAACGCCGCGGCGCTATCCGGCACCGCGCCCGAGCAAAACACCACCCTGCACGCACTGCTGGGCCGCACCCTTCACGACGTCCCCCTGGAAGCCGTGATCCTCAACCGGCTGCTCGACGGCGGCGCCGATCTCAACCGGTTCTCCGGGCGCTTCCGCACTCCGCTGTTCACCATCGCGCGGCAATTCAAGTTCTCGGATGCGACCCTGACGCCGTTCTACGACCAGCTCTTCGCCCGGCCGCACCTGAACCTGCGCAGCACGGCGCCCGACGGGCGATCCACCGCCGACAGCATCCTTCTCTTCAGCGACCGTGCGCGCAGCACTCTGAAGGCGCGCGTGACCGCGCACCTCGAGGCGCACGGCTGACACGAGGGTGTGGAACAGCCCAGGTACCCCGGTCCTACTCGCTCCACACCTGAGGAGTGGACGTCACGACCTCGCCGGTCGTCACCGCCTGCTGCATGAGCAGCTGCAGATAGTGGTCCTGAGTGGCCTCGGCGAGGCTGTAGAACTCGGGGCCGCCGTCAACATGGGCGCTCATCCGTGCGAGGCACTCCGCGATCGCGAGTTCGTCGTCGCTCAACCGTCCTGGCATGAACGGGTTCCGATAGACCCACTCGTCACCGGCGATCAGGCCGCGCACGAAGCGTCCCTCGAGGTTGCCGCCTTCGCCGGTGTCGACACGGCGGATGCTGTGGAACATCGGGGTGCGGAAGTCCTGCAGGTAGCGCACCTCGAGGTCGTTGATCTCACCCCGGTCACCGCGGATGAGGAGCCGGTTGGCGCGGATCCAGGAGAAGTACTGCTCGGGGGCGAAGTCGTAGACGCCCAGCTGGTCGCCGAACTCGAACCGTGCCGTGACCTGGTTCGCGTCCACCACGGACTCCTGCTCGGGATCTCCCGAGCGGCCGGGACCCACCACTAGGGGCGACCGGAACGTCGACGCGGTGATGCGCACATCGGCGAAACCCACGCCGAGTGCCCGCCGGATGATGCTCACCCCGTGGTAGTCGTGGCACTGGGCCACCATCACCTGGCTGATCGCGCCCAGCTTGCCCGAGTGAGCGATGGACAACTGCGCCGCCAGGAGCGGGGAGAGGTGGTACTGCTCGGCCACCTGGATGATCGCGCCCTCGGCGACGAGCCGGTGCAGCGGGAGAATCGCGTCAAGGTCCTGCCCGGGTGGAGTCTCGGTGAGCACCGGGATCCCGTGACCGGCGAGGCGGCTGATCGTCTCCGGCGCCACCTGCCGAGGCACCGACACCACGGCGAATTTCGGTGCCGTGTGCTGCACAAGCTGGTCGATGGTGCGGAAAGTCGGCACGCCCCACGCGTCCTGGATCGTGCGTGCGGTCGAGTCGCTGCGGGTCACGAGCCCAACGACCCGGAACCGGTCGGGGAGCTCGCGAGCGATGCGGAGGAAGAATTCGCTGCGCCATCCGCTGCCGATGATGGCGAAGTCGATTCGTGCCACGGGCTTGTTCGTGCTGTTCACGTTGCAATTCCATTCCCGGCCACGTCATTGGAGCGAGCCGGTGGGAGCTTACCCCTCGTCATCACCCGGATTCCCGGCAACACGCCCGCCCATCCGAGGAGGTCACACGGTCGATAGGTCCACGCTGTCGACGGAGTCCACCGCGGCCGTCATCGACGTCAGAAAACGATGGATGAGCGCGGCATTGTCGGGGCTGAGCCCGCGGGCCGTGTCGATCATCCGGCCGTGCATCGCGCCGAGGGTCTGGCGCACCTCATCGTCGGATCCCGGGGTGGCGGTGACCATGTTGCTGCGCCGGTCGGTGGGGTGCGGGGTGCGCTGCACGTGGCCGCTCTTGGTCAGCCGGTCCAGCAGGGCGGTGACGGATGCGCTCGTCATGCCCAGGTGGTCGGCGAGGTTACGGCCGGAGACGATCCGGTCTTCGCCCTGAGCCTTGAGCAGGAACCGGATCGCCTGCAGGTCCGTGGTGCCCATACGCATGGAGTCCCGGGTGCGCTGACGCATCGCCTCTTCGGCGAGCCGGTAGTCCAACAGGTTCGCGATGACCTCGGCGGCGTGGGGTGCGGCGATCACGAGTGCGCGGGTGGAACCTCGGCACCGGCGTGGGTGTCGATCTCATCGACGGCCGCGCGCATGCCCTGGAGGAAATCGACGACGACCTTCGCCTCGGCAGGGTCGAGCCGGTTCGCTACCTCCACCATCCGCTCGGGCACATCGCCCAGCGCGGCCCGGATTTCCTCGGGAGTGATGGCGGTGGGCACCAGGATCAGGGCACGACGGTCGAACGGGCTGTGTTCCCGGCGCACCCGTCCGGCCTTCTCCAGGCGGTCGATGAGCACCGTCGTGGACGCGCTCGAAATACCCAGGTACGCAGTCAGTTCCTTGGGGCCGATGGAACGGCCGTCTTGCTTTGCCGTGAGGAGATAGCGCAGCGCGAGCAGGTCGTTCTCCCCCATGCCCATGGACCGTTGGGTTCTGCTGCGCATCGCGGATTCCGCGGCGCGGTAGGTGCGCATTGCCTCGAGGACGGCGACGCTCCGCTCGCGCTGGGCGTCGTCGGAGTACCAGTAATGCGTTCCCGCGTTCTGTACCGAATAGACCATCAACAAATACTAGTTCTTCTAACAAGATATTGGGAATGTGACCCATCGACGCAGTATTGCCCCGGAAAATCAACGTTTTGCACTTTCTTTTGTTTCATGTACGTTTATTACTAGACAGACGAACTAATAGACCAACTAGCTAACAGGGGGAAGTAATGGCGCTTTGTGACGGCCGCTCATCGAGGGACACCAGCATCACCGCCCTCGACTGGTCCAACCCGGACGCCAACCTATGGGTCGCCGCCGCAAACGGGGACTATGCCGGAATGGTGGAGTTCGTCGACGGGCGTTTCAGCGTGCGCAACAGCACCGGCACGATGGTCGCCGTGTGCACCAGCATTCCGGAGGCCCAGGCTGCCCTGGCTCGGCATCGCGACTCGCCGGCGTCGATCACGGCAGCCACGACCAGCCTGTTGACCGGGCGCTCGCGGTTCAGCCGAGCACCGCGGCCCGTCTACCTGCGCAGCACCCTCGCCGCGTAGCGCCCGACCTTTCCTGCCCACCCACCAACCCGAAAACGTCAAGGACATCTTCAAGTAATCACTCACCCGCACCACCCGCACCACATTCACACCAGCACCCTCAGCAGAAAGCAGACACACTCATGGGCTTCTTCGGATTCCTCCTCCTCGGCCTCCTCGCCGGCGCCATTGCCAAGCTCATCCTCCCCGGCAAGAACGGCGGCGGATGGCTGATCACTCTCCTCCTCGGCGTTGTCGGCGCACTTCTGGGTGGCTTCCTCGGTAGCCTCCTGTTCAACGCGCCGCTGGAAGACTTCTTCTCCATCCAGACGTGGCTGCTGGCCATCGGCGGTTCGATCATCGTTCTGCTGATCTACGGCGCGGTCACCGGTCGTCGCAAGTAGTCAGACCTACACAGCGTCAGACCAGCACAGCGCAGACGGCACCGACCCCTCGTGGGGTCGGTGCCGTCTGTCTGTCGGGCGCGACGATAGGGTGTGCTCGTGCACCCAACGTCTCCGCTGATGTCTGTTCCCTCTGCCCAGGTCACGCTTCTCGATCCCTATCTGGCGAACGCGGCCGACAAGACCCGGGGGTACCTCGATCGCCTCGATCCCGCCACGTTTCTGTACTCCTTCTATACCGAGGCCGGGCTGGAGCCGCCGACCTCGTCGGGTTATGGCGGCTGGGAACGCACCACAGGCCTGCGATTCCAGGGACACTTCTTCGGCCACTACCTCTCGGCTGTGGCGCAGTCTTACAGCGCCTCCGCGCCCGGCGAGCACCGCGACCAGCAGCTCGCCGACCTCACCATCGCCGTTTCCGGTCTTCACGCCTGCCAACAGGCGTACGGGTCTCTCCACCCCGACGACAGCGGTTACGTCGCACCGTTTCCGGTCGATTTTCTGCCCAGCGGCTCCGACGGACTCCTCGTGCCGTTCTACAACCTGCACAAGGTGCTCGCCGGCTTGTTGCACGTGCACGAGTTCATGCCCGCCGACCTGGGTGACATCGCACTGGCCGTCGCGGCCGGCTTCGGCTCCTGGATCGGCCGGTGGGCCGCTCGCCAGCCGGATCCCGCCGTGATCCTCGCCACCGAGTACGGCGGCATGAATGACGCCCTCTACGAGCTGTATGCGCTCACCCGAGACCCCGAACACAAGCGCGCGGCCGAATACTTCGACGAGGTCGAGCTGTTCTGGGCTCTGGCCGATGGGCGTGATGTGCTTAATGGCCTGCACGCCAACACGACGATTCCCAAGCTCATCGGGGCGCTCAAACGCTACCTGGTGCACCTGGCCGACGCCGGCCTGTACGCCGCACTGACGGATGCCGAGAAAGCCGCGCTGCCCCGCTACCGCACCGCTGCCGAACGGTTCTGGCAGATCGTCATCGACGACCACACCTACGCCAACGGCGCCAACAGCCAGTCGGAGCACTTCCACGAGCCGGGCAGCCTGTGCCGCCACGCCACCAGCGGTGCGGTCACGGGCTACGGCGAGAACTCGACAGCTGAGGGCTGCAACGAGTACAACATGCTCAAGCTGACCCGGCTGTTGTTCGAACTGACCCGGCGGCCCGAGTACGCCGACTACTACGAGTCCACCTTCATCAATTCGATCCTGGCCTCGCAGAACCCCCAGACCGGCATGGTCACCTACTTCCAGCCGATGGCGGCGGGGTACGCCAAGGTCTTCGGCCGGGAACTCGACGAGTTCTGGTGTGATCACGGCACCGGGATCGAGAGCTTCACGAAGCTCGGCGACTCCATCTACTTCAGCGACGCGGTGTCCGTGTACGTGACGATGTTCCGCAGTTCGATCGCCCGCGTCCCGCACCTGAACCTCGAGGTGAGCCAGGTCGCCGATGTGCCGGCCGCCGATGAGGTGACCTTCAGCATTACGTCACTGAACGGCCAGGCCTTCGACGGCGAACGCATCCTGCGCCTCCGGGTGCCGGGCTGGATCGCCGGCCGCCCCGAACTGAGGGTCAACGGCACCCCGCTCGAGCTGACGCCGGTCGACGGTTTCCTGGCCGTGCCGGTGGCGGTCGGTGACGAGCTGCGCTTCCGGGTTCCGGCGACCCTGGCCCTGGACGACTCGACCGAGAACCCCAATTTTGTCGCGGTGAAGTTCGGGCCGGTGCTGCTGGCTCGGGCACTCTCACGGGACAACGTGGACGCTGACTACGAGGCCGGAGTGCTCGTGCGGATGGGCGTGGCCGACAAATCCCTGCGCGCAGACCTGCCGGTGGGCAGTGTGCGGGAGTGGAAGGAGCAGCTCGCGCAGAACCTGGTGCGGGCGGCGGATCGGCCGGGCGCCGAGGGTGCGTCGGCGCTCCGGTTCGAGCTCCGCGGCGACCAGCCGTGGACCTTCGAGCCCTATTTCAGTCTCTACGACGCCCGGTATGCGATTTACACGACCCTGATCGAACCGGACTCGGCTGACGCGCAGGCGCTCATCCGCGCCACGAAGGAACAGCAGCGGTCCCGTGAGGTGACCCTCGATTCGCTCACGTCGTTCGACAACAACAACAGCGAGGCCGACAAGAACTACACAACGTCCCAGTCGTCCGTCGGCACCTTCGACGGCCGCACGTTCCGGCAGGCCGAACCCAACGGATGGTTCAGCTACGAATTCACCGTCGGCTCCCGCACCGAGACCGTCTTCATCGGTGTGCTCCATCACTCGCGTGACGCCGGCCGGTCGTTCGAGGTTCTCGTCGACGGTGCCGGCATCGCGCACGGGCCGCTGGAGGCGGCGGACGTCGACACCGACGGGTGGTTCACCCGGTGGCACCGGGTGCGGCGCGGCGGTGCGCTCGATAACGCCGCGCTCACGCTTCGTTTCAGTGGCGTGGGCACGTCACCCGTGCCGGCCGTGTACGGAATCGACGTGCGCTCCCGCCGCGACTTCGACGACGATCCGAGCCCGGCCGCGCTCGAGGTGTCGGTGGGAGAACTCCGGCCGGCCTTCTCGCCGGACCAGCGCTCGTATACCGTCTCCGTACCCCGCGGCACCACGTCGGTGGGGATCAAGGCGACGCCGCAGGTTGCCAGCGGCCTGGTCAGTCTCGACGGTGTACTCGTCGATGACACGTCCTGGCGGGCTCTGGCCGTGGGCGGGGCGGAACGCCGCGTGCTCGTCACGGTGACGGCGCAGGATCACACCACGGAGGCCGCGATCGAGATCACCATCGTTCCCCAAGACTGACCGGGGTCAGACCGCGGAGCCGGTGGCGATGTACAGCGCGCTCAGCGCGCCGCGGGCGGTGATGCCCACGTTCTCGGGGTAGTCGGCGAGGACCGGCGGTCGCTTCTGGCCGGGCGTCGGGGTGAAGCCGAAGGCCGAGTGCTGCCGGATGTCGAGCAGCACGGTGGCGCGCGGGTCGTCGACCGACGGCACCCGGTCGATGCGGGCCATCGTCTCTTCCCGAAGAGCGAGGTCAAGCGGTTCGAGGTGACTGTCGCGATCCCGCAGGGTTCCGTTGGTGTTCACCGAGCCTCGGGCGACGAGGCTGGCTGTGGTCGCTTCCGACACCACGGCCCACAGGCTGGTGACGGCGGGGTAGATCTTCCACGGCTTGTCGCGGGCCACGAACGCCTGCACCACGGCATCGAGCGGACCGCTGCCGGTGGGGGATGCATCCACCAGGGTGAGTTTGGCATCCGACGACTGGCCGAAACGCGCCTTCGTGGCGACGAGTCGTCCGCGCAGCGCCAGGTCGATGATCGCGGCGACCGCGATGTCCATCGATCCGAAGCGGAGGTGTCCGGTGATGGTGGGCAGGGCGAGTTGCAGTTCTTCGGGCAGGCTGAGATCGGTGGTGCTCGTTATGTCGGCACTCGGTCGCACTTGGCTATCCGTCATGGGCGGGCTCCTTCGGTGTCTCTGGCTTGCGCGGTGTCTCTGGCTTGCGCGGTGGCGACCAGGATCTGGGGCAGGGATGGCACGCCGGTGGCGCGGGTCACCTCGCGACCCTGGCTGTCGCGGATGATGGTGGTCGGGGTGTGCTCGATGTTCAACGACTCCGCGCGTTGCGGGTCGCCGGCCACATCGAACTCGGTGAGCGTGGAACCGGGCACCAGTTGGAGCACACGGCCCAGCGCCATCCGCGTCTGACGGCAGGCGCCGCAGAACGAGGACGAGAACAGTTCGAAGTGCACTGCGTCGTTATGCACGGCGTTGTCATGCACCGCGTCGTCATGCACCGCGTCGTCATGCACTGCGTCGGCGTGCCCCGCTTCGGCCGGCACTGGAAGGTCGCGCATGGTGCGATCCCTCCCGCTGGCGATGCACATCACGGCGCGATTTCGCCGATATGTGTTCTAACGCAGCGAGGGTCGATCTATTCCCTATCCGGGGGTCACCCTTCAGTTGTGTGCCGGGCGCAGGGTGTCGGGGGCGGGAAACGGCAACCGGTAGACGTCGCTGCCTGCGCCCACCGCGGAGGCGCTGCCGTATTCGTCGGCCACAACCATCACGCCGTCGGGGCCGGCCTCGCTGATCCGCACCGGCCGCTCGCTGCCGTCGGGCAACCGCAGCACGAAGCGGTCCGCCAGGAAGCCGATACCCAGCGCCTCCAGCACCTCCTCCGCGCTCAGCCAGTCGACCGGTTCGTCGGTCACCCAGCGGCCGAGCCTGTCGACCGGGCGGAAGCCCTCACCGTCGGGCACGATCCAGCCCACCGGCTCACGGTCGTCGCGGCGGTGTTCGATCCAGGTCGCGGGCAGCATGATCAGTGACGTTAGCAGGGCTGCACGGCTCCCACGGCGGTGTTACGGCAATCGTTAGCCGTGGGCGTTGGCGAGTTGCGGTGGGCACTCGCCGCCGGGGCTGGTGGCGAGTTCGAAGTGCCACATCTCATTGGCGTAGATCTGGCAGAGACCGTAGTCGGCGCCGTGCTGGCTGAGCCAGCTGTTCGCATCCGTTCGGCCGATATCGACCGCCTCGCCGGTGACGTGCTCGCTGTCCTCCGGCGACAGCACGAACTCCCCCGCCGCCTCCGCGCTGCCGTATTCGATGATCGCGTTCTCGAGCAGCGACTGTTGATAGGCGGCACTTCGCCACCCGCTCGTCACCACGAAGTCGATGTCGTCGGCGATGGCGGCGCGGGCGGCGGCCTGCATGGCGGCCCGCAGGTTCGGTTCGAGGTTGGCGATGGCGGGCAGGTCGTCGGCGAACGGTGAAATCGATTCGCCCTCGGCGACGAGGCCGTCGTCGACGCCGATGCTGCCGGTGTCGTTGAGGGAGTCGGCGACCCACGACGGTGTCCCTGCCGCAGCGCCGTCGCGGGATGCACCGGCCACAAGGGCGGCCCCGGCGGCCAGCCCACCGAGCAGCAGCAGGCCGATCACGGCACGGGTTCTCTTCGTCGACATGGATGGTCTCCTTCGGTAACGGGAGAACCCAGTCCACCAAGGCGGCTGTTGCGGGAGCGTCTCGGAAAACGGATACGCTCCCGATACGGCCGCGTCTGATCCAGCAGCGACCTACGCGGCAGCTCCGGACGGACCGGGGAAGCGCACCGTCACGTCCAGGCCCCCAGCCGGCCGGGCCACGATGCCCAGGGTGGCGCCGTGTACGTCTGCCACCCTCGCCACCAGCGCCAGGCCCAGGCCGCTGCCCACCGGCGCACCACCCGAGCCGCCTGCCCGGGTGCCCACCCGGCCGGCACCCCGAACAAAGGGCTCCGTCAGCCGGCCGAGGAGCTCGGGTGACACCGTCGGCCCGGAATTGCTGACCGCGAACTCCACGACGCCGTCGGCCCGCGTCTCCGTTCGCACCTCGACCCAGCCATCCGCCGCGAGGTTGTGCCGCATGGCGTTGAGCAGCAGATTGGCCACCAGCTGACGCACCAGGGTTCCGCCCCCGTCGATGTCGCCCTCGCCCAACCGGCTCGTCACCCCGACCCCGGCCTCGTCGGCCATCGGCCGGAGGTCCCGGAGCACGTCGGCCACGGTCTCGGCCACGTCGACCGGGGTGCGCTCGATCGTTCGGCCGGAATCGATGTTCGCCAGAGCCAGCAATGCCTCCACCACCTCGATACCGCGCCGATTGGTCTCGTCCAGCCGGCGTAGCAGTCGGTCGATGTCCTGGGCCGCCGGGTCCGCCAGGGCCACATCCAGCATCGACCGTTCGATCGCGTAGGGGGTGCGCAACTCGTGCGCCGCATTCGCCGCGAACCGGCGCTGCTCGTCGAACGAGCCCTGCAGCCGGTCGAGCATCGAGTCGAAGGTGTCGGCGAGCTGCCGGAATTCGTCGGGCGGGCCGCCGAGCCGCACCCGCTGATCGAGCGAACCGGCGGCCACCCGGCGGGCGACGCCGTTGATCCGCTTCAACGGGCGCAGCATCCGGCCGGCCAGGAACCAGCCCCCGCCGAGGCCGATCGCCACAAGAACCGCCAGCACCTGCCAGATGCGCGGCCAGAGTGCATCCAGAAGGTCGCCCCGATCGGGGATGAATGGCCCGCCGGTGTTGATGTCGCCGTCCGGCACGAAGCGGAGGATATAGAAGAGGAGCGCCATGAGCGCGACGCCCGCCACGAGGAGGAATCCGGCGTAGCTCAGGGTGAGCCGGAGGCGGGCGCTCACGAGCGGCTCCGGGGTGTGGCATCCGGTTCGTCGAGCCGGTAGCCGACGCCGGCGACGGTGTGGATGAGCCAGGGATCGCCGAGCCGTTTGCGCAGCGAGGAGATGGTGATGCGCACGGCGTTCGTGAACGGGTCGGCGTTCTCGTCCCAGGCCCGCTCGAGCAGGGTCTCCGCGCTCACCACCCCGCCGCGGGCATGGATGAGCACCTCGAGCACGGCGAACTGCTTGCGGGTGAGGGCGACGTAGCGGCCGTCCCGGTAGAGCTCCCGGCGGAACGCGTCGAGCGTTAGTCCGGCGAATTCCTGTACCGGCGGGGTGCCCTCGGCTGGCCGCCGGCCGAGGGCACGCAGGCGCACGACGAGTTCCCGCAGCTCGAACGGCTTGGTGACGTAGTCATCCGCGCCGATTTCGAAGCCCCGCACCTTGTCGTCGAGCAGGTCGGCGGCGGTGAGCATCAGGATGCGGCACGGCAGGCCGGACGACACGATCCAGCGGGCGACATCGTCGCCGTGGGTGCCCGGAATGTCCCGGTCGAGAATGACGGCGTCGTACTCGTTCACGGCCAAACTCTCGAGCGCGGCGTCGCCGTCACCGACGATGTCCGACGCGATCGCCTCGAGTCGAAGGCCGTCACGGATCGCCTCGGCCAGGTAGGGCTCGTCTTCCACGATCAGTACGCGCATGCCCCCATCGTAGGCAGCGGCGGATATCGCCGGCGTATGAACGTCGGCCAGCTACTCCTCGCCGGCCGCCGCGCCGACGGGTGCCGCGCCGCCGATTGCCGCGGCCGCGGACACGCGGCGCCGGGCGATCCAGTCGTCGAGTTCGGCGGCGGGCAGCGGTCGCGAGAGGTGATACCCCTGGGCCTCGTCGCAGCCCAGCCGGGTCAGGTCGACGAGTGCATCCTCCACCTCGACCCCCTCGGCCACGATGCGCAGCCCCAAGCCGTGGGCGAGGGCGATGGTGGAGGCCACGAGAGTGGCTGCCCGGGCGTCGTCGGCCATGGGCAGCACGAACGACCGGTCGAGCTTGAGCTCGTCGATGGGCAGGTCCCGCAGATACGACAGGGAGCTGTAGCCGGTTCCGAAATCGTCGATGGCGATGTGGATGCCGCTGTCGCGCAGCAGCGTCAGGATGGCGTGGGCGCGATCCCGGTCAGCCATCAGAAAATCCTCGGTGATCTCCAGCATCAGCGCCGAGGTGGTCAGACCGCGAGACGCGATCATTGCCCCGATACGGGCGGGCAGGGCAGCGTCGATCAGGGAACTGGCCGACAGGTTGACCGCCACCGTGAGCGGCTGGCCGTTGGCGTGCCAGATCGCGGCCTGGTCGAGCGCAGCACCGAGCACGATCTGGGTCAGGTCGTGCATCATCCCGGCCTCCTCCACCAGGGTGAGGAACGCGTCGGGGTAGAGCAGGCCGCGGCGGGGATGGTTCCAGCGCACGAGGGCTTCGACTCCGTTCACTTCGTTGCTGGCCAAGTCGATTTTGGGCTGGAAGTGCAGGATCAGTTCGTCGCCGCGAAGCGCTGTGCGCAGTTCCTGCAGGGTGCGCAGGCGGTCATCGCCGTGACTGTTGTTGGAGCCGACATAGATCTGATGCCCCACGCGGGCCGCTTTGGCTGCGTACATCGCCATGTCGGCTTTGCGCAGCAGTCCGGTCAGGTCCTGGCTGTGCTCGGGATACAGGGCGATCCCGATGCTGGCGTTGATCTGCAGGGCGATGCCCTCGAGGGTGAACGGTTCGGCCAGTGCCGACCGCAACCGGCTGGCCACCGCCATCGCCTGCTCAGGGCCGGTGTCGCTGAGGAGCAGCGCGAATTCGTCCCCGCCCAACCGGGCCAACACGTCATCGGCCGCCAGCTGTTGGGTCAGCCGCTGACCGATCTGCACGAGCAGCCGGTCGCCCACATCGTGGCCGAGACTGTCGTTCACCTCTTTGAACCGGTCCAGGTCCAGCAGCAGCAGGGCGGCGGGCCGGCCGGGCACCGCGGCCAGCCGCAGCGGAACGTCGGAGTACAGGGCACGGCGGTTCCGCAGCCCGGTGAGGTCGTCGGTGCGGGACTGGCTGCGCAGGTCGGCCATTTTCACGAGCTGCCGGAAGGCCACCTGGGTGCGCACCGCGGCCATCACCAGCGTCAGGCTCGCCAGCGACACCGCCAACCATGACACCGTCAGCCACGGCACCGCCGCCTGGCTGCTCAAGATCAGCACCCCGAGGCCGGCGGCGGTGGCGATCCCCGGAACCGCGAGCGCCCAGTGGCGAGTGGCCGGGCGGCGCTCCGGGTTCTTCGGCAGCACCGACCCGTCGACCCACGCGGCAACCAGGGTGAGCCCGATGGCCCAGCCGGCGTCGAGGGGCGTGCCGATGGCGTACGCGTCGTTGGCCAACCGCAACGCGTAGAGGATATCCGCCCCGGTGAGCACCAACAGTCCGGCCACCAGGTATCCCCAGCGACGGCCGGCGTCGAGCCCCGCCGTCACGGCGATCCCGATGACGCCGGCGACGAGCACCATGTTGAACAACGGATACGCGACGGCGAACGCGGTACCGAGAGACAGTGGCTCCTCGAGCGCGGAATCCACGACCGGGCTCAGCAGCACCGCCAGCACCGCGGCGGCACCCAACGCGCCCACGGCGCTGTCCAGGATGACCGGCCACGACAGGTGCCGCAGCTGCCGGCGGATCAACGTGATGAGCGCCGCGAGCATCAGCGGGTAGTAAAGCAGGTAACCGATGTCGGCGGGAGACGGGAACGAAAGCGCCTGGGCACCGGCCAGGGTGATGATGTAGTACCCGTTCGCCAGTGAATACGACGTGACAGCGGCCGCGGCGAGCACCACCTGCAGACGCCGTGCCCCCGCGCGGTGCAGCGCCGCCCAGCACACGGCGGCGGGAACGTATTGGGTGAGAGAGCCCAACCAGCCGTCTACCGCAGCGTTGTACCCGGCGCCGGTCCAGAAGAGGCCGACCACGTACGCGGCCAGCAGCAGCCACATGATCCACAGCAGCGACGGCCGGGACCGGTCGAGAGCGGATGCACGCTCGGTCACGGAATCCCTACGCTTCAGCATCCGAGACCCCCTTTGGCCTCAGATTAGCTGACAGCGGCACCCGCTCGGGGTCTCCTGCGCTTGGATCACGGCAGGAGGACCGACTTTCCGGTCGTGGCCCGCGCCTGCAGGTCCAGATGGGCCTGCCCGGCGTCGGCCAGCGGGTAATCCGCCCCGATCCGAACGTCCAGCTCCCCCGCCGCGATGGCCTCGAAGAGCTCCCGGGCGCGCCACCGACGTTCCTCATTCGTCTGCAGGTAGTCCTTCATCGTCGGCCGGGTGAGAAACAGTGATCCAGCCCGGTTCAGACGCATCGGGTCCACCGGCGGCACCGGTCCGGAGGCGCCGCCGAAGAGCACCAACATGCCGCGCGGTGCGAGGCTCGCGAGCGACGCGTCGAACGTGGTGCGACCGACGCCGTCATAGACCACATCGACCCCGCGGCCTCCGGTGCGGGCACGAATCTCCTCGGCCAGATCCGTGTACCGGAGCACGTGGTCCGCGCCGGCGGCGCGGCTCAGCGCCTCCTTCTCGTCGGTCGACACCGTCGTGATGACGGTGGCGCCGATGCGCTTGAGCAGCTGGGTGAGGAGCAGACCGACTCCGCCGGCGCCCGCGTGCAGCAGCACGGTGTGTCGGGGCTCGGCCCTGAAGGTGGAGGTCGCCAGGTAGTGCGCCGTGAAACCCTGCAACGGCAGAGCGGCGGCGGTGCGGTCGTCAAGCCCGTCGGGAACGGGAACGGCCTTCTCGGCGTCCACCAGGAAAAGGTCGGCGTACGTGCCGGTTCCCTCGGCGGTCATGACGCGTTGGCCGACGCGTAGATCGGTGACACCCTCGCCAAGCGTCGTGATCGTTCCGGCGCCCTCGGCGCCGGGTACATAGGGGAAGGTCATCGGGTAGGTGCCATCGCGTTGGTAGGTCTCGATGAAGTTGACACCGGTCGCACTGGTGCGCACAAGAACCTGGCCGGGCCCCGGCGTGGGCTCCGGACTGTCGCGGTACCCCAGCACATCCGCGCCGCCCGGCTGTTCGACGACAATCGCCTTCATTGGATCTCCCTCGGTTGCTGCACCCCACGCTACCGAATCGCACCCGGCTAGCCCGGCTCAGCCCTTGAGGCCACCGGCGAGCAGGTCGGCGCGCCAGAACCGTTGCAACACCAGCAGCAGGATGATGAGCGGGATGATCGAGACCGCGGAGCCCATGATGACGAGAGGGTAGAGGTCGCTATCGCCGGCGCCCTTGGAGAGGAACGTGTACAGGCCAAGGGTGACGGGGTACTTGCTCTGATCGGAGAGCATGATGAACGGCAGCAGGAAGTTGTTCCAGATGCCCACGAACTGCAGCAGGAACACCGTCACGAGCCCCTGGGACATCATCGGCAGCGCGATGGCGCCGAAGATCCGCACCTCGCTGGCTCCGTCCAGGCGGGCCGCTTCCAGCGTGTCGTCGGGCACCGCGGCCGCGGCGAAAACCCGGCAGAGGAAGATGCCGAACGGATTGATGATCACCGGAAGCAAGACCGACCAGTACGACCCGGCGATTCCCACGCTGGCCAGCAGTAGGTACTGCGGAACGGCCAGCACGATGCCCGGCACGAGCACACCGGCGAGGATCACCGCGAAGAGCAGGTCGCGGCCGGCAAAACGGAACTTCGCCAGGGCGTATCCGGCCATCGCCGACACCAGGGTGGAGGCGAGGGCGCCGACGCCGGCGTACAGCAGGCTGTTGAGGCCCCACTGCCAGAACTGGCCGCCGGCATAGGCGTTCAGGCTGAGCAGGTTGTCGAGCAGGCCGCTGCCCGGGGCGAACGAGAACGTGGTGAACAGTTCCCGGGGCGACTTGGACGACGCGATGACGACCCAGGCGACCGGGATCAGGCAGTACAGCGCCCCCAGGAGCAGCACCGTGGTGGCCAGCCGGGGCGTGGATGCCCGCTTCCGGGCGGGCCCGCGCACGCTGGGTCGCGGCGGGGCGGACGTGTGGCGGGTGAGGGTGCTCATGAGTTCTCTCCGAAGGTTCGACGCTGGAAGAAGCGGAGGAGGACGAGTGAGAAGAGCAGGATGCCCAACGCCAGCACCACCGAGGCGGCGGCGGCCCCACCGAGGTTGTCGTTCATGAATGCCTCCTGGTAGATCTTCATCAACGGCACCCAGGTGGAGGAGATGGTGGTGGTCATCGGCCGGAGTGTGGCGGGCTCGCTGTACAACTGCAGGGTGCCGATCACCGAGAACAGGCCGGTGAGCACGAGCGCGGGGGCGACGAGCGGCACCTTGATACGCCAGGCGATCTGCAGTTCGTTGGCACCGTCGATCCGGGCAGCCTCGTAGATTTCCGTCGGGATGGCGCGCAACGAGGTGTAGATGATGATCATGTTGAAGCCCACACCCGACCACAGGGCGATGTTGGCGAGGGAGAAGTACAGCGCCGGATAGCCGAAGAAGTCCAACGGGCCTGCGCCCAGCTCACGAGCGATGAAGTTCACCGGGCTGGTGCTCGGCAGGTAGAGAAAACCCCACAGCAGGCTGGCGATCACGCCGGGCACGGCGTACGGGATGAAGATCGCGGTCCGGGCGAAACTGCGGGCACGCACCCGGGGAGTATCAAGGAGCAGCGCGAAGAGCAGCGCCAGGCCGAGCACGCTCGGGATGGCGATCACACCGTACACAAGCACCCGGCCGAGCCCGGCAACGAATTCGGGGTCGGTGAGCGCCGAGGCGTAGTTCTCGAACCCGATCCAGGTCTCCACCCGGCGGCCGAACGCCCCGCCGCCCTCGACCCGGAAACCGCGGAAGCTGAGGTAGATGGAGTACCCGATCGGGATGATCAGGAAGACCACGAAGAACACGATCGCGGGTGCCGCGAACATCCACGGAACCAGTGAGGTGCGCCGCGAGCGGCGTGTGACGGGCTTGGGCCGCTCGGTGAGCGGAGCCGCCGGGGCGATTGCGGCTGACGAACTACTCGTCAACGGTGTAGCCCTGCTTCTTGAGGTCCTCGACGACGGTGGCCTGGGTGGCCTTGTAAACGTCGCGGAACGAGGCCTTGTTCAGCGCCGCGGCGTTGAGCGCATCGCCGAGGGCCGTCTGGGCCACGTTCACGTTCGGGCCCCAGGTCACCGGGATAGTCGTGTCGGTGATCACCTGATCGGCGACAGCGTAGAAGTCGGTCTGCTGCGGCATCAGCTTCGGCGGCTCGTGCGTGAGGGTGGCCGCACGTCCGGCGTTGCCGCCGGGGTAGATGTCCAGGCTGAGCAGCAGTTCGGAGCCTTCGTCGGATGCTCCGAGCCAGGCGGCGAACTCGGCGGCGGCCGCGGCGTTCTTCGACTTCTCGGGCACCAGGAAGGTGGACCCGCCCTGGAACGGCACGGCGGCCTCCCCCGGCGTCCACTGCGGCAGCGGGGCCGACTCCCATTTGCCGGCGGTGTCGGGGGCGACCGAGTAGATGACGCTCGGCACCCAGGAGGCGGCAGCCCAGCTGAGGATCTTGCCCGAATTGACCTGCGCGTTCCACTCCGGGGTGAGCAGCGGCTCCACGATCACGAGGTCCCGGTCCACGAGGTCCTGCCAGTAGTCGGCGGTGGCGAGGGACTCCTCGCTGTCAATCCCGACGGTCCAGCTCTCACCGTCGTTGGTCCACCACTCGGCACCCGCCTGCGCGGCGTGGGCGGCAAAGAATTCGAACTGGGTCGCCGAGAAGCTGGCGATGTAGGCGGACGGGTCGGCGGTGTGGATGACTTCGGCCGCTTCGGCGTACTCCGCCCAGGTGGTGGGAACCTTCGCCCCGTACTGCTCGAACAGATCGGCCCGGTAGGTGAACATCATCGGGCCGATGTCCTGCGGAACGCCGTACACCTGATCGTTCAGGGTGGTGAGCTCCCACACGTTCTCGTCGACGGCGTCCTTCGAGTCGGCCACGTCCTCGGTGATGTCCTTGACCACACCGGCAACCACCAGTGACGGCAGCGCGCGGTACTCGACCTGCACCACATCGGGGGTTTCGTTCGCGCGGTCGGCGGCGAGCAGCTTGGACGAGGTCTCGGCGGTCCCGCCGACCTCGGAGAGCTGGACGGTGACGCCGGGGTTGGCTTCCTCGTACGTGTCGATGATCGCCTCGGCCGCGGGGTCGCCGCCCTTGAGGCTGTAGGTCCAGAACTCCAGCGTGACCGGTCCGTCCGAGCCGGAATCATCGGTGCCGGAATCGGCGGGGCTGGAGCAGGCGGACAGCGTAACCGCCAGTACGGCGGTCGTGATGATCCCGCCGATTCTGAACGCGCGGCGGGACCGGTTGGTGCTCCGAGGGTTCATTCCCTGGGCCTGGGGCTTGGACATCCCACATCTCCTTCGACGTGTCATCGCTCCGACGGATGCCGGATGCATTGGCGGCTTTTGGTGCCGAGATCTATAGTGATGTTAACGTTGTCATTCTGTCAAGCCTGTTCTTTCGTCTCCGCCTCAAGGGATCCAATGCCTGCCTTCTCGAACCCCGTCATCTCCGGTTTCCACCCCGATCCGTCGGTCTGCCGGGTGGGCGACGACTACTACCTCGTCGTGTCGTCGTTCGCGTTCCTGCCGGGCATCCCGGTGTTCCACAGCACGAACCTCACCGACTGGGCTCCGATCGGGCACGTGTTCGACCGGCCCGGCGTGCTCGACCTCAGCGGGCTCGCGGTCTCGGATGGCCTGTGGGCACCGACGATCCGCCATCATGCCGGCATCTTCTACGTCATCACCACCATCACCCGGGGTCGCCGGGGAGCCTCCACCATCCTCGCGACGGCGGCGAATCCGGCCGGGCCGTGGTCCGACCCGGTCGTGCTCGACGCCGAGGGCATCGATCCGTCGCTGTTCTTCGACGACGACGGCCGGTGCTGGTTCACCGGTTGCCGCGATGCCGCCGAGCCCGTGGTCACCGGCCCCGGCGAACTGTGGATGCGGGAACTGAACCTGGAGACGCTGGCCCTGGTGGGGCCCACCCACATTCTCTGGCACGGCGCCATGAGCGGCGCCTGGGTAGAGGCCCCGCACGTCTACCGGCGGGACAACGCCTACTGGCTCGTGGCCGCCGAGGGCGGCACCGAGGGCAACCACGCCGTCACCGTCGCCACCGCGGACACCGTGACCGGCCCCTACCGGAGTGACCCGCGCAATCCCGTTCTCACGCATCGGCACCTCGCCCCGGATACCGCTATTCAGAACGTGGGCCACGCCGACCTCGTCGACACCCCGGCCGGTGAAACCTGGGCGGTATTGCTGGGCACCCGTCCGGTCGACGGCTTCCACCTGCTCGGCCGGGAGGTCTTTCTCACCCGGGTGGAGTGGACGCCGCGCGGCCCGGTCTTCGCGCCCGGCACAGGCCAGGTGCTCGCGATCGACGAGGCGCCGGAGGGCTCGGCGGCAGGCGACACCATTACCGAATCATCCCCCGCGAGCTTCGACTGGGCCTCCCTCCGGGAGCTGCCACCGGTCATCGATGCCTCCGGCGCGGTCACCCTCGACCTCCGTCCCGACACGCTTGACGGGGTCGGCCGGCCGGCCTTTGTCGCCCGCCGGCACGCGCATCCGGCATTCGCCTCGGCGCTGGTCGTGGATTTCGAGCCGGGGACCGGCGGCGAGGAAGCCGGTTACGCCATCCACCAGGGTGCGCGCGGGTACGCGACCGCCACTCTGCAGGCCGGCCCGACCGGCCGGGAGATCGTGCTCGGCCTGGTCGCCGCGGGTGTGCAAACCGAACTAGGCCGGGCCAGCACCCCCGACGGCCCGGTGCGGATCACCGTTCGAACCGACGGGCTGGACTACGTGGTGCAGTTCAGCGCGGCGGAGTTCAGCGCGGCCGAGTTCGACGGGGCAGAGTTCGACGAACCGCTCACCCTGGGCCGGGTGGATGGCCGCCACCTCAGCACCGAGCGGGTCGGCGGGTTCGTGGGCGTGGTGCTCGGCCCCTACGCGACCTCGAACGGGCAGCCGACCACGGCGTCCGCGCGGTTCAGCGACTTCAGCTACGCCGCAATCGGTGCGCCGGGAAGGCCTGCTGCCGACCGAGCATGACGGCCAGAAAGGCGACCGCGGAGAGTGCGATCATCGCCAGTGGGAGCGCTGCCGGTCCGCCGCCATCAACGAGCAGTGCACCGCCCAAACCGCCACCGAAGATGGCGAGGTTGAAGGCCGTCGTGAGCATGGCGTTCGCAACGTCGACGCTCTCCCCGGCCGCGTCACCGATCGCCGTCTGCAGCTGGGTGGCGGAGCCACCGAAGGCGACACCCCACAGGACGATGGCCACGATCAACACCGGCATCGACGACGGGAAGGTGAGCAGCAGTGCGCCCGCACCGACGAAGGCCGCCGTGCTCACCAGGGCAAGGCGTCGAAGCGATCGGTCGATGAGGGCGCCCGTGATCCAGATGCCGACGAGAGCGGCAACGCCGAACACGAACAGGGCGACGTCGGGGCGGAGACCCATGCCGGTGCCGTCGAGGTACGGGGCGATGTAGGAGTAGAGCAGGTTGTGGGCAAGCATCCAAGCGAACACCACACCCAGGATCACGGCGACGCCTGGGAGCACCAGCACCCGGCCGAGCGGGAGCCGGGTGGCTGATCGCTGGCCGGGAGCGTTCGGCACACAGGCGAGGACCAGCAGAACAACAGCCACGGTCAGCACGGAGACCCCGGCGAAGGACCAACGCCAACCGACCATCGAGCCGAACCACGCTCCGAGCGGCGTGCCGATCGAGAGCGCGACCGGGGTACCGGCCATCGCGATCGCGAGGGCACGGCCGGCCTGTTCGGGGGCAACGATGCGACGCGCGAAGCCGGCGAGCATGCCCCAGATGAGGCCGGAGAACGCGCCGGCGATGAAGCGGACGACCAGCGCGATCGCCAGGGTCGGAGCAACCGCCGTGAGCGTGTTCGCGACGAGAAAACCCAGCAGCCCGATGACCAGCAACGGCTTGCGGGAGACGCCCCGCGTCAGCGCGATCGTGGGGATCGCGGAGACGACGGTACCGAGCGCATAGGCGGTGATGAGCTGCCCGGCGGTGCCGTCACTGACTTGGAAATCGGCGGCGAGTTGGGGAAGCAGACCGGCCGGAAGGGTCTCGGTCATGATGATGATGAACCCGCTGAGGGCCATCAGGATGAGGGCGAGAACGGGCAGGCGAGGTTCACGCCCCGACCGAGGGGTCGCGGTGGATGCAGGTGCTGGTACGGACACTGAGGGCTCTTCTCGATTTATGGAACGAACGTTCCCATAGTGACCACTGCGCCGTCGTGTGTCAAACTGGAACGAACGATCCGAAAGGGCTCAGATGGCACAGCAGGGACGACCGAGAACCTTCGTCGAGGAGGAGGTGCTCGACGCCGCGATGCAGGTGTTCTGGCGGCACGGCTACGAAGCCTCGTCGATCGCTCAGCTGCGTGCGGCGACCGGGCTCTCGTCGGCGAGCCTGTACGGCGCCTTCGGGTCGAAGGAAGGCCTCTTCGAGCGCGCGATCGAGCACTACATAACCGGGCCGGGCCGGGTGAGCGAACTTGTCAACGACCTCACGCTCGGCCCGCTCGAGGCGCTCGGTCAGATGATGCACGGCACGATCCAGATGCAGGCCGACCCGGCGCATCCGGTCGGGTGTCTGGTCACACTGTCGGCGACCGTCGGGGCCAGCGGAGTCGGAGACGCCGCCGCGCGCCGTGTCGTCGCCGCACGTCGCGCCGAGGACCGAGCGGGAATCCAGAGGTGCATCCGTCGCGGTGCCGACGCGGGCGCACTCCGTGCCGACCTGGATCCCGCGGCAGCCACAATGCTGGTGCACTCTTTTGTGCTGGGTGTCTCCACGCAACTGCTCGACGGCGTACCGCCCGCTGCGCTGCACGCCGCTGCCGATCTGCTCCTCACCGGTCTCCGTCTTCCGGCTTGAGCTGACAGCTAGCGGGTGGGCGGGGCCGTGCTGGCGCGCACGATGAGTTCGGGCGGGATGCGCTCGATCGACGGTGAGCCGCCCGTGAGGATGCCCGTCAGCATCCGGATGGACAGGGTGCCGAGAGTCACGAAGTCCTGACGCACCGTCGTGAGGGCCGGAACCAGGAAACCGGCCCCGGCCATGTCGTCGAACCCGACCAGGGACACATCGAGGGGCACCCGGATGCCGTGGCGAGCGAATGCCGCGAGCACCCCCATGGCCATCTGGTCGTTGCCGGCGAAGATCGCCGTCGGAAGCGGACCCCCGCGCTCAATCAGCTGCTCGGTCAGCCGGAAGCCGCTGTCGGCGGTGAAATCGCCCTCCAGCAGCAGCGGTGCGTCGACGCCGACCTTCGCCATTTCGTCCCGCCACCCCTCGACGCGGGCCCGGGCGTCGTACGTGCGCAGGGCGCCACTGAAGTGCACGACGTCGGTGTGGCCGAGGTCGAGCAGATGCCGCACGGCCAGCCGGGCGCCCAGCTGTTGGTCGAGTTCGACGAAGCCGAGACCCTCGCGTTCCACCTGGCCCGACATCACGACCGTGGTCGGCACGGTGATCCGCACGTTCGCGAGCGCCTCGACCGCCACCGGCCGGTCGGCGATCACGGCGATGGCCTCGACGGACTGGTCGGTCAACCGGCTGAGCGCCTCTTCGAGGTCGGCCGTGTCGCCGCCGTGCCAGCTGGCGAGGTTCACCCAGTAGCCGCCCGCCTTGGCCTCGGTCTCGATGCCGAGCAGCACCCGGGGCAGTTCGAAGAGTTCCGATCCCGCGATGACGACGCCGATCGTGGCCGACCGCCCGCTCTTCAATGCGCGGGCGATGCTGTTGCGGCGGTAACCGAGCTCGTCGATCGCCGCCTGCACGCGTTCGCGGGTTTCTGGGCGTACCGGCGGGTACCCGTTGAGCACCCGGGAGACCGTCACGTGCGATACGCCGGCGAGTTTGGCGACGTCAACCATGCCCGGTGGCCTGGTCATGCTGCCTCCGTCTCGCGTGGGCGCCGCGATTCGGCGCTCTCGGTCGATCCTCGCACACCTGGTGGAAACGCAGAATCGGTTCGGGTTCGAGTTCTGGGCGGCCCGGTTAGTCGGTCGCGACGGGCGCTATCGGGGCGACGTCCCAGACCACCGGAGCGGGGTAGAACGGGTTGAGCGCGGGATCCGGCTCGGACATGGCCAGGTTCTGCACGTTGTGCCAGCCCAAGCCCACCACGGTGGATCCGATCGGAGCCGTGTAGACCACGCAGGCGATGTACTCCCCATCACCGCGGTCCTCCTCGAGATCAAAACGGCCGATCTCGAACGGGCACGCCGAATTGGACCTCAGGGAACCGAGCACCTCGCTCTGCACGAATCCTCCTTCGGTGCCGTCGTCGAGCACCGGAAGCAGAAGCGGAGTCGTGTCGGCGGAGGGCGAGCCGGTGACCCACCGGTACTGCATCACGGCGAAAAACGGGGTGTCCCCGGCGAACTCGGAGCCGTTGTCGAAGCCGTCCCAATACGAGGCGTCGCCCTCGGCCACACCGATGACCGTCGTCTCGATCGCGTCTTCCGGCTCGCCCTTGAAGGTGGTTTTCGGCAGCAATACGATCTCGCCCTCCGCGAGGTGCTGGCCGGGCGTCGCGGTGGGCGCGGAGTCAACCGGCATGGTGACGGCGTCGAACGGCATCGTCGGCTCGTAGTCGTCGGCTGCGTTGGTCGAGCGGGTCGAGCCGGCCGGCGCTGTTGCACAGCCCGTGAGCAGGGCGCCGATCGCCAGCACCCCCACACACGACACGGTCCAGCGTCCGGTCAATTCACGAAGTTTCATGTTTCCCCCTTGCTGCCCAATCTTTCAGCGCCTCGAAGCCAACGCAAATCGGCGGGGAAACGAACGGATTTCCCCACCCTGTCAAGCCCCCCGAACCGACTGGTCAGGACATTTTCGCCGCTGTAGGCTCACGCCTGGCTGCGCTGCCAGACGGGCGCGTTCGCCGCCGAATTTGCAAGGAGATGCACGTGAAAACCCCCGCTGCCCGGGGACCAGTGAGCTCTGCGCTGGTCGACCTTCTCGAGAACCAGAACTCCGCCGCCGAACCCGCCCTGGCTGCGTCCCTGCACGACCTGGCGGATGCGGGCATCCGCGACACCGAAGACATCCTGCACGACGAAGACCTGCAGGCGGCCGTGTTCACCGCATACGAGTTGCGGTACAGCGGCCTGGACGGTCTCGCCGACGACTGGGAATGGCACCCGGACGTGCTGGCGCTCTGCGCCACGATCGAGCTCGCATTCGAGCGGGCCCTGCGCGACCGGGTGCCGATGCCGGCCCTGCCGGCGCCCGGCGTCGACAGCGTCGCCGCCGCCCTGTTCGAGATGGCCGCCGCCGACACGGGGCCGAGCGTCTCCCGGTTCCTGGCCAAGAAGGCCACCGATGAGCAGGCTCACGAGTTCCTCATCCAGCAGTCGGTCTACAAGCTGAAAGAAGCCGACCCGCACAGCTGGGCGATCCCCCGCCTGCGCGGTCGGGCCAAGGCCGCGCTCGTCGAGATCCAGGCCGACGAGTACGGTGACGGCCGGCTGGACCGGATGCACTCCGAACTGTTCGCTCAGACGATGCGCGAAGTGGGCCTCGATGACACCGTCGGGTACTACGTCGACGCGGTGCCGGCCATCACCCTGGCCACCAGCAACATGATGACGATGTTCGGCACCCACCGGCGGCTGCGTGGCGCGATCGCCGGTCACCTGGCCGCGTTCGAGATCACCTCGTCACTGCCCAACCGCCAGTACGGAAACGGCTTCCGCCGGCTCGGCTACGACTTTCAGGTGACCCACTACTTCGACGAGCACGTAGAAGCGGATGCGGTGCACGAGCAGATCGCTGCTCGCGATCTGGCCGGTGCGCTGACCGTCGACGAGCCGGACCTGCTCGAGGACGTGATGTTCGGCGCATCCGCTTGCCTCTATGTGGACGGCCTGGCCGGCACGGCTCTTCTGGCGGCCTGGACCGCCGGCGAGTCGTCACTTCGCGTGGCCGAGCCCGTGAGCCCACGGGCATGACTCCCCCGGCCGACGGCGTGGAGATCCCTGCCGGTGACACACCGGTGAGCATCACGGCGTGCCCGGACGGCCCGTTGCTGGTGCGCGGTTCGTTCGAGATCCTCACCCCGGCGGGTGAGGTGATTCCGCCGCGGCGGAAGACCGTGGCGCTGTGCCGCTGCGGCGTCTCCATGCTCAAGCCGTTCTGCGATGGCAGTCACAAGGCCGTGGGCTTCAAGACCGAACCGGTCAGGACCGAACCAGTCAGGACCGAACCAGAGCCTCCGGGTCCACAACCCACCCCGTAGGGTCGACGAATGAAACAAATCACGTACAACGGAGAACCGCTGGTGACCGGTACGCAAGTTTCGAATGCGCTGGTTCACTACGTCACGCACGTGGCGGCCACCACGTCTGCCGTCGCCATCGACGTTCCGGTGCTGGAGACCAATGGCACCGTGCAGATGCACACCCTCATCCTGAGTGTCTCGACCCAGCTGAAGGTTGTGGACGTGGACGGGTTGACGGTTCGGGAAGAAACCGAACGTTTTCCCGTTCCCCAGTTCCCGCCGATTGGCGGTCAGGCCTACGCGGTCGCCCCACAGGACATCGAGCGGGACGCGCCCTACATCGACGACGACTTCCTGAATGCCGATGTCGACCTGGATCCCCACGCCGACGATTAGTCCTATTGTTCGGGTTCGGCGCTGAGTAACAGGCCCTGCCCGCTGTTGGCCGAGGTGGTCAGCACCTGGATCCACTCCCGGTTGAGGCTCGGGGTCTTTCCGCCGTAGTACTTGAAGTACAGCGGGATGCTGGCATGCAGCCACACGCTCGACCGCCCGTCGCCGATGCTCGGGGCATCGTTCCACGACAAGAAGAAGCTTTCGCCCCGGCGTAGCTTCGATCCGATGACCACCTGCAGGTGGACGAGGGCGCGGTCTTCGAACTCGATTTCGATGCCGTCGTAGATGAGCTTGCCGATGCTGTGCCTCCCGGATCTTTCGTGTGTCCTCCGACATTACGGCACCGCGGGTCAGCCCCTTGAGGTGGCTTAGGGCACAATGGACTCCACGCAGTTCCGGTAATCGGAGGACGATATGACTCTCAATGGCGACACTCAAGACGGACCGATCCAGGAGCAGCACGAGCAACCGGACGACGCCAAGGTGGCCGGGATCCTCGTGCAGCAAGAGGGCGACCTGGCCGGCCACGACGAAGCCAGTGTTCTCGAGGCCCTGCGGCAGCGCTTCGCGGATGCCCATCTGACGATCAGCGACGACGCCCTGGCCGGGCACGCGCGCCGCATCGCCGGACTCGAACCGAACGACTTCTCCAAAAAGTAGCGCCGTGACCTGGCGCCGCGCGGTCTACCCGGCGCGGCGGATCATGCGCGGCACCACCACCCAGAGGGTGGTGACGACGACCAGGATGAAGATCGCGAACCCGATTCCCCACGCCCGGCCGAGCACCAGGTCGAAGATCAGCAGGCCGATGCCGGCGACCGTGAGCGCCACGCCTGCGAGGGTGACCTGCACGAAGTAGTCGGTGAAACGAACGATGCGGTCTTTGGCCTGCCGCCGGAAGAGCACGCGGTGCAGGCTCACCGGCGCCAACCCCACCAGTGTCGTGACGATCGACGAGACGACCAGCACCAGGTAGACATCGCGTTGGAATTCATCGAGCTCGTCAAAACGGGACTGGAACACCGCGGCCAGCAGGAAACCGGTGAGGATCTGCGTTCCGGTCTGGATCACGCGTAGTTCCTGAAGCAGCTCCGCCCAGTTGCGATCCAATCGCTGGTTCTCGGTTTCCGTGCGGCCGTCGGGAATCCCGTGTGGTTGCTCCGACGCATCCGAGTGGGTCATGGCACGACCTTTCATAGGACCTGCTCAGACCCTACCCAGGTGCCGGCCCCGCGGGACTAACGTGGAGACGTAACGGGACACACCCCGTACCGCCGACACCACCGACCGATACATCTGGTGACACCGATGAGCCAAGCCCAGGGACCGCCACGCACAGCGGGCGCGCAATTGGCCTCCCCGTTTCTGGCGCTGCTTCCCATCGAGGGGGTGGCGATCTCGGTGTTCGACCAGCACCGGCGCGCCACCTTGATCCAGGCGACCGACGGCACGGCCACCCGGTTGGAGCAGCTGCAGTTCGATCTCGGCGAAGGACCCTCCGTGGACGCGTTCCGCAGCGCCACCCTGGTGTCGGTGCCCGACCTCGCCGCGGCCGACCGGTGGCCGGCCTTTCTGCAGAGCGCCGCAGATCTGACCGTCGGCGCCATCTTCGCCTTTCCCCTCATGCTGGGAGCGGCCTCCACCGGCACCGTCACCTGCTATCGCACGCGCCCCGGGCGGTTGGATGCCGAGGCATCCGACATCGGGGTGTCCCTGTGTCGAGCAATTGCCGGGCCCGCATTCCGGCGGGCGATCGTGCTCGCCGCCGACGAGTCGCCCGACGGCGAACCACCCGTCGAGTCACGGCGGGAGATCCACCAGGCAACCGGCATGGTTCTCAGCCAACTTGATATTTCAGCAACCGATGCGTTGTCCCGACTTCGGGCATACGCTTTTTCCAGCGGATTCACCGTTCAAGAGATTGCACACGACGTCGTCAGCCGCCGCCTCAATTTCGCAGAACTCCCGGAGTAGGCAGACATGAACGACAATGAGCACAGGGCCGAGACCGCCAGCCACGACAGCAGCCCTGACGACAGCACCCGTGAGGAGCGCATCAACGACGCGTTTGTGCGTGTGGCCGGCACGTTGGTGCAGAGTTACGACGTCCTCGACCTGCTCTCCACGCTTGTGCACACCTGCACCGACCTTCTCGGCGTGCAGGCGGGCGGGATACTCCTCGTCGACAGCACCGGCGAACTCGAGCTGGTGGCCTCCACCAGCGAAGAGGCCGAGATCGTGGAGATCATGATCGTGGCCGCCGGCGCCGGGCCCTGTGTCGACTGCTTCAACACCGGTGCCATGGTGAGCGTTCCCGACATCGAGACGAGCGCGGATGAGTGGCCCCGTTTCCGCCGGTCAGCCCTGGATGAGGGCTTCCGGGCCGCGCACGCCACCCCGCTGCGGTTACACGGCGAGGTCATCGGCGCGATGAACCTGCTGAGCACCGAGATCGGCGCGCTCAGCGACCGGGACGCCCAGCTCGCCCAGGCACTGGCGGATGTGGCGACCGTGGGCATCCTGCACGAACGCAGCTTCCGGCATCCCGGGATCGTGGCGGCACAACTGCACCTCGCCCTGGACACCAGGATCCTCGTGGAGCAGGCGAAGGGTGTGCTTGCCCAGGTGCGCTCCTGCACCATGACCGAGGCCTTCACCGCGCTGCGCGGCTACGCCCGCGAGCACGGTGTCACCCTGCGTGATGCGGCCCAGGGTGTGGTGAACCGCACCATCGCCGCCGAGAACCTGGCGCCACTGAAACGCTGAACCCCGCGCCGAGTCCCCACTCGACTCACACGAAGCCGAAGACCGGCGGGAAGAGCGCGACCACCACGATCGCCCAGAGGCAGTACACCGGCAGGTACCGGGTCTGCCAACGCTCGACGGCGGTGAACGGACGTTGCCCGCGCAGGAAGCCGAGGGTGAGCCAGGCCGCCCGCACCAGGTGCACCAGCAACAGCAGGTTGAGGCCCAGCGCCGCGATCTTGTTGGGGCTGAAGCCAAACTCGGTGATCCGGGTCACCATGGCGGTGAGCATCACGGCATCCACCACGAGGGCCACCACCAGGAGCACCAGCTGCAGACCGTCGAAGAGCCCGGGCCGGGCGAGGGAGTCCCTGGCCGAGATCGAATAGAGCACCAGGCTGAGCACCAGCACCAGAATGGCGTTCATCAGGATCAAAAGATCCCGGTCGACGCTCGCCAGACCGCCGGCGGCCGCGAGCACGGCCAATACGGCGAGCAGCATCACAATCGTCAGCGGAGTGAACACCCGGGTGAGCACCGGGGCGATGTTCTCCACCACGTTCTGCTTGGCTTCCACCAGCCAGGCCGCCACAATGAGCGCCGCCGGCATGGTGATCGGCAGGATCCACTCGATCAGCACCGGTTCGGGGTCGACGCCCACGGCGCTGAGAACCGCGAAGGTGAGTCCGATGAGCACGCCCCCGCCGAGCGCCAGCAGCGTGTAATAGATCGCCAGCTCGCCGGTGAACCGCACGAAGTCCATCCGCCGGGCGTCGGAGCGCCAGCGGCCGCCCACGTACGCGACCCCGACGAGCAACCACAGCACAATCGGGGCGTGCAGGGCGGCGAGAACCTCGGTGGAGCCGAACGCGGCGTAGGGGTACACGTTGAGCAGCACCGCGAGAACCGCGACGGAGGCGAGCAGAGTGACTGCCACCGGGACCGTCAGCCGCCGTTTCCAACCCAGGTACGCGGCGAGGAACGGGAAGACGAGCAGGACCAGGTTGCGGACGATCGCGACGTTCTCCCCCGCGAGCAGCAGCCCCACCTTGACGGCGATGCCCGTGGCGAGGGCGAAGCCGAGCACGATGGCCAGTTCTCGCCAGGCAGGGGCGCGGTTCTGCTCGTCCTCGTCCCGCACGAGGACGAGTTGTTTCCACAGGCGGTCCGAGTGCTCCTGGGCGAACTCAGCCGAGACGGCGTCGAGGTTGCCGAGGCGCTTGATCGCCACGAGAAAGGCTTCATCGTGGTCGAGACCTGTGACCAGAAGGTCGTCGATCTGCCCGCGCAGGTGGTCTTCCAGTTCTTCGACGTCGGCGGTGGCGATCGCCTGCCGTCGCTGCACGTAGCCGCGCCAGCGGTCGATCTGGGCTTCGATGTCGGTGTCGAGTTCCATCACGCCCACCCCTCGGTCACCACGGGCGGGGCAGGCAGCACCGGCGTGGGCACGGCCTGCCACACCTGCTGCAGTGCGTCGGCCACCACGGTCCACTGCTCCTGGCGCTCGGCCAGCTGTGCGCGTCCCGAGTCGGTGATGGCGTAGTGCTTGCGTCGGCGGCCGGCCTCTGAGGTTCCCCAGAGCGAGGTGACGTAACCGAGCCGTTCCAGCCGGTGCAGTAGCGGGTAGAGCATCCCGTCGGTCCACTGCAGGCTGCCGCCGGAGAGCTCGCCCACTCGCTTGAGGATGGCGTAGCCGTAGAGGTCGCCGTCCATCAGGATGCCCAGCACCAGCGGGGTGGCCGCGGCGGCGACCAGATCTTTCTCGATGCGCACGGGCGCCTCCTATACCTAGAACTACTAGGTAGTAAACCCTAGTAGTTCTAGGTATGCAACTGCGTCAGTGCGTGGCGCCCGTTAGACGTGGCTGAGCGCGCTCCGAGCGTCGTCGGCTGGTGCTGTCCCATTTCGCGCGGTGCCGGCCGTGTTCCCGCGGAGAAGGGTCGCGCCCACGATCGAGGCGTTCACCAGGATCACAGCCGTGGCCACGAACACGGCCGAGTATCCGTCGGTGACCGCCACCATCTGGTTGGGGCCTGGCGCTCATCAGCACCCGCGCGCCCCACCGCGGCAAGAGCGTGGCCACCAGCGGAGCAGTATTGATGGTGGCGATCGTCGTGCCGAGTGAGGCCAGACCGGCCCAGAGCTGCGACAGGCCGAGCACGATCTGCAGGTGGAAAGCCATGTAGAGGCTCATGCCGATAAACGAAGTGGCAGCAGCGGGTTGGCTACGCGGGTCTGGATCCAGACGAACAGGCTGAGCAGTCCGGCGCCCAGTGAGAGGAACCCGATCGTGGGGGCGGACGACCAGCCGTTCTCCGACAGCGTGAATCCGTAGACGAGGGGACGGGAACGTGACGGTGAGCAGGGCCAGAGCGGCCGGAGCGAGGAGGGCCGCGAAGACACCCTGCAGGCCACGGGCGATGATCAGCTCGAGGCCCGACTGGGCGAGGCCGCCCCACGCCGACGCCAGGCCGAAGCCGAGCATGCCGACCATGTAACTGCGCCTGCGGCAGAGCAACGTTGACGATGGTCGCGTCGAGCACGACAACAGGCTGGGTGAGGGCGATGACGGCGAGTGCCCACCACCGGGTGCGCGCTGGAATTGGAAACAGAAATGACGAAACCTCCGGGCTTCAGTCGACGCTGCTCGAGCGATGTGGGAGGATTCCGCCGTGACCACAAACCCCGAACGCCGGATGCTGCTCGACACCGCTGCCCTGTACTTCCGGGCCTTCCACGGCGTACCCGACACCGTGCACGCGCCGAACGGCGATCCCATCAACGCCGTGCGCGGCCTGCTCGACATGATCGCCCGGCTCACCGCCGAGTTCGAGCCGACCGAGATCGTGGCCTGCTGGGACGACGACTGGCGGCCGCAGTGGCGGGTGGACCTGATCCCCACCTACAAGACCCACCGGGTTGCCGCCGAGGCTCCGACGGATGCCGATTCCGCGATCGAGATCGTGCCAGACCTGCTCAGCCCGCAGGTGCCGATCATCCGCGAGGTGCTCACGGCGCTGGGCATCCCCATCGTGGGCGCCGCCGAGCACGAGGCGGACGACGTGATCGGCACCCTCGCCTCGCACTCCCCGATGCCGGTGGATGTGGTCACCGGCGACCGTGACCTCTTTCAGCTTGTTGACGACTCCCGCAACGTGCGAGTGATATATACCGGTCGCGGAATGTCCCGGTTGGAGATCCTCACCGACGCGTCACTGACCACCAAGACCGGGGTCGGTCCCGCACAGTATGCGGACTTCGCGGCGATGCGCGGTGACGCCTCCGACGGCCTGCCCGGCGTCGCCGGGGTGGGCGAGAAGACCGCCGCCACGCTGCTGGCCGAGTTCGGCGACCTGGACGGCATCGTGGCTGCGGCGGCGGATTCCGGCACGGCGCTCGGCGCATCCGTGCGGGCGAAGATCCTCGCCGCGGCGGACTACCTGAAGGTGGCGCCCGCGGTGGTGAACGTGGTGCGTAACCTCGACCTGCCGGAGTTCGACGCCCGCATCCGCGCGAGTACTCCCCAGCAGGTGGCGGAGCTGGAGCGGCTGGATGCCCAGTGGGGTCTGAGTTCGTCGCTGAAGCGCGCCCGGGAGGCCATGGCCGCGCGCGCCTGAGGCGCCCGCAACCATTCTGACGACGGTTAGATCCCTGATTCGTCACGGATTCCAGCGAAGACTGGAGATGTGCCCAAACCTCTTGAGATTCCTCTTCGGCTGAACGAGGCTGGTCGATGTTCGCCCCCACAGGGGCGGCACGTCGACGTCCGGCATAAGCGGACAGTGAAGAGGAAACCGTGAAAGCACTCACCTGGCAGAGCTCCAAAAAGGTCGAGGTCAAGAACGTTCCCGACCCCGTCATCGAGAAGCCCACGGATGTGGTGATCCGCATCACCTCGGCCGCGATCTGCGGCTCAGACCTGCACCTGTACAACGTGATGGGACCGTTCCTGGCCAAGGACGACGTTCTCGGCCACGAGAACATGGGCATTGTGGAGGTCGTCGGCGCTGACGTCACCACCCTTTCCGTGGGTGACCGGGTGGTCATCCCCTTCGTGATCGCCTGCGGTGACTGCTTCATGTGCAACCAGGGCCTCACCACCCAGTGCGAGACCACCCAGAACCGCGACTCCGGCACCGGTGCCAGCCTGTACGGCTTCAGCGAGCTGTACGGCTCGGTTCCCGGCGGGCAGGCGGAGAAGCTGCGGGTTCCGTTCGCCGACTTCAACGCGATCAAGGTCGGCACGGAGCTCCCCGACGACCGCTACCTGTTCCTCAGCGACATCCTGCCCACCGCCTGGCAGGGCGTGCAGTACGCCGATGTGCCCGCCGGCGGCACCCTCGCCGTGATCGGCCTCGGCCCGGTCGGCCAGTTCGCCAGCCGGATCGGCCGCCACCTCGGCCTCCGGGTGATCGGTATCGACCCGGTGCGGGAGCGTCGCGAGATGGCAGCGAAGTATGGCGTCGAGGTGTTCGACCTTGCCGACGACCTCGTTGCCACGCTCAAGGCCGCGACCGACGGCCGTGGCCCGGATTCCGTCGTCGACGCCGTCGGCATGGAGGCGCACGGCAACCCGGCCGCGGCGTTCACCCAGTACGCCGCGGGGCTCCTGCCGGATGCCGTGGCCAAGAAGGTCTTCACCACGGTGGGCGTCGACCGCCTGGCCGCCCTGCACATGGCCCTGGATCTGGTGCGCCGCGGCGGAACAGTCTCGGTGAGCGGCGTGTATTCCGGTGTGGCCGACCCGATGCCGCTGATGAACATGTTCGACAAGCAGATTCAGCTGCGGATGGGCCAGTGCAACGTGCAGCGCTGGATCGGCGACCTGCTGCCCCTGGTGGAAGACCCCACCGACCCGCTGGGCGTGGAGGACCTCGTCACCCACCGGGTGCCGCTGGACCAGGCGCCGGCGATGTACGAGACCTTCAGCGCCAAGGACGACGGCTGCATCAAGGTCGTGCTGACGCCGTAACGAGGCAGCCCCGAGCCGTGACCTGGGCCCCGAAAACCTCGAGTTTTCGGGGCCCTTCTCACGGCTCGCGGGGCTGGAAACGCACCGAGCGGGTGACGACCAGATTGGCGGCCGTGACGTGCAGGAGTGGTGACGTCGCCTGCGGCCGCACCCGCGGGTCGACGTGCACGTCCGCGGTAGGGTCCCAGGGCAGCGCCCGCACATCGATGTGGAGATCGGCGGCCGACCGGTGCGGGGTGAGGTCGATATCCCACCGGCGTCCGGACCAGAACTGGTCGGAGACGAACTCGTCCCCGATGTAGGCGCGGGCGGCGTCACCGACCCACTCGAGTGACACATACGCGCTGTCGATATCCTCGAGGTCGGAGAGGTCGGGAATCGCGACCCGAACCTGCGCGGCCTTTTCATAGTCCGCGTCAAGCGGGGCCGACGCGCGGTCCGAGTTCCCACCGCGGCGGTGCTCCGCCACCCCGGTTGCAGCCTTCTCCACGAGGATCGCCGCGTCGGGACGGGCATCGGGGCCGGTGACCTCGTAGCGACTGAAGCCGCCGCGGGCACCTGCGGCGTTCACGCCGACAGGAAGCGAACCGGCGTTGAGAGGGGGGTCCACGAGAAGCTCGCTGAGCGGCGCGGTCGGGAACAGGGTGAATTCGTCACCGAACGCGAGGGCGCCGTCCCAGACGACGAACGAGTCGACATCGTTGATCTCGCCGCGCCACAGCCGGGATGCGGTGTGCGGGTCGAGGATCAGCAGCCGCGTCGAGCCCACGGTCACGATGGTCTCGATTCCCGGTGCCGCGGCCGGCCGCACCAGGAGAGCCCCGTCGCCGAGCACCTCAACGGTGGCGCCGCTGACCGTGGCCGCATCCACCCCCTCGAGGAGCAGTTCCGGCTCGATGCCCGCGATGGCCGCAAAAACAACGAGGGACCCGATCGCGGTGACCGGTTGAAGGGTCGCGCTCACCGCCGGGATGCTGCCGAACGTCTGGCGCAACGGCCAGACGAAGTGCGTGCCGGACGCGAGCTCGATCGGGGTCGACGGTAGAGTCACCGTGCTCGTGCCCAGCTCCACCGCGAATTGCACGGTGCTGACTGCAGGCAACGGCCGCCCGGCCGGCTGGTGGTTGTTGACGAACAGGTAACCCCGCTGCCCATCACCACGCACCGACCACCGCGGATCGCCGGGCGCCCCCGGAGGGATCACCGCGGGATAGGTGGCGATCTGGGCGCCGAACGACTGCAGGAGCAGGTGCTGCTGGCGCAGCAGGTGGTAGTGCTCGCGCACCTGTCCGAGCGCCCCGAGCGGTGCGTAGAAGTCGTAGTCGAGCAGGGAGAGGTCGTTGGGGTAGCCGGTGTCGTGCGACTCCTGGGTGGGGGTCAGCTCACCGATCACGTGCTGCACGCCGTGGTACAGGTAGTAGCCCTGCCAGGCCGAACCGCTACCGATCTTCACAAGCCCGAGGGCCGACACATCGATCGGGTCGACGTGCGGGCGGCGGTGGTAGGCGACGTGCATGCCGCCGCCGAGTTCGCACGTCACGAACGGGTACCGGTAGTCGCGTTCGGAGGCGACAGCATCCGTGCCCCGCACGTCTGCGCCCACCGACAGGTCATCCCGCACCGTCGAGAACGAGAAGTGCATCGGCCCGAAGTCGGGCCACTCCACCTGCGACGACTCCCAGAACCCGTCGGAATACCCGGCGTACACCGGCATCACCCGGTCGGCGGGCAACAGCGCGCCGCCCCAGCCGGTGGCGACCCAGAGCGACGCGTGCATGCCGACCTCCTCGGCGATGGAACGCAGGGTATCGATGTGATCCGGTTGGTCGTAGAGCTCGTTGTCGACCTGCACCGCGATGATCGGCCCGTCGGGGTTTGCTGCCGTGTGGAAGAGGCCGCGCAGTTGGCGTTCCACCTCGGTGTACCAGTGCCGCACGAGCGCCAGGTACTCGGGGTCGTTGGTGCGGAGCTTGATGGGTCGCGCCTGCACCCAGTCGGGGAACCCGCCGTTGCGCGCCTCACCGTGCGCCCACGGGCCGATCCGGATGACAACCGTGAGGCCCACGTCGTGCGCGATCTGCAGAAAACGGCGGAGGTCGCGGTTGCCGTCCCAGCGCAGGTTGCCTTCGATCTCTTCGTGCAGAATCCAGAAGATATACGTCGCGAGCACGTTGATGCCGCCGGCCTTGATCTTCCGCAGTTCGGTCTCCCACCTCGCGGCGTCGTCGCGGCTGAAGTGGTATTCGCCCATCACGGGGAACCAGGGTTGTCCATTCCGGGTCACGTAGCGGTCGGTGAGCTCGATCGCGTTCGGGGTGTCGGGGGCGTCTCCCATCTCGACGTCGGGACGTGTCACGGGATGCGGGGTGGGAACTGACAGGGAGTGAGTGGTCATCGCAGGTGAATCCTATTCGGCGCTAGAGGGGGGCGGGTGAGCGAAAGCCACCAGCTGAAGTGTCGGCCGGGCTGGAGCAGGCGGATGCGCCCTTCGGCCGCCGCGCGCGCCGCCGAGTCCCCGAACGCCGTCGACGGTTCGACGGCGACGACGGGGGTGTCGGTGAATTCGCCGCCGTCCCAGTAGAGGCCGAGGTAGGGCAGCAGGGCAGGGTCCCAGTGCAGGGCGAGGGTGTCGCCGTCGGCGTGCACGATCGCGGCACCCGAGCGCGGCGCGTCGGTGAAGGCCTTGATCGCGCTCGCTCCGACGGCACCGGGCCAGTCCCGCGGCGCGCCTCTGCGCGGGTACTCCTCGATCAGGCCGGGCGCCGGGTCGGCCAACACGATGCGGGTGCCGGCATCCGCGGTGAAGAGCGGATGCGCGCACCAGGCCAGCGGCACCGGCCCCGGCGAATCCGTGCTCGCCGTCCACGCCAGCCGGATGCCGGACGCGGTGGCCTGAATCCGCCGGGTGAGGGTGATCGGCAGGCTGGTGAGCCGCAGACTGGTCTGAATGTGACCGGCATCCGCCGAGTCCAGGGTCCAGGGCGTCTGCCAGGCGTCACCGTGATCGGCGAGCACGGTGCCATCGGCCAGGGTGCACGCGGAAACGGTGGGAATCGCCTCGTCCCAGCCGCCGCTGCCGGCCTGCACGAACACTCCGGGCGACCGGGGGCCGCTGGGGGCGAGCCACTCCCGGTCGCCGGTGGTGAGACTGGTTATTCGGGCGCCGTCGGCGACGTCGACCTCAACGGTGATGCCGCCGCCGGTGATGCCGGGCATCAGCCGGGCAGGCCGATGCGGCGTTCGCCCGAGCGCAGCTGCTGGATGACCACGGCCAGCACGAGCAGGGCGCCCTTGGCCACGTTCTGCCAGAACGAGTTGACGCCGAGCAGCGTCATGCCGTTGGTGAGGATGCCGAGCAGGATCACCGCGAGGATGGTGCCGGCGATGGTGCCCTTGCCGCCCTTCAGGGCCGCACCACCCAGGGCGGCCGCGGTGATGGCCTCGAGTTCGAGGCCCTCCGAGCCGGAGACCGGCTGCCCCGACCCGGTGCGGGCGGTGATCAGCACGCCGGCGATGGCCGCGACGGCACCCGTGGCCACGTACACACCGATGAGGTAGCGGTTGATGTTGATCCCGGCCAGACGGGAGGCGATATCGTTGCCGCCGACAGCGTAGATGTTGCGACCGATGCTGGTGTAACGCAGCACCACGTGGGCGAGCAGGGCGATGACCACGAGCACCAGAATCAGTGTCGGCACGCCCAGGATCGAGCCGCGGGCGAGGAAGACGAAGAAGCCGTCGGCGCCCGTGTAGCCCTGAGCGCGGCCGTCGGAGATGAGTTGAGCGACTCCCTTGTAGGCGGCGAGGGTGGCCAGAGTGGCGATCACCGGGTTGACCCGGCCGAACACGATGATGCAGCCGTTGAGCAGGCCGCAGAGCATCCCGATGCCGATGGCGCCGACCACGCCGATGAACGGGCCGGTGGCCGTGAAGATCATCGCGGACGAGACCGAGGTGAGCCCGGCGATGGAGCCCACCGAGATGTCGAGGGCGCCCATGATGATCACGATGGTCTGCACCACGGCGAGGAGCCCGGAGATGGCGATCGCGGTGCCGATGACGCGCAGGTTGCCGACCGTGAAGAAGAGCGGGTTCTGGCTGCCGATGACGGCCACAACCAGGGCGATGGCCATGAGCAGGGAGATGTTCTGCACTCCCACGACCTCCAGCACCCGCCGGAAAACGCCCGGGCGGGCGCCGGTCTCAAGGGGAGGCTGCGACCGCAATGTCGCGTTGGACTGTGTTGTGGGCACCGGAGTGCTCCTTTCCAGGGGGCTGCTCATGAGTGGGAAGTAGTGAGATCGGGATCGGCGGCAGATTCGTCCATGGCGAGCGCCAGGATCTGCTCTTCGGTGACGTGGTCGCGGGCGAGTTCACCGGTGATGCGGCCGCCGGCCATGACGTAGATGCGGTCGGAGAGCCCGATCACTTCGGGCAGTTCGCTGGAGACCACGAGCACGGCCACACCGGCCTGGGCGAGTTCGTCGATGATCGCGTAGATCTCCGACTTGGCGCCCACGTCCACCCCGCGGGTGGGCTCGTCGAGCACCAGCAGGCGCGGATGCGTGGCAAGCCAACGCGCCAGCACCACCTTCTGCTGGTTGCCGCCGGACAGGTTGCCCACCAGCTGTTCGCTCGAGGGGGTGCGAATGCCCAGCCGCGCGATGTACTCGGCGGCGAGGGCCTTCTCGTCTGCGGCGCGGACGAAGATCCAGCGGCTCAGGCTGCGCAACCGGGCGAGTGCCACGTTGTCGCGCACCGAGCGCTTGAGCAGCAGGGCCTCGGCCTTGCGCTCCTCGGGGGCGAAGCCGATGCCGGCAGCGATGGCATCCGCCGGGGCCCGGAAGCTCATGGTGGCGCCGCCCATCAGCAGCTCACCGCTGTCGATGCGGAGGTCACCCACGATGGTCTTCATCAGTTCGCTGCGGCCGGCGCCGACGAGTCCGGAGACGCCGACGACCTCGCCGGCCTTCACCTCGAGGTGGATATCGGTGACGTGGCTGTTGCTGACTCCGCGCAGCTCGAGCACGGTATCTCCCGGTACGACCGGGTCGCGATGGAAGAACTGGGACAGGTCCCGGCCCACCATCATCCGCACCAGGTCGTCGTGGGTGGTCTCTGCGGTGGTCTTGGTGCCCACGAACTTGCCGTCGCGCAGCACGGTGATGTTGTCGGAGAGTTCGAAGATCTCCTGCATGCGGTGCGAGACGTACCCGATGGCCACACCCTGATCACGCAACTGGCGGATGAGCCGGAAGAGGATCACGACCTCTTCGTCGCCGAGTGAGGAGGTGGGTTCGTCGAAGCAGATCACCGCGGGGTTGTCCACCAGGGCTCGCATGATCTCCACGATCTGGCGTTGGGCGGGCGAGAGGGCGCTGCCCAGGGTCTCCGGACGGATCACCTTCTCGAAGCCGTAGCGGCGCAGGTCGGTGTCGGCCCGGGCGAGCAGGGCCGCCCGGTTGAAGATCAGGCCCTGCCGGCCGATGGCGCCCACGTAGATGTTCTCGGCCACCGAGACGTGCAGCAGCACCTCGGGCTCCTGGGCGATCACACGCAGGCCCGCCAGCCGGGACTGCCGGGGATCGGTGAAGCTCACCTCGGTGCCGGCCAGGGTGAGCGTGCCCGCATCCGGCTGCAGGTCGCCGGTGAGGATCTTGAGCAGCGTGGACTTGCCGGCGCCGTTCTCGCCCATCAGCGCGGTGACCTCGCCGGCGCGCAGCTCGAGTTGCACGCCCTGCAGCGCGCGCACCGGGCCGAAGCTCTTCTCGATGCCCGCGGCGCTGAGCATCACGGTGCCGGGCGGTGCCGGGTCGATGCCGGAAGCCGCCGGTTGCAGTGTCTTGACCATGGCTGGATGTGCCTTTCGGGTAGCCGGGTGGCTGTGGTGCGGGGAGAAGCTGAGGGTGGGGCGGGATGCGACGGCGTCGCTTCCCGCCCCGTGGCGGCGTTCGGGCGGCCTAGGTGCAGACCACGCCCTTCTCTTCCCAGTTGTCGGCGTTCACGATCTCGGTGTTGGCGATCGACACGGGCGGCAGTTCGGTACCGTCGCGCAGCAGGCCCACCATCGAGTTGATCGCGGCCTTGCCCACCTCGGCGCCGGAGATGAACAGTGACGCCTTGTTGCCGGTGTCCTGGCCGGCGGCCCAGTCCTTGCAGGTGAGGTACGCGCCCAGGCCCACGCCGATGATCTCGGCCGGAGCAACCCCGGAGTTCTGCAGCGCGGTCACAACGCCGGTCTCGCTCTCGTCGTTGCAGCCCCAGACGACCCAGTGCTTGACGCCGGCGTTGGCGGTGATGATGGCGCCGGCCTTGTTCTGGGCATCCGTGGCGGAGTTGTCGGTGCCGATGTCGATGATGTCGGGCACCTCGGCCACGACCTCGCCGAATGCCGCGGCGGCTCCCTCGACGCGCTGCGTGCACGCTGAGAGGTCCTGCTTGTAGGCGGAGATGATGCGGGTGTCGGCGGCCGTCCAGCCGGCGTCCGTGTAGAGGCGGGCAGCCTCGCCGCCGACGAGTTCACCCATCGAGGTGCCGTCGAAGCCGGAGAACGGGGCGTCGGCTCCGCTGGCGTCGGCGATCGCGTCGTCCGAGGCCATCAGCGGGATGCCGGCGGCCTTGGCGGCCTCGATCACCTGCGGGCCGATCTGCTGGTCGGGAACCACGATGACGATGCCGTCCACCTTCTGGGCGATCACCGAGTCAAGCTCGCTGATGGCCTTGTTCGAGTCGGTACCGAGGTTCACCACCTTGATGTCCACGTCGCCGAGCTCGGCCGCGGCGGCCTTGGCACCGTCGGCCTGGTCGACGAAGTACTGCTGGTCGCCCTGCTTCTGCAGGTACGCGATGGTGAGCTTGCCGCTCTTGGGCCCGGCCGCGGCCGGTCCTTCGGCGGTCTCCATGCCCGACGAACAGGCGCTGAGCCCCACGATCGCGATCACTGCGACGGCGAGAGCGCCCATGCGGCGGCGCTGCCGGGTTGAGCTCCTACTGATTACGTTCATGCTGTGTTCCTTCTTCCCTAGGTTGCTCATCAGCGTCACTGCCGGTGAGGGGCGGCCGCCGAGACGGCCGAAGCGGTTGAACTCGCGGTGAGTTCACCCAATTTGCTGCGCAGGGTGTGCACGTAGGTGTCGTGCACGCTCTGAGGGTCGTCGTGGAAGAGCAGCATCGCTGGCAGCGATGTCGCGAAGTAGTCGACGCGGGCGGGCGTCGTGGCGAGTTCGACGAGGTAGTCGTCGAATTCGCCGGCGAGCGCGGTCGCCGCAGCGTGGTCGCCGAGCCGGCGGAGTGCACGAATCGAGAACAGTGTCTGCTCGCTGAACCGGCGGGTGCTCATGTCGATGAAGTCACCGGTCGCGTGCGCGGCGGCGGTCCAGGCCGCGCGGGCGCCCTCGTCGTCGCCCGCGGCAAGCAGCGCCTCACCGAGCAGCCAGTGCAGGTCGGCCGAGTTGGCGAGCGGATGCCGGGCCTCGCCGAGCGATTCCGGCGGCGTGATCGCCGCGTGCACGTGCTTGAGCGCGGCGGTCGGGTCGCCGGCGGCGAGGTCCCGCTCGGCCAGGGCGGTGCAGGCGTTCTGCCAGGCCAGGAGCACCTGGCCCTCGCCGCCCTCCCAGGGCTGGAACACCCGGCCGAGCATGAGCTCGCGGGCGTCGTGGGAGCGGTCGACGGCGGTGAGCAGGGCGGCGTGCACCACGGTGAGGTCGTCCCGGCGGCCGGCCAGCTGGCGGTGCGCCTCGAGCCGGTCGAGCCGCTCGGCGGGGGTCGCGCCGGTGCGGGCGAGCAACTGATCGAATTCGTAGAGCAGCTTCGCGTCTCGCGGAGCGTGGTCCACGGCGGCGGCGAAGTGGTCGAGGGCGGCGGCCGGGTCGCGCTGCACGTTGTACGCGGCAATACCCAGGTTGCGGCGCACGAGCGCGGCGGTTGCGACATCCGGGGCGTGCCGGGCGGCGGTCTGCCAGACGGTGATGGCGTCGGTGTAGCGCTTCTTGTCGTAGTACCAGGAGCCCAGCAGCGCGGCGGCGCGGGCGTCGGTGCTCTCGGCGGCACGGGCCGCCTCGAGCGCGGCAACGTCGGCGAGCCGGGAGGGCAGGCAGTGCCGGGCGTCGGCGGCACGGGCATCCTGCCGGGCGGCCGCTGCCTCGTCGGTGCGGCCGGCCGCGTCGAGCAGCCGGGCGCGGTGGTAGTGCGCGAGCGGAGCCACCTGCACCTGGCCGAGCGCGGTGTTGGTGGAGGCGGTTGCGGCCGCGGTGAACAGTTCGAGGGCAGTGTCGGTGTGCCCGGTCTCGGCGTACTCGAGGGCCACATCGAGCAGGGTGGGCGCATCGGTTGACAGCTCGAGGCCGGCCAGGTGCCGGGTCCACTGGTCCAGCGGGTCGCGCGCCAGCTGCTCGGCGAGCACCAGGTCGGCGTTCGTGCCGGCGCCACTGGCGCCGAGAACCAGGGCGAGCAGCGCGTTGGCCTGCAGGTGTTCGGGGTTGTGGCGCAGCAGTTCGACGAGCGCGTCGCGGCTGGCGGCGAGGTCGCCGGCGCGGGCGTGCAGCCGGGCTAGAGCGTGGCCGGCCGGCACCCGCCAGGCGTCGTTCCAGGTGGCCTTGGCCAGGTAGTCCTTCGCTTCGGCGTCGCGGCCCTGGTGCACGAGGGCGATGCCCAGCCGGTAGTGCGCCTCACCGTCGGCGGGGTTGGGCACCCGGGCAAGCAACCGGGCGATGGCGGTACGCAGGTGCGCCTCGGCGTCGGCGTGCAGCCCGGCACGTTCCAGCCGGCCGGCCAGGGCCACGTTGCAACGCACATCGCCGGGGTCGCGGCGCAGGGCCTCCTCCCAGTACGGTTCGGGCGCCCGGGTGGCGTGCCGGTACTGATCGAGATACTGGCCGGTGTAGAAGAGTTCGTCGATCGACGCGATGCTGCCGGGGTCGGCCGGTTCGGTGGCCGGGGCGGGGGCTGTGACGTTGTCGGCGGCGTCACGATGTGTCCAGTCGACGAGCACGGTGTCGCCGTCACGCACGGTGAGGGTCAGTTCGCTGGGCCGATAGCCGCCGTCGAGGCTCAGCTCGTGCCGGTAGGCGTGGCCGGGGGCGAGCGCGGCGGTGGTGGTGAAGACGACGCGGCCGCCGGCATCCGTCAGGTCGATGGTGGCGTCGGCAACGACCCGGGTGACGGCCACTCCGATGACCACGGCGGTCGCGGTGCCGTCGGCGGTGACGTCGAGGCGCACGGCGGCGTCGCGCGAGGCCTGGTGGGCGGCGCCGATGCGGGTGATCGGGTACCAGAACTGGCTGAAGGTCTTCGTCTCGCCGGGGGCGATGAAGCTGAAGTCGGGCTGGTTGTCGGTGAACGCGCCGGCCATCAGCTCCACGTAGGGGCCGTCGCCGTCGGTGAGGTTGCGGTCCCAGGCCCAGCCGAATTCGGCGTTGCCCCAGGTCCACTGCTTCTTGCCCGGCGCCACGGTGTGGTCGGCCCAGTAGACGAAGCCGGCCTCGAGGCCGTGGTCGTAACCGCCGAAGAAATCATCCTGGGTGGCCACGACCATATAAGAGGTAGGCACCGGGATGTTGCGGTACCAGTCGAGCCGGTCGCCGTCGGGGCGGTCGGCGGTGACCTGGGCGGGGTAGTCGACGCCGTAGTAGTGGCCGTCGACGGCGGGGAAGGTGGCGACGGCGCGCTTGGCGTGGTCGGCGACGAACTCCACGTCGGTGGGGAAGAAGGACTGGTAGTCGTCGTTCACGGCGGCGGCCACGTTGGCCCACCACAGGAAGGTCTGGGTGGCGTCGGTGCGGTTGTAGAGCCGCACCCTCGCCTCGATCACCGAGCTGTCGGGCCGCAGCCGGATGCCGTGCATACCCTTCATCCGGTTCATCGGGTCGTGGTCGCTGCACCAGACGGTGATGGCGCCGTCGGCTTCGCGTTCGATCTCCCAGTCGGTGGGCAAAAAGGTGCCGGGCCGGTGGTGCTGCGGCCAGTTGAACTCGACGCCGCCGGAGATCCACGGGCCGGCCAGGCCCACCAGGGCGGGCTTGATCACGTTGTTGCGGTAGAAGAAGTCGTAGTCGGCGACCTTGTCGTAGCCGATGTGGATGCGGCCGCCGAGCTGCGGCAGGATCACCAGGCGCACCCACTCGTTCTCGAGGTGGATGGCGTCCCAGGCGTAGGGCCGTTTCTCCTGCTCGATGCGTTCGTGGAACGGCAGCGGGTAGACCTTGCCCGAGGAGCCCTGGTAGACCCGGTTCTCGAGGAAGGCCGGGTAGTCCTCCGGTTCCACGGGAAGGTAGGTATCGATGATCAACGGCTCGGACCAGGCCGCGACCTTGTCGCCGGCGAACTCCGCCGGAACGGACGGCAGCTCAATCGTCGACTCCCCATCGGTGACCGTCGTCTCGCCGTTGATAGGCGGAATCACGCGGTCAGGCGTAGCGGGGAAGTTGTTCTCGGCGTTGAGCATGCTGCAAGATTATGAGGTGCTTTCGCGGATGCGTAGGAGAATTCTCCGGGCTTTCTGGACGAAACTCTGATTTGCGGCCACACTGGGCGGATGACGATCGCCGACGGTTTTCCCGGCCAGCGCATGCTGGTGCTCCCCCGGCCCCGCGTGCGGGAGGCGCTGCAGCAGCCCGGCACCTCACACCTCGTGGTGACCGACTGCGGGTACTTTCCCGAGGCTCACTCGCACGGCCGGGTGCGCACCGCCCCGATCTCCCAGGCGGTGATCATCGTGTGCGCCAAGGGCAGCGGATGGTGCGAAACCCCGGCCGGCCGGTTCCCGGTCGCTGCCGGCCAGGTCATCATCCTGCCGCCGGGGCATCCGCACTCGTACGGGTCGAACGAAGACACCCCGTGGACACTGTGGTGGCTTCACGTGACCGGCCGCGACCTGCCGGAGTTCCTCACCGCGGCGGGCATGACCCCCGACGCCCCGGTGCGCACGCCGTCGGACGTGTACCGGGTGGTGGCGCTCATCGCCGAGGTGCTCCAGTCCATGGAACGCGACACGACCACGGCGAGCCTGCTCGCCGCCGCCGGCGCAGCCTGGCACCTGATGGCCATGCTCGCCTCCGACCGTTCCACCGGCGACAGCCGTTACGCCGCGGTGGACCGCGCCGCGGAGTACCTGCGCGCCCACATCGACGACCACGTGAGTGTCACCGAGCTCGCCGCCATGTCCCGGCTGAGCGGCTCCCATTTCGCCGCGCTGTTCAAGAGCCGCATCGGCTACCCGGTGCTGCAGTATCAAACCCAGTTGCGGATGGCGCGGGCGCGCGAACTGCTCGACACCACTGATCACTCGATCGCAGCCGTGGCCGCCGCCACCGGTTACCCGGACTCCTTCTACTTCGCCCGCCAGTTCAAGAAGGTGCACGGAGTGACGCCGTTCGGATACCGCGCTCAGCGAAAGGGGTAGCCCCGCCGTCGAGACCATGGCGTGTCGGAAGTACAGGTTCGACGGCAGCAACATCAAAACGTTGCGACAACAGTGGCGGCCGAGGCCCAGCTCGCCGTTTCGCGAAAGCGGCCGAGTGGTCGCTTCAGCACCGATGAAGCGACCATTTGTCCGCACTCGCGAGAAAGTTTTCGCGAGCCCTGCAGAGTGAGCCCAGCGGCGGGTTCAGTGTCGGTGGTAGGTGAGACGATCTCACTATGAGTAGCCGAGATCAGGCACCACCGCCCGTTCCGGACGATGACGACCACTCTCCGGAATCCGCTCCACCAGATCCACAACCGCCCGCCGCAATCGGCGAAGCCGAACCCGAAGCCGAAGCCGCACTAGCACCAGTGGCCGCGGCCGCACCTGCACCTGCACCTGCACCTGCACCTGCACCAGCACCAGCACCAGCACCAGCACCAGCAGCTGCACCAGCACCAGTGGCCGACCCTGAGCCTGCAGCCGCAGCAGAACCCGGAGCCGCGCCGGCGCCGGCGCCAGCCGAGGCAGCCGAGGCGTATCGGCCGGATCCGGCCATGGATGAGCGGGTGCAGGCCGAGCTGGCCGAGTTGACCGAGCGGGTCGCGGCCGAAGACCGCGCCATCGCCCAAGCCCAGGCGCGCCGGATCGAGCACCTGTTGGAGTTGCAGGACTGGGCGGA
>Ga0247806_10000047_pt1 | contig 75271 bp, 67 predicted proteins | sample UWRJL059202B1_FD_179935 | JGI IMG/M metagenome (GOLD analysis project Ga0247806, IMG submission 179935) | Plant litter microbial communities from Arlington Agricultural Research Station in Wisconsin, United States - UWRJ-L059-202B-1 | ecosystem: Environmental > Terrestrial > Plant litter >... | reverse complement strand
CCACAGCCAGTCGCGGATGTTTTCGCCTGTTCCGTAAACCGGCAGGGGCTGCATCGCGACAATGTTGCGGATCATCAGCGGGATTAATTTTTCCGGGAAGTGGTGACTGCCGTAGTTGTTGGAGCAATTCGAGATCTTCACCGGCAGGCCATAGGTATGGAAAAAAGCGCGTACGAAATGATCGGAAGCCGCTTTCGAAGCTGAATACGGACTGCGCGGATCGTAAGGTGTTTCTTCGGTGAAAAGTCCGGTTGCGCCGAGACTTCCGTATACTTCATCGGTTGATACGTGGTGAAAAACGTGGTCTCCGCCCGCCTGCCAGGAGCTTTTGGCCTGGTTCAGCAGGTTTAAGGTGCCGACTACATTCGTCAGCGCAAAATCCAGTGGTCCTTCGATGGAACGATCTACGTGCGATTCGGCCGCCAGGTGGATCACGTGTGTAATTCCGTATGTTTCAAAGACGCTTTGAACTGCCGATGCGTCGCAGATATCGCCTTTCACAAAGGTGTAATTCGGCTGGTGTTCAATATCCGCCAGGTTGGCGAGGTTGCCGGCATAGGTCAGCTTGTCAAAATTGACGATGCTGTAGTCCGGGTATTTATTGACGAAGTGGCGCACGACATGTGAACCGATAAAACCTGCGCCGCCTGTGATGAGTATTTTCATGCCTCTGAAATTGTTCCTAACAAATTTAAGCATTATTCCAGACGCAAAGCGGAATTCACGATCGCGATCGGAGTAAACAGCTGGAATCCCGAATTTTTTTTGCTGTTGCAACTTTTGTCTATCTGTGCTTCACGGATTCCTGGAAATCCAAGGATGCTGTTTTGGTATATCAAGGTTGAGAATTTGATACGGCGTGACTACCAGAACTTCCACCAAGATTTTTTAGCGGGATTGTCTGAAACCATTTTTAGCATGTTGGCGATTCGTTCTTCTGCCTCTTTTTTCGTGATTCCTTTGTAAAAATCGTTTACGAATGGATGTTCAAAATTTTCGTGTGGAACTATTACAGGCCTTGCTCCTCCTGTTTGGGTGATGACGGTGGCCGGAATGCTTTCTGCGAAAGTATAGCCTGGAATATCGTTGCATAACCAGCCGAAATACTTCGTTTCGTGGTTTTCATTTTGAAAGTTGGCTTTGTAATCTTCGAAACTTTTTTCGCTGAGGGAAACCCATAAGCCGTAGTTTAAGTCATTGCAATGGCCATTTACCTGCTGGAATAAAGTGCAGCGAATGAATCTGTCAATCTGATCCGGATGTTTTATGACGCAAAAATCGCTGGAAATCTCAGCGATGGTGTTTTTGTCTTTTTCCAATAAGGTATTGTAATTATCCGGGGAGTCAAATGCCAATGCGGGCCATTCTTCGTGTTGTTTTCCGCAGGTGTTGCATTTAAAAGTTTGCGTCATTGTTACATGTTGTTTTTTAGAAGTTATCTCTAAAGTTGACGAGGTATGGGGCTGATAGCTATTATTTCAGTTTGAAGGTTTTAATGCATTGCAACATCAACCCAAAATTGTTTTCAATATGTTCATTCTTGTCGCTTATTAAACCGAGCAAGTAATATTGATTGTTGTTAATGGGGATAAATATGTCTATTTCCTCCTGAAGTATTTGTCCATCGTGTGTATAAGCAATCTGCGCGGTTTTCGCCTTCTTTTTTCCTATTGTTTGTGTAGATTTTTCTATTAGTTCTGCGTTGGATACTTTCTTTAAGAGATTATCCATTACCCAATCAAATTCATGATCCATATTCCCTTTCATCAAATTCATCTTATAGACTACCAGCACACACAAACCTTTATTGTTCATTTTTGGTCCGGTTTCAAGCTTATAAAGCATCGTATCGGAATCGACAGCATCTTCATTCTTGTGCCACGCTCCCGGAAGGTCTATTGAAAATTCTCCATTATTAGCTATAAATTTACCCAGCTGAAGCGGTGATTCTACCTGTTCGTAATCTTCAATCTTTTTCTGTTTTTCAACGCAGGCGCTAAGCGCGAATAACATTAGCATTAGTCTGAGTATATTTTTCATTGCTATAACTTTTTTGTGGTGTAACTACAATTCTTTTCAAATAATTAATGAATTGCGCGGAGTTGGAAGGATTAATCGCGTTAATGTTTCCAATACTACCAAAAAAATTGGAACATTTGCCTTTCGGGCAAAAGGGAATGGAACAGCTTGATAATTAGTAGACCGAATGAAATTGGTAGTTCCAAGAGATCAGCGTTTGCCGCCCTCCTCAATCCTCCCTCCAGGGAGGAAGCTAAGATTCAAGTCTCGAACCAGGATCTATCTCATTCTAAGCTTTCATTCTGAAAAAGGAAAAATATCCATTTACTACTGTTTGGGCAACATTTCAACCTATTCTTTGATGCTGTTTTTTCCAAGGATCTCATCCAACCACCGTACTGCTCCCATGCTCATGTAATTCGTCGTGTCATTGAGAAGTTGTTTCACCGTGAAATATTCGGACTCTCCACATCCTGCACAGGTATAAATTGTATCGGTATTGCGCTTGTTTTTTTCTATTTGGTTCAGTTCAGTCGCTTTTAGCCTGATCATGCCTTCTTCCTCTAATTTTTCACAGGTAACGGTTGCCAGGTAGACCTCTCCTGGTCTTGCGCTGTACAACTTTTTTGTGAGGTGGTTGTAGTTTTTAGCTATAATGCGCTTCGTAAATTCATCTACCAATGCCGTCCCTTCTCCTCCTGCGCCGCAAGCAAAACCAATTTCATCGTGGTTATTCGGATTGGAAACCGGGGAGGATGCTATTTCAATCTTTGATGCTTTGGCTGTTTTCGTGTCAGGGGTATTACAGCTTCCTATTAATAGTGAAAAGGCCAGGATTATCAGGATAAGTTTCATGGGCATATTTTTGATTTTTATACGGAAGTATCAATCTGTAAATATACCAAGCTCCTGTTATATGTGGTTGTTTTTGTGTCTGCTGTTGGATTCGAACCCATAATTTTGTTCTCAGATCGGTTTGCAGTTTGCATGTTTTCGTGATGGCAAGCTATGAAGCATGAGGCAGCCTTTTCAGATCGCCTCATGCTATTCCAAGGTGTCGAAATGCTTTATTCCTTCACCAATTTTATGGAAACGGCGTTGCCATTCAGTATTCCATGCAGGAAGTAGACACCTTTGCTTGCCCGTGTAAGGTCCACTGTTACAGACAGTCCGTCTACGTCCAGTACAGCGCTTTCCACGCGTTTGCCTTGTATATCCAATGCCTGTATGTCGGCCAGTTGCTGGCCCTGTTCTGTTTTGATTGTAAATAATCCTGTACCCGGATTCGGATATGCCTGCAGCAGTTGTTGTGTGTTTTCTGTCAGACCGAGACATTCGTCAACGGTGACTACATCCATTATCAAGGCGGTGCAATTGTTTGCATCTGTATAGGTGTAGACAATTGTGTGGTTGCCCAATCCTGCCGTTGCGGGATTAAATGCCCCGTCTGTTACGGATGTTCCCGTGTAGGTTCCGCCTGCCGGCAAACCGCCGGTAAGCTCCAGGGTACTGTTGTAGATACAAAGCTCATCTACTGGCAGTGTGAATGTCAGCTCCAACGGATCCAGTACCGTCACCTCGAAATCGGCGCTGCCGGCACAGCCATTTGCATCTGTGTAGGTATAGGTGATTGTCTGGGAACCTACCATCGGGTTGAAAGCACCAGCTGTGACGCCTGTCCCGGTGTAATCACCACCGGCAGGGCTTCCGCCTGTAAGCTCGAACGCAGATGCACCGAAGCAAATGTCTGCAATCGCGGCATGTGTTGCTGTTGGCGGTGTGTTCACCGTAATCGTTTCTGAAGTAGTGAAGAAGCAGCCATTGGGATCTGTATATTCATAAGTAATTGACTGCGTTCCTGCGGCGGGATCAAAAACACCTCCCGAGACACCTGTACCTGCGTACGTTCCTCCAGCCGGGGATCCTTGCGTTAAAGTGAGTGGCGCATCGCCAGCGCAAAGTTCCGGCAAACCGTTCAGTGACGCGAGATCGGTACCGCAGACGGTCGTGATTGTATAGTCTTCACTTCCTGAACATCCGCTCGCGTCGCTTACGGTTACTGTAAAGTTGAATGTCCCTGTAACTGTTGGTGTTCCTGAAATGGTTCCTAAAGAGAGCGCCAATCCCGGAGGCAATGCGCCAGCCGTAATGTCAAATTCCGCAATGCCCAGCGCACCCGTCTGCGACAATTCGTAGCTGTAAGCCGTGCCTGTGGCTGCTTCTGTCAACGTGCCGGCGGGTGTTATTGTGATTCCAGGACATACGTAAGGTGTATAAGTCACGTTGTCGATCCCGATGTAATCGCCATTGGCTGCTGCAATTCCTGCATCAGTAACATGGTACCGAAAGGCGAGACGGCCGGAAATTGGTCCGGGCAATCCGGCAATTGTCACAGTATAGGTTGTCCACGTTGTCGGATAGATATCGGTTTCCAGGTCCGGATTAATGCTCAGGAGCAGCGTTGTAAAAACGCCTACGTCCGTTGGCGTACTTCCTACACTTGTACTTGCCCCGCTGGTGCTCAGACGCACCTCAAGGCGATCCGGATTCGTATCCGGAGAATCTTTACGCGTCACGAAAGTCAGCACGTCCCCATTCCTGAATGTACGGTTCGGCATCATCAGCCAGTTGCTGATATTTCCGGAATTACCGGTGCTGCGGAAGTTCACTGCGATGTAAGCATAATCTGCTCCGTTGTAGGCATCGAATGGTCCGGCTGCTGATATCGGACTTCCCTGGAACCAGCTTGCTGTTCCGACCGGTGCACTGTTGTTGGTGATGGTCCAGTCATTTCCCGCCAGGGAACTGATGTCATTGAAGTTTTCTGCAAATGGCTGCGCTTTCCCCTGTATAAATGGGAATGCCGCGCAGATCATGCAAATAAGCGTTTTTTTGAATGTAATTTTTTGCATTGCGGTTGAAATAAATTAACTGTATTCGCTCCGACTGTTTCCTACATTGCTCAGCAATTCACCATGGCGATCCTGGCCTGAAGTCGGGCATGTAAATATAGTTGAAAAAACCGGTTCGGTGTATTTGAAAAAAGGGCAGGTGCGCATCTGCTGTTTCCTGTATGCTGATGTACAGGGTTTTGAGTTGATTCCGGGGATTGATCAAGCAATCATAGCGAATTTTAAACTTCCGGATGACCTTCAAAAATCTTTGACAAAGCTCTATGTATGGAGGTACGTCACTGTGCAATAAAACCAACACCCCTTCCGTTAACCTTCAAACTAAAAATGCCACACATGTTTAAAACCTGCCTTTTCTTTTGTTTCGCCCTCCTGTTTGCAACTGCTTTGACAGCTCAGACCGCACCCAAACGTTTTCAATTCGGCGTCAATTATTCAGCGGATTACGCTTTCCGCACGCTGAAACAAAGTGATAATGATCCCTATACGAAATTGGAATTCGACAGGCGCAACGAGCGGGAGTCAGCGAAATATGGCTTTACGACTGGTTTGAATGTTTTGTTTGCGCTGACTGATCATTTGGAGATCGGTGCCGGTGTGCAGTATTCCAACAAGGGGTACCGGATTCCTGATCTTTCAGCCGGGAGTATCCTGCCTTACTATCCCAGCTACGATAGCAAACTGATTTTTTCGCTGAATTATCTCGATATTCCGCTGAAGGTCAATTACCTGTTTGGCAAAGGCAAATGGCGCGGCATGGCCGGTGCAGGTGTTGTCGCGAATTTCAGGCTGGGTGCGACCGTGAAGTCAGTTATTGTTCATAACGGTGATCGCTCTTGGGTGAAAGGTTCAGATGAAGATAAGTATGGGAAATTCAACCTGTCGCCGATGCTCAGCGCGGGTGTTGCTTACCAGCTCAACGAGCGCATGCATGTGCGCCTGGAGCCGACGTTCCGGTACGGTGTGTTGAAAGTTTCGGATTCGCCGATCACGATGCGTCTCTGGGACCTGGGACTGAATGCGGGCTTTTATTTTTCGCTTTAATTCTCAACGCTGGTCGAAAAGTTTCGGAACATTGCCTGCGCAATAAAACCCGTATTATTGCCGTTAGGCACCTAAACTAAAAAAATCATACATGTTCAAAACCTTGTTCTGCTGTTGCGCGATCCTCTTTACAGCTACTTTGTCGGCCCAGACTGCATCTAAACGTTTCCAGTTCGGCGTCAATTATTCAGCGGATTATGCTTTTCGCACACTGAAAAACAATGGAGACAGTCCTTTCGCGGAAATGGTCATAGATCTCCGGGACGATTCTGAAAAGGCTAAATACGGCTTTACAACCGGTTTGAATGTATTGTTTACAGTCAATAATCATTTGGAGATCGGCGCCGGCGTGCAGTATTCCAATAAGGGCTACCGGGTTCCTACTATACAGGTGGAAGGCGTGATGCCCCAGCCTTACCTGGAAGGTAAAGTGATCAGTAGCCTGAATTACATTGATATTCCGTTGAAGGTGAATTTTATTTTCGGCAATGGCAAGTTGCGCGGTCTGGCTGGTGCAGGTATTGTGGCCAATTTCCTGGCGAGCTCGACCCTTCGGACAGTTTATAAGCAGAGTAACGGCGATGAGTCTTATGGGAAAATTACGAATACGAGTGATTACAAAAGATTCAACCTGTCGCCGATGGTCAGCGTTGGTGTGGATTATCAATTGAATGAACGCGTGCATTTGCGGCTGGAGCCGACGTTCCGGTATGGTGTGCTGAAAATCGCCGATGCACCGATTACGATGCTGGTCTGGAATGCCGGGCTGAATGCGAGTTGTTATTTTTCGCTTTAGAAACTAAATTTCAAAAAACGGGGAAGCCCGGTCAGGAGTCATTTGCTTCTGACCGGGCTTTTTTTATTTCAAAGGTTTGTTGTTTACTGATAATTGGCTGCGATCGTCTCGAGGTAATCTTCGATCGGCATGGAGTTGCGCATCTCCATCAATCCTTGTCCTGCTTGCCCGATCACGGTGCGGAATGCATTGCTTTCGCGGTTGGCGAGCTGCGAGATTGTTCCGACGAGTACGGATAGCTCATCCCGCTGGGCGTCGCTCGCGTTTCCGAAAGCGTGGATTAATTTGTCCGTTAATGCGTTGTAGGCCGTAATCTCGGGATCTTTGTTCCACACGATATTTTGCTGGAAATTGTTGTCTTTTGATCCGCCGGGCTCGATCAGGCGCAGATCGATATTGAGTGGTTTGAGTTCATAGTACAAGCCTTCCGTCAGTCCTTCGAGCGCAAATTTGGACATGTTGTAGAGCGATCCGAGCGGAACTGCGGTCGTGAGTCCCATGAACGAGCTGACGTTGATGAACATGCCACCGCCCATTTCCCTGAAATGCTCCAGGAACCCGCGGATGATGTTGATCGGTCCGCGCACATTGACCGCATATTGCCAGTCGATATCGGCTTCCTGCGCGAGCTCGAGCGCGCCATAGGTTCCCATGCCGGCGTTGTTCAGCACGACATCTATCTTCCCGAATGCGGCGATCGCACCTGCTACTGCGGTTTTTACTTGGTCCGGTTTCGTGACATCCAGGCGGAAAATGCGGATGTTCGGATGCTGGTTGAGCGCTGTTTCTTTTTCCGGTGTGCGCATCGTTGCTGCTACGTTCCAGCCTTGTTCTGCGAAGAATTTCGCGCTGGCCTTGCCGAGCCCGGAGCTCGTACCTGTAATAAAAATGGTTTTGTTCATGACTATCAATTTGAATTGAAAACAAAATTACAGCCTATTGGTATATCTTTGTAACCAGTATCACAGGGTATACCAATATGGAAGACAAAACAACCAGTGCTTTGGCCCGCAACCAGGCGGAAGAAGTCCGCGCTTTGCAGGACACGATTTACGTGCTTGGCGGCAAATGGAAGCTGCCGATCATCAATTCGATCTGCAATGGGAACAAGCGTTTCCGCGATATTGAGCGCAGCATTCCCGGAATTACGACGCGTATGTTGTCGCGCGAGCTGAAGGACATGGAGCTGAATAAAATGATCACGCGGACCGTTTATCCGGATTCTCCTGTGCGCGTCGAATATGAATCCACGGAATATTGCCAGACTTTCGCGCCGGTGATCCTTGCGATGATTGCATGGGGGAAGGAGCATCGGGAGATGATCCGAAGGGAGGGATAAGTCTTAAAATCCAATCGGGATTGGGAGTAACAGTCGAAAAGTCTTTATCGCAGGTCCGATACCTGTCATAAAAAACGGCGAAGGAAAATCCCTCGCCGTTCGTACATTGTTGTATGGTTTGACTTATCGTCTGATGATTTTAACAGGTTGTGCGCCTGTGCTGAAATGCACGAGGTACAAACCGGAAGACAATCCCGAAAGATCGATGTTTGTTTTTTCTGTGGCGATCGTACCCGTCGCGATCACGGTGCCGAGCTCATTGGTCAATACATAGGTTTCTCCAAAGGATGTTGCATCCGCCGTCAGCGTTACGAGTTCGCCTGCCGGGTTTGGAGCGACTGTAAATGCTGTTTGGGTGTTGTCTGCGATGCCGACGGTCATCATGGATACGCAGTCACTGATGCCTTCACAATCGCCCACTGTGATTTCGACCGCATAATATCCATTGGAAGTTGCTGTGAAGCTTTGACCGGTTGCGCCTGCGATGGGTTGATTGTTGGTACAATTGATCCACTGGTAGGTCGCGCCCGCCTGGTTGGCCAGGATCGTTACTGCATTCACGGTTGTTGTTGTGTTGTCGACCACCGTGACCTCCGCGGTTACTTCGACGCGGTCGCTTGAGAGTGTGCAGTTTTCGGCACCCACCCAGTAGCTGGTTGTTGCACTGAGCGCAGGTGTTGTGAATGTCGTTCCTGTTCCGAGTGCATTTCCACCTGTTTCTGCTGCATACCAGTTCAAAACGCCTGAGCTGGCCTGTGCATTCAGTGTTACTGTACCGGCCCCGCATCTGTCTGCGCTTGTTGCTGTAGGTGTTGCAGGTGTTCCCGGGGTACATTTGCGCAGAAAAATACCGTTACCGACTGCCCATGCTTCTGTATCTGAAAATCCGAAGACGCCCCACATGGTTCCTCCGCTGGTGGAAGGCTGACTTGTCCAGCTTGCCCCGCCGTTGCTGGTTCCGCGGATCGATCCATTCTCTCCTACGATCCAGCCATTTGTCTCAGAGCTGAAATGCATGTTGAATCCCCCGGTATTTGAGGTTGTCCAGTTTAAACCGCCATCCGTTGTCGCTGCGATATTGTAATAACCCAAAGCCCAGCCATGTGTTGGAGAGACGAAAACAACGTCATTCAGACCGCCGATCCCGCCCGGATTTACAGTGGTCCAGGTAGTTCCGCCGTTTGTGGTTGTACGCAGCAGGCCATCTGCTCCGGAAACCCAGCCTTGTGTAGCTGAAATGAAGTAAACCCCTGTGAAAATCGTTGTTGAATTGGAAGTTTGCGATGTCCAGGTGCTTCCGCCATCCGTTGTTGTGAGAATGATGCCATTGTAACCAACGGTCCAGCCTTGCGTCTCAGAAACGAAGTGAACATCGTTCAATACATTGGTACCTACGTTTGAGATTTGTGTAGTCCACGTAGCACCACCGTCTGTTGTAGCGACGATCGTTCCATAAGTACCGACTGCCCAGCCATGCGTAGCGGATGCGAAATGTACAGCATCTAAACGGTTGGATGTTCCTGAATTCTGGATTGTCCAGTTCATACCGCCATCGGTCGTCGTGCGTACTGTTCCATAGGTACCAACTGCCCAGCCTTGCTCAGCTGAGATAAAATAAATTCCCTTGAACGCGTTGCTGGTGCCTGACGTCATGTGGTTCCAACTTGCACCGCCATCTGTGGTAGTAAGTACTCTTCCTAAAGCACCGATGGCCCAGCCTGCTGTTTCAGAGGTAAAGTCAACAGATTTGATTTCTGTGGAAATAGCGGAAGTTTGTGCCGTCCAGGTTACTCCGCCATCCGTTGTGGTGCGTAGCGTTCCGCTTGCACCAGCAGCCCATCCCTGTGTTTCGGAAACGAATTGAATGCTGTTGAGTGCGTTTGTTGTTCCGGAAGTTTGTGCCGTCCAGGTTGTCCCGCCATCCGCGGTTGTGCAGATTGTTCCGTTCAAACCGGTTGCCCAGCCTTGCGTAGCAGAAATGAAATGGATTGATTTCAGCTCCGCTGTAACATTGGAGGTTTGGAGTGTCCAGCTCGTTCCGCCATCAGTTGTTGCGATGATTGTTCCGCCGTCGCCTACGATCCATCCCTGCGTTTCAGAAATAAAGTGTACGGCATTCAGGACCGCTGTTGTTCCACCGATTTGTGCCGTCCAGGTCGCACCGCCGTTATTGGTTGTGCGAATCAATCCGTTGACGCCCGTTGCCCATCCCTGGGTTGCGGAGGCAAAATAAACGGATTTGAACTGGTTGGTTGTTCCGGAGGTTTGTGTTGTCCAGGTTTCTCCACCATCGCTGGTTACGAGGATTACGCCACCGTCACCGACAGCCCATCCCTGGGTTGCGGATGTAAAATATACCGCATTCAATGGCGTGCTTACACCGGAAGCGAGGAAAGACCAGCTTGCACCACCGTCTGTGGTTGTGATGATCACGCCACCGTCACCAACAGCCCATGCCTGTGTGGCAGAGATGCGGGAAACATCATTTAAATTGGTGCTGATAAAATTGGTAGGCCCGAAAGAAGCCGGCGCTCCCCAGCGGGGCTGTGCATAACAATTGGCAAAGAGCCAGGTAAAGCCGATCAGTAATGCTGCTGCCCGGAAAGAGAATTGGTTTCTCATGGTGTTTAGGGTTAAATTTATTTGTTAGTTCAATAACAGACAAATATAGGATAACCAATTCAAATGATCCACATTAAATTCAGATGAGTATCTCCGGATTTGGAGATTTGAAATGCGTTCTTAGGAGATTAAAAAACGGGTTTTTTTCAGGCAGATATATTGCTTTCCTGGTTTATTCTAAAAATAAGAAACGATTTTTTTAAATCGTTTATTTCGGAATTTAGCAAACCATTTTCAATCCGTATCCTGCTTGTTCAGTTTAAAAGTTTCGAGCGGAAAGGAGAAGTGTAAGTACAGCAAGGTATGCCTTTGTACCAACAAAAACGGCGAAGGATATTTTCCCTCGCCGTTCGCCTATTGTATGGTTTGACTTATCGTCTGATGATCTTAACTGGCTGTGCGCCTGCGCTGAAATGCACGAGGTACAAACCGGAAGATAATCCCGAAAGATCGATGTTTGTTTTTTCTGTGGCGATCGTACCTGTTGTGATCACGGCGCCGAGCTCATTGGTCAACACATAGTTTGTTCCAAAGGAAGCTACATCCGCAGTCAGCGTTACGAGCTCGCCTGCCGGGTTTGGAGCGACTGTAAATGCTGTTTGGGTATTGTCTGCAATGCCGGCGGTCGTTATAGACACGCAATGGCTTATTGCCGGACATTCACCTACTGTGATTTCGACCGCATAATTTCCGTTGGAAGTTGCGGTGAAGCTTTGACCGGTTGCGCCGTCGATGTCATCACCGGTATTACAATCGATCCACTGGTAGGTTGCATCCGCCTGGTTGGCCATGAGCGTTACTGCATTCACGGTTGTCGTTGTGTTGTCTACTATGGTTACATCCACGGTCACTTCGATGCGGTCCGACGAAACTGTACAGCTTTCTGCTGACATCCAGTAACTGGTCGTTGTAGTCAGTGCAGGTGTTGTGAATGCTGTTCCTGTTCCAAGTACATCTCCGCCTGTTTCTGCTGCATACCAACTCAGGACTCCCAAAGTTGTCTGTGCATATAAGGTTACGGCACTTGTATCACATGCGGCGCCGTCCGTTGCAGTGATCTCCGGTATTTCTGTTGTGCATTTGCGCAGGAAAATACCGTCGTCTCCGACTGTCCAGGCTTCGTTTTCACCAAATCCGAAAACGCCCGACAGTTTGCCAGTAGTTGTGGAAGGCTGGCTTGTCCAGGTTGCTCCACCATTGTTTGTTGCGCGGATTGATCCGTTTTGGCCAACGATCCAACCTTGTGTCGGCGAGGCGAAGTGTACGGCCAGTCCATTGACCGGCCTTGTGGTCCAGGTTAAGCCACCGTTTGTCGTCGATGCAGTATAGTTACCCACGGCCCAGCCATGTGTAGGTGAAATGAAGTATACGTCATTGATGGTATTGATTAACGCTCCCGGGTTTACCGTTGTCCAGGTAGTACCACCATCGGTTGTTTTGCGCAACAGGCTATCGTTTGCCGAAGCCCATCCCTGCGTGGGAGACAGAAACTGGATGGCAGTGAAAGCCAATGTTGTGTTGGTCGTTTGCGCCGTCCAGGTAGTTCCTCCGTCGACTGTCGTCAGGATGAGGCCGTGGGCCCCGGCAATCCAACCTTGTGTTTCGGAAATGAAATAGACATCATTCAAGGCGTAGGTTCCTGCGTCGGACGTCTGTGTCGTCCAGGTTGCGCCACCGTCTGTTGTTGCGACAATCGTTCCGGAGGCTCCTACTGCCCAGCCATGCGTTGCAGATGCGAAATGAACGGAAAACAGCCTGTTGGATGTTCCCGGGTTTTGCATGGTCCAATGCATCCCTGCATCGGTCGTCTTGCGGACTGCCCCTGCGTCTCCGACTGCCCAGCCTGTTTCCGGGGAAATGAAAAATACATCCTGCAACCAGCTGGTGAACGCGTTAGCGGGTCCGGAAGTCAGGTTGTTCCAGTTGTCGCCTCCGTCTGTTGTCGCGAGTACACGTCCGAGATTTCCAGAGATCCAGCCTTCTGTTGCGGATGTGAAATCGACAGATTTGATGTGTACATCTGTATTGGTCGTTACGGGTGTCCAGGTTGTCCCACCGTCATTGGTTGTACACATGGTTCCGACAGTTCCTGCCGCCCAGCCTTGTGTTGCGGAGATAAATTGAATGCTGTTCAGTATTTGCACCGTTCCGGAGGTTTGTGCGGTCCACGTTGCACCACCATTTGTGGTCGTGAGGATCCTTCCTGAGGTTCCTGCTATCCAGCCTTGCGTGTCAGAAATGAAATGGACCGATCTGAGGTCTGCTACGACGTTGGAGACCTGGGTTGTCCACGTCGTTCCGCCGTCAGTTGTGGCGATGATTTTCCCGACGTCGCCGACGCTCCATCCCGTTGTTTCGGACGTGAAGTATACGGCATTCAGGTTCGCCGTTGTTCCGCTGGTCTGTGCTGTCCAGGTTGCGCCGCCGTCATTGGTTGTGCGAATCAGCCCACTGATCCCGGTTGCCCATCCTTTGGTTGCGGAGACAAAATATACGGATTTGAATTGGTTTGTTGTTCCGGAGTTTTGTTCCGTCCAGCTTTCGCCACCGTTGGTTGTAACGAGGATTTTTCCACCGTCGCCGACTGCCCAGCCCTGGGTTTCTGAAATGAATTGTACGGCATTCAGGTTGGTTGTTACACCTGAGGTCAGGGAAGACCAGCTGGCGCCGCCATTTACCGTTGTGAGGATCACTCCGCCTTCGCCTACCGCCCATGCCTGTGCAGCAGAGATGCGGGAAACATCACTTAAGTTGGTGTTGATATAATTCGTTGGGCCGAAGGAAACGGGGGTTCCCCAGCGCTGCGCATAGCAGCCGGCAAAAAGCCATGTAAAGCCGATCAGCAATGCTGCTGCCCGGAAAGAGAATTGATTTCTCATGTGTGTTTGGAGTTTAATTTATTATTTCTAGTCCTCAAATGTAAGATAACGGATTGGATGTCTGGTGTTCAATTCCTGTTCATGTGTCCGACGGGCAGGATTCCTACGCACTTATTGCGAGGTGTTGAAAATTTAACCGGATAACAGTGGATTTACAATTCACGGGAATGAATCCCAGTCTCAAATCATTTCCCTATCTTTACCCTCTTTTAGGGAAACGTCCCAGTTGTTTCGATAAAATACATTTTCGGATGAAAAAAATACAAATGGTCGACTTGAAGTCGCAATATGAGAGAATCAAGCCTGCAGTGGATGCTGCGATCCAGGGCGTGATTGACAATACAGCCTTTATCAACGGGCCGGAAGTGAAGGCTTTCCAGGCTGAGTTGGAAACTTACCTCGGCGTGCAACACGTGATTCCATGCGCGAACGGAACTGATGCCCTGCAAATTGCGATGATGGCACTCGGACTGAAACCGGGCGATGAGATCATCACGCCGTCCTATACTTACATCGCCACGACAGAAGTGATCGCCCTGCTGGGACTGACACCTGTTTTTGTGGACGTGGACCCCAAAACATTCAACATCGATCCTTCTAAAATAGAAGCTGCAATCACTTCCAAAACGAAAGCGATCGTGCCGGTTCACCTGTATGGGCAGGCTGCGGACATGGATCCGATCATGGACATCGCAAAAAAACACAAGCTGTTTGTGATCGAAGACAATGCCCAGGCGATCGGTTGTGATTATACACACCGCGACGGCTCCGTTTCCAAAACAGGAACGATCGGCGATATCGGCTGCACGTCGTTTTTCCCATCCAAAAACCTCGGTTGCTATGGCGATGGCGGTGCGATCTGCACCAACAGCGATGCGCTTGCCGCACAAATGCGCAAGGTGGCCAACCACGGTCAGTCCGTACAATATTACCACGATGTCGTAGGCTGCAACTCGCGCCTCGATTCGATCCAGGCAGCCGTACTGCGCATCAAATTGCGCGAGCTCGATGCGTATTGTGATGCACGTCGCGCTGCTGCGGATTATTACGACCAATTCTTCGCCAACGTAGCGGGTGTTACAACGCCGTTCAGGGCCGACAATTCGAAACATGCTTTCCACCAGTATACTTTGCAGCTCGAGGGCATCGATCGCAACGGACTGCGCGATTTCCTCGCGGAGAAAGATGTGCCGGCGATGATCTATTACCCGGTACCTGCGCACAAGCAAAAAATGTTCGCCTCGTTTGGTTGTGAAGACCAGGAGCTGCCGGTAACGGACTGGCTGACGAGTCGCGTCATTTCCCTGCCGATGCACACGGAGCTTTCCGAAGAACAACTGCATTACATTTGCACCTCATTTGTAGCCTATATTAAGTAAATCTGCGTTGCAGGTGTTGTCCGCCGGAAATAGGGGAGAGTCACCGCACCGGGATTCAAGATCGAATAAAGATGAAGAAAATAGCTGTTATTGGTACAGGATACGTTGGTTTGGTAACCGGAACGTGCTTTGCGGAAACCGGGAACCAGGTAATCTGTGTAGATATCGATGCCGAAAAAGTAGCGAAAATGACCCAGGGTGAAGTGCCTATCTACGAGCCACACCTCGATGTCATTTTTGAAAGAAATATCAAGGAGAACCGCATTGAGTTCACGACAGATCTCGAAAGGGCCGTGGATTTCGCGGAGATCATTTTCCTGGCTTTGCCAACGCCTCCGGGCGAAGACGGTTCCGCCGATCTGAGCTATGTGCTCAACGTGGCGGGTAAGCTCGGACAACTGATGAAATCCTACAAGGTCATTGTCGACAAATCGACGGTTCCGGTCGGCACGGCTGACAAGGTTGAAGCCGCGATCGCGAAACATGCAACTGTGGAATTTGCCGTGGTTTCCAACCCTGAATTCCTGCGCGAAGGTTTTGCTGTCGATGATTTCCTGAACCCGGACCGCGTTGTGATCGGTACTTCCGATGCGCGTGCGCTGAAGATCATGGAGGAGCTCTACAAGCCTTTTATCAAGGACGGTCATCCGCTGATCGGCATGGACGAGAAATCCGCAGAGCTGACGAAATATGCGGCGAACGCTTTCTTGGCGACGAAGATCACCTTCATGAACGAGATCGCGAATTTCTGCGAGATCGTCGGGGCAGATGTCGATAAAGTACGTCTGGGCATCGGTGCAGATTCCCGCATCGGGCACAAGTTCCTTTATCCGGGCATCGGTTTCGGCGGCAGCTGTTTCCCGAAGGATGTGAGCGCACTGCTCGAAAGCGGCAAAGCCGTCAATTATGATTTCCAGATCATCAACGCCGTGTTGCAGGTCAATGAAAAACAGAAACTGAGCCTGATCGAAAAGGTCAAAAGCCATTACGGCGATATCTCCGGCATGCATTTCGCGCTGTGGGGACTTTCCTTCAAGCCGGATACGGACGACATCCGCGAAGCACCTGCCTTGTACATGATCGAAGCGCTGACGCTGGCCGGGGCTACTGTTGTGGCTTACGATCCGGAAGCGAGCGAGAACGTGAAGCGCGTGCTCGGCGACCGTTTGGAATATGCCGAAAACCAGTACGATGCTTTGCAGGGTGCTGACGCTTTGCTGATCGCCACCGAATGGGGGACTTTCCGAAACCCGGATTTCGGGCGCATGCAGGAAGCTTTGAAAGAGCCTGTCATTTTTGACGGCCGCAATATTTACGAATTGGGCCAGATGGCCGAGCTCGGTTTTTACTACAATTCTATGGGAAGAAAAACCATCTTCCCGGCTAAATAAAAGACATGGAAAACAGGAAACGCATACTCATTACAGGCGCAGCAGGATTTTTAGGTTCGCACCTGTGTGACCGCTTTATCCACGAGGGCTACCACGTGATCGCGATGGACAACCTGATCACCGGAAGGCTGAAGAACATCGAGCACCTTTTCCACCTGGAAAATTTCGAATTCTACAACCACGACGTCACGAAATTCATCCACGTGCCGGGACAACTGGATTACATCCTGCACTTTGCGTCTCCGGCGAGCCCGATCGACTACCTGAAGATCCCGATCCAGACCCTGAAAGTAGGTTCGCTCGGTATCCACAATTGTCTAGGTCTTGCGAAGGAAAAAAATGCGCGCGTACTGATCGCATCGACTTCTGAAGTATACGGCGATCCGACCGTGCACCCGCAGACGGAAGAATACTGGGGCAATGTGAACCCGGTGGGCCCGCGCGGTGTCTACGACGAAGCGAAACGTTTCCAGGAAGCGATCACGATGGCGTACCACACTTACCACGGACTCGAAACACGCATTGTGCGTATTTTCAATACTTACGGACCGCGCATGCGCCTGAACGACGGACGCGTATTGCCAGCTTTTATCGGCCAGGCTTTGCGCGGGGAAGACCTCACGATTTTCGGCGATGGTTCGCAGACGCGTTCTTTCTGTTATGTCGACGACCTCGTGGACGGTATTTACCGTTTGCTGCTGAGTGATTATGCGTTGCCGGTCAACATCGGGAACCCGGATGAGATCACGATCAAGGATTTTGCGGAGGAGATCATCCAGCTGACGCAAACCAATCAGAAAATTGTATACCACGACCTGCCGGTCAACGATCCCAAGCAACGTCAGCCGGACATCACCAAGGCGATCGCCTTGCTGGGCTGGGAACCGAAGATTGGCCGTGCCGAAGGACTGAAAAGGACTTATGCCTATTTCCAGGGACTGACCGAGGAAGAGCTGAACAAGAAGGACCACAACGATTTTGAAAAATACATTACGAGATAATGGGATATTTTGCACACGAAACAGCAGTCATCGATGCAGGTTGCACGATCGGCGAAGGAACGAAGATCTGGCATTTTTCGCACATCATGCCGGGTTGTACGCTCGGCGAAGCCTGTAATATCGGGCAAAATGTCGTGATCTCGCCGGAAGTCATCCTCGGGAAAAACGTGAAGGTCCAGAACAATGTTTCGATCTACACCGGCGTGATCTGTGAGGACGATGTTTTTCTCGGGCCTTCGATGGTGTTTACGAATGTCACGAACCCCAGAAGCGCTGTCAACCGCCGTGGCGAATATGCCCGTACGAAAGTCGGCAGGGGCGCTTCGATCGGTGCCAACGCGACGATCGTCTGCGGACACGACATCGGTGAATTTGCATTCATCGGTGCCGGCGCTGTGGTTACGAAACACGTACCTGCGTATGCATTGGTGGTCGGAAACCCGGCGCGCCAGCTCGGCTGGATGAGCGAATTCGGACAGCGGCTCGAGTTCGACGCAGACGGTATCGCCATCTGCTCCGAAAGCGGCGAGAAATACCAGTTATCTAATCAAAACGTTCAAAAAATACAAGCATGATCAAAGCAGATCAAAAAGTGAAATTTGCGATTGTCGGCGCAGGCCACATCGGGAAGCGCCATGCTGAAATGGTGACCAGGGACGAAGAAGCGGAACTGATCGCGATGGTCGACATCCGCACGGCGGAAGCATGCCAGGCAACCCATTTCAACGTGCCTTTTTTCGAAACGGTGGAAGCATTGCTGGCTTCGGGACTGGAATTTGACGTTGTGAACATCTGCACGCCGAACGGTTTGCATGCCGCACAAAGCGTACTGGCCCTCGAAGCCGGTAAACATGTAGTTTGCGAAAAGCCGATGGGACTTTCCAAGGACCAGTGCGAAAAGGTGATCTTCAAGTCGCTGCAAATGTCGAAGAATGTATTTTGCGTTATGCAGAACCGCTATTCACCGCCTTCTGAATGGATCAAGTCGGTGGTTGCCGGCGGATTGCTTGGCGACACCTTCATGGTGCAGCTGAACTGCTACTGGAACCGCGACGACCGCTATTATAAAAAAGGCGGCTGGAAAGGTACGCAGGAACTTGACGGCGGCACGCTGTTCACGCAATTTTCCCACTTCATCGACATCATGTACTGGCTGTTTGGCGACATCGACAACATCCAGGGGAAATTTGCAGATTTCACGCATAAGGCTTCGACAGATTTTGAAGATTCCGGTTTTGTGAGCTTTGATTTCATCAACGGCGGCATGGGCTCGATCAATTATTCAACGTCCGTGACAGAGCAAAACCTCGAGTCTTCGATGACGATCATCGGCAGCAAGGGAAGCGTGAAAATCGGCGGACAATATATGAACGAAGTCGAAGTTTGCAATATTCCCGGCTACGAAATGCCGGAATTGGCGGAATCCAGCCCGGCGAATGATTATGGTCCTTACAAAGGTTCTGCGGCCAATCACCATTTCGTGATCTCGAACGTGATCGACACACTGAAAGGAAGGACCACGGCGACGACCAACGCATTGGAAGGCCTGAAAGTCGTGGAAATTATTGAACGCATTTATAAAGTAAGAAATGAGCAACTCCATCTACAATAAATTACTGCAAAAAGAAACCAAGCTCGCGGTCATTGGCCTGGGATATGTCGGCCTGCCGATCGCCCTCGAATTTGCCCGCAAGATCCAGGTCGTTGGTTTCGACATCAACCCGGAGCGCATCGATCTCATGAAGCGCAACATCGATCCGAGCAATGAATTGACTGCTTCGGATTTTGAGCACAGAGACATTACATTTACGGCGGATATCAACGACCTGAAAGACGTGACTTTCTTCGTTGTGGCCGTTCCTACGCCGATTGACGATGCCAACCTGCCGAACCTGAAGCCTTTGCTCGGCGCTTCTTCAACCGTTGGGAAAGTCCTGAAAAAAGGAGATTACGTCGTATTTGAATCGACTGTTTATCCAGGCTGTACCGAAGAAGATTGCATTCCCGTGCTCGAAAAAGAATCCGGACTGCAATTCAGGAAAGATTTTTCAGTAGGCTATTCGCCGGAGCGCATCAACCCGGGAGACAAAGAGCATACTTTGCAGAATGTCATCAAAGTGGTTTCCGGCGATGGGCCTGCATCCCTCGAAGAGATCGCCAAAACCTATGAGCTGGTTGTATCCGCAGGTGTTCACCGCGCATCGAGCATCAAGGTGGCCGAAGCGGCGAAGATCATCGAAAATACGCAGCGCGATGTCAATATCGCCCTGATCAATGAGTTATCTATCATCTTTAATAAGCTTCACATCAATACGTTTGAAGTGCTCGAAGCTGCCGGAACGAAATGGAATTTCCTGAAATTCTCCCCGGGACTCGTCGGCGGACATTGTATTGGTGTTGATCCGTACTACCTGACGCACAAGGCGCAGCAGGCGGGATATCACTCCAAAGTCATCAATAGCGGCCGCTATGTCAACGATTCCATGGGATTCTATGTAGGCAAGCAAACTGTGAAGCGCATCATCGCGCAGGGCAAGCACATCCAGGATGCGCGCGTACTTGTAATGGGCGCGACCTTCAAGGAAGATGTCAGCGATATCCGCAACTCCAAGATTATCGATGTCGTCAGCGAGCTGAAATCTTTCCAGGTTTCCGTAGACCTGATCGATCCGCACGCTTCTTCGGAAGAAATGATGCACGAATACGGCGTCGGCCTCATCGCGGAACCAACTGCCGGTGCCTACGATGCGATCATTGTTGCCGTCAACCACAAAGAATATAAAGACATGCAGGAAGCCGATTTCAAGCATTTGCTGAAAGACGGTCGCGGTGTTTTTGTGGATGTGAAAGGCATTTTCAGGAATAAGATCCAGGACCTCGAGTACTGGAGTTTGTAAGCCGAAACCGGGGTTTTACTCAACGGATGAAGCCTGAGAATACAGGAAGCCGCATTTTGGCCGGGATTTGAGCAGGGGCCTGAGGCCCAGGTTGTTTTTTATTTATCTTTGGGATATGTTTCAAAAAATTGGGTTAACAGCGATCATCCTGTGCATTTGCTGCGCCGGTTTCGCACAGCGGAACGTCAGGGATTCTGTACTGAGCACGCCATGGGTTTCCGTGCATTATGGTGCTTTGTGGACAGGTGGCGATCTTGCAGACCGCTATGGCTTCTTAAACCAGGTCGGCGCAACGGCAGGCTACAAGACTTCCAAAAACTGGTTTTGGGGCATGGACGGCGGTTTCCTTTTCGGGAACCAGATCCGCATCCATGGCTTGTTTGACGACCTTGTTGACAGCTACGGAAACATTACCGATGTGAACGGCGATATCGCAACAGTGCTGCTGTATTCCCGCGGATTCAACGTCAACCTCGCCGTCGGAAAGATCTTTCCGGTATTCCATACCAATCCGAATTCGGGGATCTGGGTACATGCAGGCGGTGGTTATTTGCTACACAAACTGCGCATCGAAACCCAGGACCAGGTGATTCCGCAAATCGAATTGAAATACAAAAAAGGCTACGACAGACTGACGGTAGGTTTGAACCTGCACCAGTTTGCCGGCTATTCTTTCATGGCCAACAATGGATTAATGAGCTTCTACGCCGGTTTTTATCTCCAGGAAGGCTTTACACGCAACCAGCGCGATGTGTTCTTTGACGAGCCGGAGATCCCGGTGGATAAAAGCGTTCGTCTGGATATCCAGTACGGTTTGCGCGCAGGCTGGTTCATTCCGATCTACAAAAGACAACCCAAAGATTTTTACTTCGACTGATGTATTTGTTGTACCTGCTGGGCATCCGCCTCTATGGCGCTGCATTGTGGCTGGCTTCCTTTTTCAATCCGAAAGCGAAAAGCTGGATTGTCGGCCGCAGGGATTTCTGGAGCCGCTTGCCGGAAACAAAAGGACGTGAAGTCTATTGGTTCCATTGTGCATCGCTGGGCGAGTTTGACCAGGGATTGCCGCTGATGAACCTGCTGAAGGCAGAAAACCCCGATTTGTTCCTCCTCGTTACTTTTTTCAGTCCGTCGGGCTACGAACATTACCACAAAAGGAAACACGCGGCCGATTTCGTTTGTTACCTGCCGTTGGATACGCGCAGCAATGCGCGCCGGTTCCTGCAACATTTTCAACCGGCGAAAGTCTTTTTCATCAAATACGAGTTTTGGGTCAATTACATCGCCGCAGCGCAGCAAAGCGGTGCTTCGATTTATTCCGTCAGCGCTTTGTTTCGCGAAGACCACCGCTTTTTCAAGTGGTATGGCGGTATTTTCAGGAAGACTTTGCGGCGGATCGACCATTTCTTTGTGCAGAACGAACGTTCTATGCAGCTTTTGCAACAAATTGGCATCACGCAGGCAACCCTGTGCGGAGATACGCGCTTCGACCGTGTCATCGAAAACAAGCGCAATGTGCAGGAAGACGCTGTTATTACAGCTTTCCTCGGCGGGCGCAAAGCTTTTGTTCTCGGCAGTTCCTGGCCGGAGGATGAAGAACTGCTCGAAAAGCTCGTACTGGAAAATTGCAGTGCAATGCCCGTGATTATCGCGCCGCACGACATCAGCGAAGCCCATTTGAAAAGCATTGAAAAACGATTTGCACCGCATTTGGTGCGTTATTCTGACTGGGGACAACGAACAGGTCATTTTTCCATCCTGCTGATCGATTCGATCGGGAAGCTCGCCAACGCGTATAGTTATGGCCAGCTGGCCTATGTCGGCGGCGGATTTTCGGGCAGCCTGCACAACATCCTCGAGCCGGCGGTATTCGGGCTTCCGGTGATTTTCGGTCCAAAGCACAAACGTTTCCCGGAAGGGGAGCTGTTCATCGAGGCCGGTGTCGGCTTTTCGGTGGCGACGCCCGAAGAGCTTGCTGATAGCTGGAAGTATATCCGTGCCCATGAAGCTGAGCTGAAGCAAAAAACGGCTGGGTTGGTGGCTGCATCTACCGGTGCGACGCGGAAGATTCTGGATTATCTGAAGTGATTTAAAACCTATGCCTGAACTAAACGCCAGCCTGCAATAAGGAAATGGACGTACTTGCTTCCAACATAATATGATTACCTCGAAAGGTGCAGTCAAAAATAACTATCAGCTACTACTGATCAACCCGACTTCAAAATTTGGATGGTGGGTTTATTTAAATAATTTGGAAGGAATAACGAGATGAGCCGGAAATGAAATCAAATTAAACATTTCGCGCAACCTGGACCGTACTCGGTTTCCGTATGGCTGCGGAAAGTGCTGTTTCAAAGTGTTTGCAAATTGCTTTGGTATAACATTTCGGATCCTGAACCCTCCTTCCGGAAAGGCGAGCGGGCAAAGGGCGTCTTTGTCTGCATTTTTAATCCAGGAAAAAGGAAGAAGGACTAATACTCATAACCACATCCTCCATCACAGCTCAGGTATACTTTTCGGTTCGAAATCCATTTCAGCTCTTCTTTCAGCCGAACAGTAAATCCCCAGACATCCATGTATCCTTTGTTCACGCTTTCTCTTATTTGAAGGATGTTGGATTCATACGGATGATCTCCCAACAAAATAAGAGCGCCTTGTTCATCGAATGTATATTTGCCGTGGTAGTGCAAATCCTGTTTCGTGATTCCTCCCTGTTCCAGTCGTGGTACTTCCATCATAATGTAGTAACTTGAATCTGAACCAAAGCCCATACTGATGTTATTGGTAAATGATCGGACGGTATCGATGTACTTGCGAATGGCTTTTTCACGTCTTTTAAAAGTGCCTTCAAAAGAATTATTCAAATAGTCGGCATAGGGATTTATGTTTTTTTTGAGCAGCTTACGCCGGAATGAGCGCTTATTTCCGGAACGTGGAATGCAATTGTTTTCCTGCAGTAAGCGGTATTCGCATTTCGCCGGATCAACCTGGTAAAGGACCAGAATGGGTTTCTTTCTTTGTCTGATCACCGCAAAACTCCAGGAATGAGACCAGTCCTTTTCGGGTACAAGAAATTCAGCTTTACTGATCCGTTTCCCATTTGCAGATAAGAACCAAACATCTTTGGTGAGCACATCCGAAAGATGTCCTGTTTGATAGAGCAGACTCAGGGTGTCTCCGGTTGAAACGATTATTTGAGAGCAACCATGCATGTATCCATTCAACCGGTGAATGTCGTAGATCAATGTTCCCTCATTGTTCACCATTTTCGTTTCTGAAATAACTTCATCACCCGGTTCTATCCATTGAGTTTCGAAATGCCATGGCTTGCCGTTCGTTCTGTAAGTGATGTACCGGACTAAGGTATCTGAGACGAATGATTCAGCTGAAATGATGTTTCCTCGTTCCTGTTTTTCACAATCAACGAAATAATTTACCGCACGATTGAGCGCTGGTACTCCTTCCCGAACCTTATACCAACTTTCCTGGATCAGTGTCCCGGGCTTTTTTGACGGGCAGCTTCTATCCAAATACTTCACATGTAAAACACCGGAAAATAAACTGGAATCCGATCGGTAGTAGATCGTGTCTTCTACGGGGTTAAAGTAAGTCCTGCCGGAAAACACGGTCCCATCCACAAATCCTTCCAATGAAGTGTGTAGAACCGTATCCTCTTGAGCTGTCAGCAAAAAAGGAGAAAAGACCAGTAGCAAACAGGTCTTAATGCGCGTTAAACACTCTTTTCGGAATTCGGTCACTGGTGCAGATATAAAAATCAGAGAACGCAATTTAAGCAATCGGTTACAAATTGTTGTTGGTATATCTTACAAATAAAAATGGATTCTGAAATACCGGATAGACAACCGGGATCGAATAAGATTTTGCAGGAAATTGGGGAGTGCGATCTCCTAAATAAACCTTTAAAAAATATACTCCCCTTGCGTTCCTCTCTAAAGGGAAAACTTTGATTTCACTTTCGCTTATCAGCAGCTGTACTTGGAAATGCAATCAAATTGAACATTTCCCGCAGCCGGGAACGCACACGATTTTCGTACATGGTTTCGCGTTATTTGTGTTCTCAGCACCTGCCTATTCAAGGCAATTTTCACGATCCATTGGTTTTACTGGTGTTTGACGGATAATGATGCTCTAGAAGGCGTTGCCTTTGCTTCCTCAAGCGGAGAAACAATACACATGCGATATTATCTGCTAGAAATTAGGCGACAACTCGTGTGATTTGTAGAAATCCTCGATGTATTTCACGGCTTCATCAGCGGTATCAACGACTTTCAATAAGTGCATGTCTTCCGGCGAAACATTGAGCTCTTTTTCGAGCATGACTTTCTGGATCCAATCCACCAATCCGTCCCAGTATGCTTTGCCGATCATCACGACAGGCATTTTCTTGATCTTTTTGGTCTGGATCAGCGTCAGAGCCTCGAACAATTCGTCGAGCGTGCCGAGTCCGCCGGGAAGGATCACAAATCCCTGTGCGTATTTCACGAACATGACTTTACGTACAAAGAAGTAGTTGAAGTCGAGCACGTGCTCAAGGTCGATGTACTGGTTGTGGCTTTGCTCAAACGGCAGGTTGATGTTGAGTCCGACGGAAGAGCCTTTCGCTTCCTGTGCGCCTTTGTTGGCTGCTTCCATGATACCCGGCCCGCCGCCTGTAATGATCCCGTAACCTGCGGTAACGAGCTTGCTGGCGACTTCCGAAGCCATTTCATAGTAAGGGTTTTCAGCCTTCGTACGTGCCGATCCGAAGATCGAGATGCAAGGTCCGATTTTAGACATTCGTTCATAGCCCTCGACAAATTCGGACATGATCTTAAAGATCGCCCAGCTATCGTTTGTTCTGATCTCGGTCCAATCTTTTCTAACTGCGTTCATAATGTGCGTGTTTTTTGATACAAAGTGCGATCAGTGAAGTGTCGTTTTCTACCGTTCAGGATTGGTGTGGCCACCGCTGAACAGCAAATGCTGTTATTTTTATTCGCACGTTTATAAAATTAATATTTTATTTGAAAACGCACCTGCGGGTTAAAAATTTTAATCAGCAACGGAATGTTTAAAAAATCAGGGCCTGAAAAAGCCGGAGCTGATTTCAGGTCCGGCTTTGAATGTATTTGGAGTGCAATTCTTCGAATTACAATTCGGCTTTGAGGTATTGTGCCGTGTAAGAGCGTTTGATGGCTTTTTTGACCATGTCTTCAGGTGTGCCGGAGAAAAGCACCTCACCGCCGCCTTTTCCGCCTTCAGGGCCGATGTCGACGATGTAGTCGGCAACCTTCACAATGTCGAGGTTGTGCTCGATCACCAGTACGGTATTTCCTTCGTCGACGAGGCGTTGCAAAACAGTCAGCAGCATGCGAATGTCTTCGAAGTGCAATCCTGTGGACGGCTCATCGAGGATGTAGATCGTGCTGCCCGTTCCTTTTTTTGAAAGCTCGGTCGCGAGCTTGATGCGTTGCGCTTCACCGCCGGAAACCGTGGTGGATGCCTGGCCGAGCTTGACGTAGCCCAAGCCGACGGAAACGAGTGTATCGAGCACACGGAAGATCTTCGGGATTTTGTCGAAGAACTGCGCCGCATCCTGGATCGTCATTTCGAGCACGTCGCTGATGGATTTGCCTTTGTAGCGGACTTCCAGCGTTTCGCGGTTGTAGCGTTTGCCCTGGCAGGTTTCGCAGTCGACATACACATCCGGCAGGAAGTTCATTTCGATGACTTTCACGCCGCCGCCGCCACAGGTTTCACACCGTCCGCCGGAAACATTGAACGAGAAGCGTCCGGGTTTGTAACCGCGGATCTGTGCCTCGGGCATGCTTGCGAACAGGGAACGGATCTCCGTGAAAACATTGGTGTAAGTCGCCGGATTGGAACGGGGCGTTCGCCCGATCGGACTTTGATCGATCTCGATAACCTTGTCGAGGTGCTCGAGACCGGTGATCTTTTTATACGGCATCGGCTTTTTAACGCCGTTGTAAATGTGTGCGTTCAGGATCGGGTACAACGTCTGGTTGATCAGCGTCGATTTACCGCTGCCGGAAACCCCCGTGATGCAGGTAAAAGTTCCCAGCGGAATATGGAGATCTACATTTTGTAAATTGTGTCCCGTTGCGCCGAGCAGGCTGATCTTTTTGCCGTTCCCAGGTCTGCGTTTGGCTGGGATCTCGATCTTCAGCTCGCCTTTCAGGTATTTCGTTGTGAACGAATCTTCAGAATTGAGTTGGTCGTAAGGACCCGCATTTACAATCCTTCCGCCGTGGATGCCCGCGCCCGGACCAATGTCAACGACAAAGTCTGCCGCTTCGATCATTTCGCGGTCGTGCTCCACGACTACGACCGAATTCCCCGTGTCGCGCAGTTTTTTCAGCGAAGAGATCAACCGCGTATTGTCGCGTTGGTGCAGACCGATGCTCGGCTCGTCGAGTACGTACAGGACATTCATCAGTTCCGAGCCGATCTGGGTCGCGAGTCGGATGCGCTGCGCTTCGCCACCGGAAAGGGTTTTCGCGGATCTGTGCAGCGTCAGATAATCGAGGCCAACTTCGAGGATGAAATTGAGCCGGTCTTTGATTTCTTTGATAATCTCGTGGCCGATCTGCAATTCTGCGCCCGAAAGGTGTGGCTCCAACGCGTCGAACCATTTTTTGAGCTCGATGAGATCCGTTGATGCGAGCTCGCCGATGTTTTTTTCGTTGATTTTGAAATAATGCGCTTCTTTCTTCAGGCGTGTGCCGAGACAGGTCGGACAAACGACGCGGTTCATGAAGCTTTGCGCCCAGCGCTGAATCGCTGCCGAGCTTTCGTCTGAATGTCGGGCCAGGAAATTTACAATTCCCTCGAAAACGATAGTTTTGCTGCGCTGGCTGGTTTCCATGCCTTCGTTGCCGTTGAGCAGGACGTTCATGACGTCTTCCGGGATGTCCTGCAAAGGTGTCGTGATCGAATAGCCCTCCTGGGTCAGGAAAGCTTCGATCTTGTCGAAGATCCACGTGCGCTTGTATTCGCCGAGCGGAGCCAATCCGCCTTTTTTGATCGATTTTTTTGCATCCGGGATGATCTTGTCCATGTCGACCTCCGATATTTCGCCCAACCCATTACAGGTCTGGCAGGCGCCATACGGCGTATTGAAGGAAAACAAGCTCGGTTCCGGCTCCGGATAACTGATCCCGCTCGTCGGGCACATCAGCGAACGGCTGAAATGTTTGACTTCATTGGTCTCAAAATCCATGACCATCATGGCTTTGTTGCCCTGCTTCATGGCCATCAGCACGGAATCATAGATGCGCTTGCGGTCGTTGGCGTCGATCTGCAGACGGTCGATCACGATCTCGATGTCGTGTACTTTGTAGCGGTCGATCTTCATGCCGCTTTCGATCTCTTTCACTTCGCCGTCGATGCGGACCTTCGAAAAGCCCATCTTGCGGATCTGCTCGAAAAGCTCGCGGTAATGCCCTTTGCGGCCTTTGATCTTCGGCGAGAGGAAAATAACCTTCCGGCCGTTGTATTTTTCGGTGATCAGGTTCACGATCTGCTCGTCGGAATACTTGACCATTTTTTCGCCTGTTTCGTAGGAATAAGCGGTACCCACGCGGGCGTACAGCAGACGCAGGAAATCGTATATTTCTGTGATCGTTCCCACGGTTGAGCGCGGCGATCTCGAAACGGTTTTTTGTTCAATGGAAATGACGGGGCTCAACCCGTCGATCTTGTCCACATCCGGCCTTTCAAGTCCACCCAGGAACTGGCGGGCGTAGGAAGAAAAAGTCTCGATGTAGCGCCGCTGGCCTTCGGCAAAGATCGTGTCAAATGCCAGGGATGATTTTCCCGAGCCCGACAGGCCTGTAAAAACCACGAGTTTATTGCGTGGAATCTTCAGGTCGATGTCCTTGAGATTGTGTTCGCGCGCGCCATAAACCTCTATGTATTGTTGTTCTGAATCCTCCTCTGCTTGCTCTTTCATTTCAGGTACTCCTTATACGGTTTTAAGTTCTCGTTTACAGCTGGTAAAAGTAAGGTATAAGTTTTAGATTTGATCGTTAATTTATTCGTTTTCAGCCAGGGATTCAATTTCGTCAGGATCTTGTAATTGACACCTTCCCGCAGGGCCCATTGCGCGAGATTGGGGATCGTTTTGGTGATTTCGACCCTGCGCGTCTGGTACGGTTCATACAGTTTGATCTTTTCGATATCAAATCCATAAGCCTTCGGATCTTCGAAGATCAGCTTCACGGCCAGCATGCGAAAAACATACCTTGCCGTCTCGTTGTTCTGGTCGGTGTCGAAATAGTGGCGCGTTCCCTGCCAGCGCATGTCCTGGCGCACGCCGCCAATCCCGCGGTTGTAGGAAGCGGAAGCCAGCAACCAGTCTTTCAGCGTATCCTGTGCAGCGTGCAAATAGGCGCAGGCGGCGCGGGTACTTTTTTCCACATGCAGGCGCTCGTCGACTTCCGGGCTCATTTCCATGCCGTACTGTTTCGCCGTCAAAGGCATGAATTGCCAGAATCCCTGTGCGCCGACCGGGCTGACAGCCTGTACCAAACCGCTTTCGATGACCGCGAGGTACTTGAAATCCTCCGGGATCTTTTCTTCTCTCAGGATGCGCTCGATGACCGGGAACCAGCGGTGTGCACGTTTGAAAATCTGTATGGTTGCAGATTGGTAATAGGCATTGGTAAGAACTTCGCGGTCGAGCCTTTCGACGATGTCGTCATCCGTGAGCACGATCTGCTGACCGGCAAAGGTCATCGTTTCCGGCAGGTTCGGCAGGGTGAATACCGTTGCAGGCGGAGGAGTGTTTTCAGCAGCTGCGCGTTCGCGTTTCTTTTCTGCGGAGCAGGACACGAGCAGGAGCGACAATAAGAAACCGGTGAAGTAACGCATAGATCGACAATAAAAATCAATAAAAGGGCTTGTTTATTTCCGGGTAGGCGGCCCGTTTTTTTTACGCGTCAGGTTAAACAGGATCGCAAAAACAATCACAAAATACGTAGAAATAATGATCAGCGGCAACAGGATGTGCATCGTACTGAGGTAAACCATCGTGACACTCAGCATCATAGCCAGGGCGGAAATGACGATGAAAACGTACCAGACCTGTCTGTCATTGAGACCGGAATAGACCAAATGATGCGTCGTATGATCTTTCCCACCAACCATTGGGGATTGCCCTTTTTTCAGGCGGTTGATGACTACCGTAAGCGTATCGACAGCCGTTGGTGTGAAAGCGACGAGGCAGATGAAGAAACCGATCCACGAAGGATTGGCCGTCGTTGCACCTGCATTACAGAGGTTTTTGATCGCAATGAATGCGACAAACAAGCCAATGAACTGGCTGCCGGCATCGCCCATGAATAATTTGGACGGATGCACATTAAAACGCAGGAAACCAATCAAAGCGCCGATCTGTGTAATGATCAGGATGGACCAGATATTCCGGTTCAGGTCGAGCACGAGGAAGGACGAGAACAGACAGGCGAGCAGTATGAAAACGACGGTTGTGCCGGTGATGCCGTCCATGTTGTCGAGCATGTTCAGGGAATTCATGACAAAAACGACCCAGATCACGGTGATCACTGCATCTATCCAGTAATTGTGCGTGAATTCGATATAGCTGTGCGTGAGGACGAAAATGACCCCGCAGGCAATCTGCACGGCGAGCTTGATGAGCGGTTTTGTATTGTAAGCGTCATCTGCGAGTCCCATCAGGAAAGCGAGGCTGCCTGCCGCGAGCAATCCGATGAATTGCGGATTGCGGAAAATGTATTCGTCCGAAAACACGACGCTGAAAGCCATCGCCGAGAAAAGGAAAACCGCGAAAAAGCTGATTCCCCCGAGTGACGGTTTTGACTGGTTGCTCCAGCGGATCACGACATCGTTGCGATTGCGGATGCCCAGCGATTGGGAAAAGCTCAATAGCAGCTTGTTTATGATGTAAGAGACCACAATTCCTCCAAGCATGAAGGCAAAAAGTTGCATGAGTTTTATTTCCAATGTATTGTCTAGAATGGTGATGCAAATATAGCAAAATCTCCTGCTTCAGCATCTTTGCCGGAGACGATCGGATCCGTATTTCCCCATTGGATGTTCAATTCGGGGTCGTTCCACAGCAGTGCGCCTTCGGTTTCCGGATGGTAATAATCGGTGCACTTGTAGGCAAAAACCGTGTCTTTCTCCAAACTCAGGAAACCATGCGCAAAGCCAGGTGGAATCCAGAACTGCAGGCCGTTTTCTGCAGACAGTTCGATCAGCTGGTGTTGTCCGTAAGTCGGGGAGTCTTTGCGCAGGTCGACAGCGACATCCAACACGCTCCCGCGAACCACGCGCACGAGCTTGCCCTGCGCATGTGGCGGGCGCTGGAAATGCAGTCCGCGCAGCACCTTTTGCGCGGAAATGGATTCGTTGTCCTGCACAAATTGTACAGCATGGCCGACGGCTTTTTCGAAATCAGCCTGGTGGAAGCTTTCAAAGAAAGAACCCCGGTTGTCGCTGAATTTGCGCGGCTTAAAAATGAAGAGGCCTGCGAGCTTTCCTTTGCTTACTTCCATTTGAACCAACTTTTGATTTTCGAAGCCCTTGTCGGCACTTCTTCTTCGTAATAACCACTACCATATCCGTATCCGTAGCCATAGCCGCTGCGATTGGAGTCTACGCCGTTGAGGATCACATTCAGTGATTTCAATTGCTGGATCTCGAATAATTCCTTTACGCGCTCGGAGAAAATACGCTTTGAATAGTGCGCCTTGAATATGTAGATCGGAATATCGGCATTGGCGAGGATGTGGATACCATCAGAAACGAGGCCGACCGGCGGGTTGTCGATGACGATGACGTCGTACAGCAATTTCAGCTCTTCGAGGATTTCCTGGAAGGAATTTCCGAGGATCAGCTCGGAAGGATTGGGTGGAACGGGCCCGGCCGTGATGAAATCGAGGTGACTGATCTCAGATTTCTGGATGCATTCCGACAGGTTGACGCGTTTGATGATCAGGTTGCTGATCCCGTTGATGTTCGGCACGTTGAACCCGAGGTGGATTTTTGGCTTGCGTAAATCGAGGTCGAGGATGATCGTCTTTTTGCCCGACATCGCAATGATACCGGCGAGGTTCAGGGCCACAAAGGTTTTTCCTTCCCCGGAAACAGAGGACGAGATCGCGATCGTTTTGCCGTCTTTGTTGATGAAGCCCATGTTCGCACGTATGCTGCGCATCGCTTCGGCAATCATGGATTTTGGCGAGTCGTTGACGACGAGCTGCGAAAATTCCATTGCTTTTTTCATGTTCGGTACGCTCCCGAGGATACTGACGCGTTCGGGCAGGAGTTTCTTCAGCTCTTCGATGTTGTTGATCTCGTTGAAAGTCAGGTATTTTAAAATAATGATAACAATGCCGAGCATCAATCCGAAGAAAAAGAACGCGCCGTAGATCAGCTTGCGGTTCGGGCTCACGGGGGACTCCGGAATAAATGGTTTGCTGAGCACGCGGTTCGTAGGCGCATAACCGGCATTGGAAATCGAATACAAAACCTTTTTCTCGGTCAGCAGGGTGTAGTATTTTTCATTGAGCTCCTGTAAGGATTTCAGGCGGTTGAATTCCATTTTCTTTTCCGGGAGCTGGAAATACTGGCCTTCGTAGCCGTTGATCTTTTGTTGCAGCGAGCTGGAATTTTCGAGCAATCTTTCCTGGATCACGCTCATGCTCCTGCGGATCGACTGGATCTTCGTGGTGATTTTTTGGTTCAGCGCTTTGATCTCGCTGTTCTCGGCTGTCACTTCAAAAAGCAGGTCTTCCTTGCGCTCGAGCAATTCGTGCAGGTCCTGGATCTGCTTCGACAAAGAGCTTTCGAAGCTTTTGCCCAGCATTTCGGGTAACAATTTGTAAATCTCCAGGCGATTCGGGTCTGCTTTCAGCTTGCTGGAAACCAAACGCAGGGTACTCAGCTCATCGTCGATCTCGTAGAGCTGGTCGCGCAGGCGGTTCATGTTCTCGTTGAGACCTGCGCTTGCGCCTTCCGGATCAGGTAAATTCGAGTTGCGCTGGAACTGTGTTAGGCTGTCTTTGGAATTTTTGAGCTCGCGCGACAAAGAGTCGAGCTGCAGGTCGATGAAATGCAGGATATTGTCTGAGCTTTTCTTTTTCAGTTCTTCATCGTATTCGAAGAAAGCCGTCGAAACGGCCTGGATGATGTCATTGCACAGCATCGGATTATTGCCACGGTAGCTGATCTGTATCGTCTTGGCAGCAACATCAACCGGGACAATTGTCATGTTTGGCAGTAAGCGCTGTGTCAGCGAAGCCCGATTATTGAATGTGAAATACAATTGATTTTCGCGGCTCGAATTGGCAAATCCCTGGAGGTCGTTCGCTTTGAAGACTACATCGAAATGCTTGCTGCGGATGTGGCTTTCCAGTTTTCCGGAAGCACTGTAGTTTTGACCCTGGAAGGAATAATTGAGCTTAACGGTCCCGTTTTCGTAATGGATGTTGACGGGCAGACCACACAAGGCTGAGTCCAGCAGCTCAAAAGGCTGTACATTGAACGGGCTCATGCGGTACATTTCTTCCGTCAGGATCTTGCCTTTCGAGAACAGGCTGACGTTCATGTTCAGCTTGTCGATCGCTTTTTCGAACAGGAACTGGGAACGCATCAGCTCGACCTCAGAGGAAATGTTGTTTTTCGAATTGATGTTTTCCACCGCCAGGATCTCTTTTCCCTGGTCGGTGTTCTCGATCTGGATCACCGTGCTCGATTCATAGACTGACTTCGTATACCGCAGGTAGAAAAAGGCCAGGCCCGAGAAAAAGAAGATGAACAACACAGGCCAGTACCAGTAACGCCGGATGACGGAACGCAGCAATTGGGGGTTGAACTCCTTGTTGATGATGAAACTGCTTTTTTGGATCATGCGTGGGCCTATTTAAGCGTGTTGACGACAGTGAAGATCACCAGCGCGCTGGAAATGATAGAGATAAATGGCACGACCTGGGTCAGCACTTCCCGGCCCAAACGGGCATTGGGCTCTATGTAAATATAATCATTGGCCTGGACAATCATGTCTGCGCTCGCCAGGCCGTCGATCGTCGACAGGTCGAGCAGGTAAACCGCCCGGTCCTCATTCGGCACAACGCGCATCAGCTTGATGCGGTTTGCACGTCCACGTTCTGTAATTCCGCCGGCTGCTGCAATGGCTTCCATGAGTGTCGTATTGTTGTTCTGTAAAGGGATGACTTTCGCATCGCCGCCATTCCCGGGGAACACAATGACGCGCTGGTTCGTGATCTGCACCTGGACAAACGGTTCCTGGTATTCGGCTGAATACAGGCTTTCGAGCGTGTCTTCGCAGCTTTGGATCGTCAGGCCCTGGACATATACGTCGCCAATGATCGGCAGGTTTGCTTTGCCGTCGGAACGCACCAGGTATTCGAGCGGGGAAGTTGCGCCGGAAGTTGTGCCGCCGCCCATGCCGCTCATGTTTTCGATGATCTTGTGACCGCCTTTCGTGCTGAGCGTAAACGTGAATTTATCGTCGCGTGAGATCTTGTAGTCTTCTGTCGGCCGCTTCGGGATCGAATCGTACTGGAATTCGCTGCCCTTCGGCGTTTTGAACATGATGTTGCTGTTGACGCCGCAACTGGAAAGCAGCAGCAGGATTGCGCCGATGAAAAGACTGAATTGTATGCCGGATTTATGCATTCATTTTGTTTTTTGCCAGTAATTCTCTGTAATAAGCTGCCATGTCACTGACCAGCCGCGTATAATGAAACTTCTCTCGTACGAACGACCAGCCGTTTTGTGACATTTTTTTACGAATTTCTTCATTTTCGATCAAAGTACCTAACTTATCTGCGAATTGTTGGAGGTTGCCCTTCTGAACGATAAAGCCCGTTTCTCCGTCGGAAACGATGTCGCGCACGCCGCCGACTTCTGTCGTCACGACCGGCACATTGCAGGCCTGCGCTTCGATGAGGCTGACCGGTGTGCCTTCGTTGTTGGAAGTCAGGCAAATGATGTCCATCCCGGCATTGAAAGTGGCAATGTCTTTGATCCAGGATGTCAGTACGATCTTTACACCGTATTTTTGATTGATCTCCGCACTGGCTGCGGCAATTTCGGCTTGTAATTCTCCGTCGCCGACAATGAAAAAGCGCGCGTTGCGGATACCTTTGGCGAGCAATTGCTCAACGACCTGCAAAAAGAACGCGTGGTTTTTGATCGGGGCGAGGCGGCCGATGATCGCTACGGCCACTTCATCTTCAGCCAGCTCATACCGGGTGCGGACAGCCATTCGTTTGGCCGGTAGGTCTGTCCTGAATTGTTCGAGGTCAAAACCCAACGGAATGACTTTGATCTTATCTGCCTTGCAAATGCGGTGTTCCTCGCAAAGCTCTTTTTTCTGCAGTTCGCTGATCGCAATGATCCCTGTGGATTTGCGCGCGAGCCTTCGTTCGATGAGCTTGAACAGCTTTGTTTTTACAGCGCCGAAATAAGAGTGGAACACGTGGCCGTGGAAAGTATGTACGACAACCGGTACCTTGCAGGCAAATGCGGCGCGGCGGCCCAATGCGCCGGCTTTTGAAGCATGCGTATGCACGATGTCGGGCTGGTATTCGCGGATAATCTGTTTGAGCTTGCGGTAAGCTTCCCGGTCGGAGCGGAAATTTGGATTGCGTTGCAACTCGGACAGAATCTGTGGCTGCACATCGTAAGCCTCTAAAATGTGGAGTGAGTCCGATTCGCTGGCTTCGGGCAAACCGCCGACCAGCAGCGTTTCGAATTCGGCATCGAGGAAACGCGTCAGGAAGGTCGCGTTATAGGTCGGTCCGCCAATGTTGAAACGGTTGATGATGCGTAATACTTTGGGCATGGGTTACAGTTTTTTTTGATACCAGTGCTGAAATACGAGGTACGCCCACATTGTTTGTGCGGTCGTGCCTGTGGCTTTGCCGGCAAATGCGGCAGCGAGCTTCTGGACTGTATTTGTGTTGAAAATACCTTGCGCTTCAAGGTAGTCCGGCTGGAACCAGGTTTTCGGCACGAGCGCGTCCCAGTGCTTGCGAAGCCAGGCATGTACCGGGACTTCGAAGCCTTGCTTGGCGCGGTTGAATATCTCTGCGGGCAGCAGGTCTTGGAATGTTTCTTTGAGGATGATCTTTCCGCGGTTGCCTTTCAGCTTCCAGTCGGCAGGAAAAGAATTGGCGAGTTTGACAAGACTTTCGTCCATGAAGGGCGTGCGTACCTCCAGGCTGTGGCGCATGCTCATCAGGTCGACCTTTTTCAGCATGTCCCCGGGCAAAACAAATTGCTGGTCGAGCAAGAGGAAATTATTCAGGCTTTCTGTTCCTGCGGGCAGATCCGGAAGGGCTTCCAACGGGGATCGCAGGAGCTTGTTCTTCACTTCCTGTCCGATATTGGACGCGAGGAATGCATAGTTGTCCGGCCACGACAATTTCGACAGCGCATTGAATTTCCTTAGTTTGTCTGCTTTCGCCGGGTTGATCTTTTGCAGCAGGCCGGTTTGTTCGGCGAGCTGAAAAGCGCCTTTTTTCCAGTTCGACAGGTGCTGACTTTGTTCAAAAGCTGCATGTTTGCGGTAACCGGCAAAGAGCTCATCCGCGCCATCCCCGGACAGGGAAACGCGCACGTGCTTCGCAGTTTCCTGCGCCAGGAAATACATCGCAATCGCAGAGGAATCGGCAAACGGCTCATCGAAAGCATCCAGAATATCTCCAAAGCTTTCTGCAAAACCGCTTTCCTGCAATTCGATGACGTGGTGGCTGGACTGAATGTGTTTCGCGACCTGCAGGGCGTGCGTGCTTTCGTCGTAACCGTGGTCGGACTTAAAAGCCACGGAAAAAGTATGCAGCTCATCTTTGAACGAAGCCGCAATCGCGGAAACGATCGAGCTGTCGACGCCGCCGCTGAGGAAAGTGCCGACGGGAACATCTGCTTCGAGCTGTGAAATGACAGCATATTCCATCTTTTCCCGCAAAGCCTGCTGGCCATCGGCATAAGAACCTGTAAACGATGCATCCGCAGCAGGTGTCCAGTAAGGTTGGATATCGGCTTCGCGTCCCCGAAGCTCCAGGTAATGTCCCGGCAGGAGTTTGTGCACCTCCGCAAGGATCGTATGCGGTGCGGGGATATAGGTATATTGAAAATAATAGCTCAGCGCCTGTGCATCGATCTTTTTGTCGACACCCAGTTCTGTGAAAATGCGCAGCTCTGAGCCGAAGATCAGTTGCTCATTCGAAAGGCTGAACAGCAAAGGATTGATGCCCATGCGGTCGCGCGCGAGGAGCAGGTAATCGGTCTGCGAGTCGTAAAATGCAAAGGCAAAACAACCGCGCAGTTCCTGCAACCCGGCTGCTTTGTACTCGATCAGCTGGTAAAGCAGCACTTCGGTATCGGAAGCTGTTTGAAACTGGTAGCCTTTCGACAACAATCTGTTCTTCAGCTCCTGGTAATTGTAGATCTCGCCGTTGAAAACCAGGCTGTACCTGCCGCCCGGATCTGTGAAAGGCTGATGCGAGCGCTCGTGCGTATCGATGATGGACAAGCGGTTGTGACCGAAAATGACGGATTGGCCGAACCAGGTTTTCGTGTTGTCAGGACCCCGGTGTTGCTGCACCCGTAATGCTTTCAGCAGGGTGGAAGCATCTGTTTCAGACGCCTGTTTGTTAAAAAGTTTTATACCTGCAATGCCGCACACAGCTCTATAATGTTGAAATTTAACGAAATTTTCCGCCATGAAGATAGTGAGTTTGAAGATAGGTTGGTGCTTTTTGATGGTAATCGGTATGTCGACGGGATATGCCCAGACGACCCTCGATCCAGTATTGCAACAGTTTGTGGATGATCCGCAGTTGGCAAATGCCAGCATTGGCTTTTGTGCGATCGATCTTGCCACAGGTGCTAAAATAGCTTCCCATGCGCCACAGACCGCTTTGCCGCCGGCTTCTACAACGAAATTGTTTGCCAGTGCGGCCGCTTTCGAGCTGGCCGGTGCAAACTACAAGCCGAAGACGCGCCTTTATGGTACGCGTGCGCTGGATTCCAAAGGCGTTTTAAAAGGAGATCTGTGGATTCGTGGCGGGGGCGATGTCTCGCTGGGCAGCAAATATTACAACGCGGAGGAAACGCAGGCGAATTTCCTGAAGGCCTGGGCGGATACCCTGTACGCATTGGGTTTGCGCAAGGTTGAAGGCGCGGTCATCGGTGACGGATCTGAATTTGGTTACCAGGGGGCGCCGGATGGCTGGAACTGGGCCGATATGGGGAACTATTACGGTGCCGGGCCAAGTGGCCTGCCGATCTACGACAACATGTTGCGCTATTATTTCAAAGTCGGCGGGACTGCCGGTTCTAAAACAACTTTGCTGAAGACCTTTCCTTACCTTGCGGATTTCAATTTCAACAATTACATCCTCGCGGGGAAGGTCAGCGGTGACAACTCCTATGTGTATGGCGCGCCTTATTCGATGGACCGGTTCGGCACGGGTTTCCTGCCGCTGAACTCAGCGTCGTTCATGGTCAAGGGCAGTTTGCCGGACCCGGAATTGCAGTTTGCCGCTGAATTACACGCCGCGCTGATTGCGAAAGGCATTGAGATCACCGAAAAGCCGAAAGGCGTGCGCAACCTCGACCTCGGACCTGCGTCGAAAAGGTACACGGCAGCTTATGCTTTGCTATACACGCACGAAGGCGCTTCCGTTGCATCGATCGCGTACTGGACGAATATGAAAAGCGTCAATGTGTTTGCAGAAACCTTGCTCTGCTGGGCGGGTTACGTGAAAAACGGTGACGGGTCAACAGAAAATGGCCTGAACCAGGCGGAAAAATTCTGGCGCTCAAAATTCCCGGTCGAAGGCCTGTACCTGAAAGACGGCAGCGGTTTGTCGCGCAGCAATGCGATCAGTCCGCAGCACTTTTGCGACCTGCTGCAATACATGCACGCCTCTAAAAATGCGAAGGCGTTCAAAGCCACGCTGGCTGTTGCGGGTGAATCTGGTACACTGGCGGGCCTGTGCAAAGGACAGGCAGCACAGGGCAAGGTGCGCGGGAAAAGCGGAACGATGTCGCGCATCAAGGCCTATGCCGGGTATGTAGATGCGAAATCGGGCAAACAGCTTGCCTTCGCGGTGATCGTCAACAATTACAATTGCACGAACGATGCGATGATGACGAAGATCGAGAAGCTGCTGAATGCGATGGCGGTGCTGTGATGAAATTCACTTTTTTTAAACTGCTTACAGCTCCACTTCCAAAATCTCTTTCCAGAATTCCTGGACCGGGATGCCTGCACAGGCGAGCATTTGCGGAACAAGGCTTGCCGGAGAAAATCCGGGTGTCGTGTTGACCTCGATCACGTGTGCCACGCCATCCACGACCATGAAATCGATGCGGGCGATGGAGCGCAGTCTCAGCAGCTGGTAGATCTTTTTTGCGAGTTCCTGTACCTGCGCCGTAATTGCTTCGGATACGCGTGCCGGCGTGATCTCCTGCGATTGCCCGAGGTATTTCGCATCGTAGTCGAAGAAATCATTTTCTGTCGCGATCTCCGTCAGTGGCAAAGCCTGGATGCCGGCAGCAGTTCTGTACACGCCGCAGGTTACTTCCGTACCGGCGAGGAAAGACTCGATCACAACTGTTTCGCCTTCTGCGAAAGCTTTGTCGAGTGCACCGGACAGCTCATCTGCATTTTTGACCTTTGAAATGCCATAGCTGGAACCCGAATCGGAAGGTTTCACGAAACAGGGCAGGCCCAGCTCAGCTAAAATATGGGCTTCTGTGAAAGCGGTTTTACTGGTGAGCAGCAAAGATTTCGCGACCGGTACTTCGAATCCGCGCAGGAACTGGTTGCAATACCATTTGTCGAAAGACAATTCGGAAGCCAGCGCGCCGGAGTTCACAAACGGCACGTTGCGCAGCTCGAGGTAGGCCTGGATCTTCCCGTTTTCCCCGGGATTCCCGTGGATGTAGATGATCGCGGCATCGAGGGCAAGCACTTCGTCCCGGTACATGAAATTCAGGTCCCAAGGATGGAAAGGCAAGCGTTCACCTTTGTAAACGGCAGTCCAGCTTTCGGGGGTCAGCTCAATCAGGAACGGATCGTATCCTTCAGGGAAGTTCCGGAGGATCGTGTTGGCGCTTTTCAGCGAAATGTCAAACTCGGAGGAATACCCGCCACAAATGATACCGATGCGTTTCATGCTTTTAATTTTTTTTGCGAAGGTACAAAAGTGGGGCGTATGTGAATGTTGGGGGACAGGAAAGTTTTTAAGGGTGAATTGTTGGGGGAATTGGAAGCCCTTTCAATAAGGTGTATAACTATATTTCCTAAAATACAGATTCAAAATTTGCCTCAAACCTTATCTTTGATGCTTTATTAAACTGCTGTTTCTGGCAGGCCGCGAAAACTTCAATAACCTGAAATGGAAAACTACAAAAATATCATCCACTCAAATGCCAATTCAGAAGGAGGTACATTTATGTACAATTTGCGCAGCGAATCCTTTTTTGACAAAGGTCAATACAATGAAATGGTTTTTGCGATTGCCCAATTAAACAAGCAGCTTACAAATGCCGAAGAAAGAAGTGTACTCGCTGTAGAAATCTGGGAAATTTGTTTTCTGATTCAGTGTAGTTTGTTCCATGATTTAAATCCAAGAGATGTTTTTTCGATCCCGGAACTTAGTGAGGAAAAGAAAGGTGAACTGAGTAAGGATTTGCATACCATTGGGAATTTCTTTTCATATAAGAGGGAATTGGATTTCAGAGATTACCTTTTATAATCAATGTACGTAAAGGAATGCAGATGCTGAAAATGTCATATAAAGCCGTGTTGCTATTCATGCTATGCGCTTGTTCAAAAAAGTTGCAGATTTACTGTGGTTCTGGATTTGATGGCGTTCAAACGACTGTTGCGATTTCGAATAATCGGTTTTCTCCCGGTAAAAAATACATTGTATTACAAGACTCTATCTTAAAGAATAATTCAGTTATCGGTCTCAGCTTTGCCGGCGACAAGCGATTTCATGCAAAAGAATTGCGAATCGAAATTTCTGTAACTAAATCCAGGTTTAATGCACACGCAGATTCAACTTTTTATTATCAGATCAATAAAAAGAAGGCCAGTGTATATATTGATTTACTTTTTGTGCGCAAAGACTCAACATTTAATTTTGAATTCAGAGCATTAAATCCGGGTGAGACATTCTATTAGTGTCGGTGCGCTTTTTAGCAAAATGATGATTAAAGTGGCTGTTGTAGAGATGGATAAAATCAAATTATGGAGTTTTACAGTATAGATGATAAAAAATGCAGGACACCTTTGTTTGTAGTCCAGGAAGAGTGCGAAACCCCATTTGAGAAAATGTTTGCATATGTTCAGCAGAAAACCGGCTATGAAATTGACATGTATAAACGGATTGTATGCTATGAAAATCATCTGAAAGCCATGATCGATCATATGAATATTGTGCTGGAAAGTCAACCCTGTTTTATCGGTTTTAGGTCAATAGTTGAAGGGATTCTCTGTGCAGAAAAATGTATTGTATTTTTAGGCGACTAAGTTTTTCAGAAATAATTATTGCACATTTGAATTGTATTAAAGTAAGGAAATAACTGAAAGTAGAAATTTAATAAAATTGTAAATGTTCGGATTATTTAAAAGGAAGCAGGCGAACACAATAAGTTATTACAGGATATTATTCGATGAGGAGCACGCCAGGAAAAATTGCAGGTATGGCATTCTCAATGGTCAGGTGTCAGAATTTGAAACAGGTGAAATAATACCTCATGACTACGAGGAAAAAGGAAAACTTTTTTTTGAAGGGAGTAAGAATAAAATACTGATTGATTTCCAAATGGCTTACCAGGATGTGAAACTGGTTTCCCAAAAATTCAGGGATGTTCTCGTAAAATTTATAAATGAAGATGTTGTTATTTATCCCATCAAAGTAATCAGAGAGAAAGAAGAATTTACATATTATAATGTCCATTTCAACAGAAAATACAAAGTTTTAGGCAAGCAGAGGGGTCCTGAGGAATTACTCAGGCCTAAATTGAATATGTCGAAAGTAAATAGGTTGAACCTTCATGTCTTTTGTTATGAGGAGTTTGATCCATCGACTTTTTGTATTTCAGAGATTGTGAAGAAAGAGTTGGAGGTTAATCAAATTACAGGTTGTTCTTATCAGTTGATTTCTGATTGAGTTCGTGGTAATAAACAGATCAAACAAATGAATTACATTGTATATATGCTCAATCATATAAATACAGATGGCGATTATCTGGATGCGAAAGATGTTGGGCTATTCGATTCCAATATAGGATGTATGCATTCGGTTTTTAAATTCTACCTTTGATCCAGGCGGAAGCTTCCCTAAATATCCAAGCTTGCAGCGCAAGCTATTGAAAATGAATCGCGTTTTTAATTGTAGAATCAAAGTAATGAAAAGCATATTTATCGTACTAATAACACTTCTGAGCTTCACGTCACTTTTTGCACAAAATTGTGATTGCAGCAAGTTTAGAACCGGATCATTTGAAATTGCCAATCAGGACGGAACTGTTTCAAAAATTAAAAGAACGGAGACCAAACAAACTGAAACCAACGAGAACGTCAAACTGAAAGATAAGGTCGTTTGGGTGGATAATTGCACGTATAAGCTCATTCCCATTTCGATCCAGGATAAAACCCAAACAGTTGGTCCTGACATCCTGGTGTTTACTTTTATTGAAACGATGGAACATGCATACATCGTTCATGTGCTTATAGAAGGCAAAGATTTCGAAATTGATGCCAAAGTTTATGAAAAAGGATATTTGAATTACGACAAATAGGGGGCTGTTTAAATGATTATCAGCGGAAACTATCACGGTGGGTGTTTGGAAGATGCTTAATTAGTTGAAAAACTTGTTGGTGAATTTAATTTGTCAATTTATTATCATGAGATTTAGACTTTTTTTCATTTTGGCTTTTTGTAGTTTCGGATTACGAGCTCAAACTGACTCATTGAAGTACTATTCAAAAGTTTTTAAGGATACTTCCAATATTTGCGACGGGTCAAGGAAAAAAGCATATGATTATATCTTACATCATCCAAAAATCAATACGGGTAAAAGTAGATGGGTAAAAAAATATTTAGGTGTTGAGATGGTTGAAAAAGATAATAATTCTATTGTTATCTTTTATTATGCATTGGAATGCACTTGTTACGAAAAAAATGTCGCCTGGCCTATCTGTGATTACATTGCTATAAAAACCAGGAAGAAAAAGATTCTTAGAATTTACGGGAAGAATTTTGGATAGTCTCACTTAGCGTTGACAAATCTAAAACGCCCAGGCTTCACAGCTTGGTTAGTGTAGCAAACTTTCATTTTTGCATTTTTAGACTTGTAACTCCTACTGAATATCATCGAAACGGCTGATTAATCTACGAATCTGGAAATTTTTTATGGAACAGGAATTAAAATCGATAATTAATATAATTGAACACATCGAAAAAAGGCCATTGATGTATATATTGGAAGCTAATTTTTCGGCGATGTCCAATTTTATCAGCGGATATTTATTGGGTGTTGACACTACCCTTTCTTTAAATTTGAATGCTGAGTTTTCTGAATGGCTGAACAGCAAGGGGAAACAAACTTCCTTGTTTTGGACTGCTTATATAAAGGTTATTTTAGCAAACCAAGATGATGCGCTTGCTTATCAACTCCTGTTTGAAAAACTGAAAGAGTTCCTGTATGAAAAATTAATTGTTGGGAGCTAATGTACTTATTCAGCATAATTCGTCATTGAGGTATGAACATCAAAACGTTTGTATCAGTACGCCATCCAGGATGCCTAAAATCAGTGTTCCGCTCGCGCTCTGAAAACTTCAGCGCCCGTGACGGAAAACCCAAAGCAGCTACTTCATGGTAAAATTTTCTATATTTGCCTACTTATATTTTCAAGCGGATTCATGGAATTTTTAACCAAGCTCAAGAATTTTATCCTTACCAGGCATTTCCTGAAACATTTCGGGTTGCTGATCCTGGCCTATTTCATCATTGTCGGCGGAACGATTTTTTACCTCGACAGCCGCACGAACCACGGTCAGAAAATAGCCGTGCCTTCGCTCGTGGGCAAGAATGCGGGCAGCATCCAGGCGCTGATCGCCGAAAATGACCTGACGTATGAAATCCTCGATTCGATCTATGCACCCAACAAGCCTGAAGGCACGATCCTCTCGCAGGACCCGCGCCCGACAGATTCCACGAATGTATTTGTAAAGGAAGGCCGCATCATCCGCATCCGCGTTTCGAAGCGTTCGCGCCTCGTCGAAATGCCGAGCCTGATCGATAAATCTCAACGTTTTGCAGAAAGCGTTTTGAAAAACCGCGGACTCAAATACAGCATTACGTATGAAACAACGCGCGAATCAGACGGCGCCGTACTGAACCAGCGCTACAAAGGCAGAGAGATCAAAGAAGGATCGCGCATCCCGATCGGGTCGATCATCTCCCTCACTGTCGGCAGGAACCAGGGCGGAGAACCGATCCAGGTACCCGATTTGTTCGGTCTGACAATAAACGAGGCAAAGCAGCGTTTATCCGGCATGTCTTCCGTGACGCTGTTCCCTGTTTGCTCAGGCTGTACCACGGCTGAGGACAGTTTATCAGCCCGGATTACTTCTCAGACACCCGAATACATCGAAGGTGTTTTGATTCCATCGGGTAGTACGATTACTGTCTTTGCTGAGAAAAACGGGCCGCAATAAGCACGGAGACCTTGTTTTAAATTGAATCAGATCCAAGATATGAAGCAGCTTTTAGGAATCGTTGTACTGGGATGGAATTCCATCGCCTTTGCACAGGTTGAATCATTGAGCCCACTAGGTTCGAATCCCGCTTTACACGGTCAGCAGGCCACGCCGGCACCCGAAAAAGCATTGGCCGGGAGTTTCGATTCGACGTTCATCTACACGTCGGATACCTTGTCGTTGCCCTTTTTTGACGAGTTCTCGCGCAACCATTTTCAGCAATACGAAAAGGACTACGCAGCGCCGGACCTGACGCGGGACAAAAAGTACCGACTCACGACGACGGGCAATGTGCCGCTGCCGGCAGACGCCAAATATGCGATCAACCAGACTTTTAGGAAGACGGTCAACATCGATCAGAATACCGTCACGAACACCGACCTGCCTTCTGAACAGATCAAAGTAGGCAACCTCGCCACTTACCCGGTTGTGTATACCACCACGACGGTTTATCCGGCCTATACGATTTACGATACCATTGATTTCCCGAACGATCCCGATACGCTCTGGATGGTGACGCCGGACCTCGTGCAGGATTCCGCGACGAAATTCTTCCTGCCGCTGCACGATCAGAACGCCTACTGGCTCGACGACAATGCATACCACAATTACCGTTTTGCGGTGAATCCGTGGTCATTGGGTGTTGTTACGTTTGACGGGCTCGACCGCAACGGACGTCCGTATGCATTTGGGACAACAACAACCGGCATTGCAGACTTCCTGACTTCAAAGCCGATCAACATGGCGCCTTATTCAGCGGCAGACTCCGTGTATTTCAGCTTTCTCTACCAGCCGCAGGGCTTTGGGGATGAGCCGGAAGCATCCGATTCGCTGATCCTCGAATTTTATTCCCCTTCGCTCGATCAGTGGGAACACCGCTGGTCTGTTTCCGGATCAGAAGTCGCAGATTTCAAAAAAGTCATGATCCCGGTCACGCAGGAACAGTTCTTTGAAAGCGCTTTCCAGTTCAGGTTTAAAAATTACGGCGGCCTTTCCGGCGCGCTCGACCAGTTCCACATCGACTATGTGCAGCTGAAGATCGCTTCCGGTTACCAGGACACGCTGCTTGAAGATTTTGCCTTTGTATACCCGGTGGGTTCCCTGCTGAAGGATTTTACACAGGTGCCGTGGGACCATTACAAAGAAAGCCCGGCAAACCGCATGACTGATGCCGCGCGCGTCGTGGTACGCGTTGAAAAAGCAACGAATGCGAATGCGCAGGACGGCAAAGTGCAGGTTTGGTACAACGGTGTTGAAGAAGCGCCAACACCTTCCTTCATCCTCGAAGATGTGATCCTGACGGAGAACTCTCAGACGCAGGATTACGAGCCGCACAAAGTCTACGACTCGACGCACAATTTCTCTGCAGGCTACAGCTACGATCCTACAAAACCAGGAACTTACGCGACTTTTGATGTTGTGGCAACCGCTTCGGCCCAGTTTCCGAACAACCCGGAGAACGATTCCACCTTCTATCAGCAGCATTTCCGCAATGTATATGCCTATGACGACGGATCAGCAGAAGCAGCTTACGGGATCACCGGCGCACAGGCGCGTTTGGCGTACCGTTTCACGCCTTATGTCGACGATTCGCTGATCGGCATTGCGATGCATTTCGTGCCTTCCGTACACGACGTATCGAATAAGCTGTTCCTGCTGACAGTTTGGGACGACAACAACGGCATTCCGGGAGACATCTTGTACGAAGACAATTTCTTTTCGACGCGGCAGCCCGTTTACGAATACGGCATGAATGATTTCACGGCCTATTATTTTGTAAACGACCAGAAGATCCCGACCACCGGTACTTTCTACGTCGGTTTCAGGCAGCTCGATGCAGACCGTCTCAACCTTGGTTTTGACCGCAATATCGACAATTCTGCCCAAGCCGTTTACAGCGTCGACAACGGCGGTACATGGATTACTTCCGACATTTCCGGATCGATGATGATGCGTCCGATCTTCTCGACAGCGCTCGACGCAGAGCTGTCCGTGCCGGAGAACGCGCTGTCGGAAACGCTGTTCGGCATTTACCCGAACCCTGTGCATGACATCCTGCACCTGCGCGTCGATGCAAGCCGCTATGCCGGCGCTATGCTGTTCGACATCCAGGGCAAATGCATCGCGCAGCTTCCTGCAACACAACTGGAGCTCGATATGAGCACATATACACCGGGTATTTACATCATCCGCGACGTACAGTCCGGAGCTACCCAAAAAATCAGCAAGCAATAAATGTCAGAGGAAATAGAGGAGTTTGAGAATGAGGAGGATGAGCTGTTTGAGCACCATTCCGTAAAGGCGGACAAAGGGCAGGAGGTGCTGCGCATCGACAAGTTCCTGATGGACCGCCTGCCGAATACGTCTCGCAACAAGATCCAGATCGCAGCGAAGAACGGGAATATCCTGGTCAACAAAATCGCGGTTAAGCCGAATTACAAGATCAAGCCCGGGGATGAAGTCTCCGTCGTGCTGCCTTACCCGGTGCGAGAAATCGAGCTGATCCCGCAGGACATTCCGATCGAGATTACCTATGAGGACGAATACCTCGCGGTTGTCAATAAACCGTCCGACATGGTCGTGCATCCCGGTTACGGAAACTACACCGGCACGCTTGTGAACGCGATGATGTTCCATTTTGAGAACCTGCCGAAAGCGGCTGATTATTCCGGCCGTCCCGGGCTCGTGCACCGACTCGATAAAAACACAACGGGGCTGATGGTGATCGCGAAGACCGAACACGTACTGACGAGCCTGGCGAAGCAGTTTTTCGACCGCACGACCGAACGCCGCTATCATGCGCTGGTTTGGGGTGATGTGAAGGAAGATGCGGGCACGATCACAGGCCACATCGGCAGGTCGCTGAAAAACCGCAAGGTCATGGCGATCTTTCCCGAAGGCGATTACGGCAAGCATGCTGTGACCCATTACACCGTTTTGAAACGTTTTGGACTTGTTACGTTAATAGAGTGCAAGCTCGAAACCGGCAGGACGCACCAGATCCGCGCGCACCTGAAACACCTCGGCCACCCGCTGTTCAACGACAACGAATATGGCGGCGACCAGATCCTGAAAGGTACGACGCATGCGAAGTACAGACAGTTCATTGACAATTGTTTTTCCCTGATCCCCGGGCAGGCCCTGCACGCGAAGACCCTTGGCTTCCAGCACCCGATGACAAATGTGTGGATGCAATTCGATTCGGAGCTCGCTCCCGGCTTTCAGGAAATTATCCAGAAATGGGAAAAATACACGCAAGCCCTCCATGAATAGGGAATTGTACGTATTTTCACAGAATTTAAAAAAATTAGGACAACAGATTGATTTATATTGATTTAACTGTATATCTTTAAACGATTAAACACACAGGAGCCTATTTTATTTTATTTTGAATCTTAATATTTTGTTTTTAAGATAAATTATAACTTAATTCGGGGTTGATTTTTGATAGTAAATACAAATTATATGAACATTAAAATATTGTTTTCATTGGTATTTGTTAGCTTGACATGGCTGGCACATGCACAAGTTCCAAAGCAAGTTAGAAAGGCGAACGAAATGTTTCGAAGTGAAAAATTTTGTGAGGCTGCAGACGAATGTGCTTTGGCTTATGCGAAACTGACGCGCAAAGGAAAGCGTGCCATCGACATGAAGTCGGACATGGCTTTCAAAACCGGTGAGTGCTACCGTCAGACAGAACACATGTCAGACGCACACGACTGGTACGAAAAAGCAATCCTGCTGAACTACCAGGCGAAAGTGCCGATGGTTGTTTTCTACAATGCTGAAATGTTGCGAAACATGGGCGAGTACAAGAAGGCCATCGAAAATTACAATGCATACAAAAAGCTCGTTCCGGGCGACACGAAAGCGGATGTAGGTATCAAATCCTGTGAAATGACCCAGGAATTCAAAGCCAACAAAACCAAGCATGTCGTTTCCAACGAAGAGAAATTGAATACCGATGGTTTCGAAATGTCGCCTATGTTCAGCGATAAGAAAGAATCCCTGCTGATGTTCAGTACAACCCGTGCGGGCGGTGCCGGAGGTGGAAAAGACCCAAGGTCCTGCGACAATTACATGGACCTGTGGACTTCTCAGAAAGATCCGAAAGGAAACTGGTCGCAGCCAGAAGTCATCAAAAATCCGGAAATCAATACCGAAGACAACGAAGGAACTGTTTGCTTTGACGGCAGATCCAAAGTCATGTTCTTCACCCGTTGTCCGAATATCAAAAAGCAAAACCTTGGCTGTAATATTTTCATGGCCGAGCTGAAAGGAAAAGAGTGGGGCGATACCGTTCGACTGAACCTCAAAAATCACGATAGTATTTCCGTTGGTCACCCTTGCGTAACCGAAGATGGTAAATTCCTGATCTTTGCTTCGGACATGCCGGGCGGTTTCGGTGGGCGTGACCTTTGGTACACGACTTTCGAAAAGAAATCCGGTTGGGCGGCGCCTAAAAACATGGGGGCTGAGATCAATACTGCCGGAAACGAATTATTCCCTACTTTGGGTAAAAACGGCGAGCTGTTCTACTCTACAGACGGAATGCCAGGTATGGGCGGACTCGACATCGTGAAAGCAGCTAAAGTGGCCGGCGAAGAGAATAAATGGGAAAACCCGGTAAACATGGGGTCACCGATCAACTCCGAGTCCAACGACTACGGTTTGGTTGAATTCAACGAGCGCAGAGGATACTTTACATCAGAAAGAAAAGGAAGTGCAGGAAAGGACCTGCGTCCGGACATCTGGTCTTACGAATTGCCACCAAACTTGTTTGACCTGAAAGTGATCGTTGCTGAGCGCGGAGACAAAACAAAACGTATTGACCTCGTGACTGTCAATGTTGTAGGTTCGGACGGTACATCCTGGTCGGGAGAAACCGGAAAGAACGGAGAGATCTACTGGGAGAAATATCCAAATGGTGATCGTTACATCAAGGAGAACACATCCTACAAAGTATCTATCGGCAAAGCCGGATATTATGAAAACCCGAAAATTGAAGAATTTACGACCGTTGGTTTGAACTACGACCAGAACTTCATCGTTGAGATGAACCTGCTCCCAAGAAAACCGATCCGTTTGCCGGAAGTTCGTTACCCATTGGGCAAATGGACACTGCTCGTGGATTCTACGATCAACTCCAAGGATTCCCTCAACTTCGTTTACGACCTGTTGACTGAATACCCGGGAATGGTATTGGAATTGAGCTCGCACACGGATTCACGTGGCAGCGACAAAGCGAACCAGTTGCTGTCTGACAACCGTGCCAAAGAGTGTGTGAAATACCTCGTTACAGAAAAAGGCATCGATCCGAAAAGATTGGTTCCTGTTGGAAAAGGAGAGCGTGAGCCAACAACCTGGAAAGATGAGAACGGTCAGTCCGTGAAATTGACAGAGGCTTACATCAACCAGTTCAAAACAACGAATCCGAAGAAATTCGAATTGTTGCACCAGTTGAACCGCCGTACAGAAGGTAAAGTACTCCGCATGGATTACAACCCGGCTGCAGCAGCAGCTCCGGTGCAAACAGCTCCGGCAGCAACAGGTACAGGCGCTGGTTCAGGATCTGCTACGACAACTGGCACGCCAGCGAAACCGGAAACAAAAACTCCGGCAGCTACACCGGCTACAGGAACAGCAACACCAAAGCCAACGCCAGCGGGTACCGCAAAACCAACACCAGCGGGTACTGCAAAGCCAACACCGGCAGGAACGGCTACGCCAAAACCGAAGCCAACGCCAACTCCAAAACCGAAACCGGCTGGACAACAATAAGAATACACGTATTATAAGCTATAGCAAAGGGCTGTCCGGAATGGATGGCCCTTTTTGTTTCTAATTCAGTTTTCGTCTGTTGCGGGGAAAAGAGACAGCTGTTGTGGGTTTCGTGTTTAGAGGTGCAATACGTCGCCGTAGCGTGCGTTTTTGATCCGGGTAATGATCTCTTCTCCGTGCGCCCTGGAATTGCAGGGAACAATGATCTTATTCGGGGCGTTTTTGATGTCGTTGATTACTGCCAACGTTCCAGACATCATTTCCTGAATTTTGAGGGTTCCGATGATTTTAGGGCGGGTGAATCTCATGAGTTTGATGGATTTGAATAGCAGACAAACTTAACATTCATACAAATAAAAGTACGGCATTGAACGGCTTTCAGAAGAATTGTTCGGCTTTCGGAATCCGGTTTTGCTGTGAATACAAAAACCACCCACACGTTGAAGTATGGATGGCTGTTGTAAAAGGGATGAATTTATTGTTTAACGATACGCTTCAATTGCGTGCCTTTGCCTGTTGAGGAACGAACAAGGTAAATTCTAATGTTATCCGAATCGAGATTTGGATAACATTAGAATTTAAAAAAAAATCGGTTTAATTGTAAGAATATAAGGTGGTTTTGTGTTCATACAAGAGCAATTAGAAACGCTGAGGCATTCAGCCTTATTCGATCTTGTATTTTTCCTTAAAATACATCTCTGCTGATTTAGCCATCTTTTCATGTTTTTTCATGTCCACAATGGCAGCTACAAGATTTTTCCTTAACAATTCAATGTCTTCGGCAGGCTTGTTGCGTGCGATGGCGTCAAAAAAGGAATTGAAGGCCTTTATTGTTTTCAGCTCTGCCTGATAATATGCCAGGTATTTTTGCTTGAGATTAAGTCCACTATCGACTTCTGATAATAGGATTACCTCCTGGACAATAGTTGTATCAACGGCATAAGCAGACATGTAAATGGAAAATAGCTTGTTGTAATCCGGCTTTGTCACTGGATTGTGCAAAAGTGCATTATAAGCCGTTGCAGCCTGGTTTAGATAAATGAGGATCATTGTGTTAAGTTCCGGGAATTTATCGAATGACCGGAGGAAAGCTACAGCTTCATCCTGACTGACGTCTGTAGGGCTTTCCATAAAATTCTTCACACACCTCACGGAGAACCCGCTCGTGGTTGTATAGCCCATGCATTCAACAGCCGCCCGGTCGGAGTATAAGCTCCAGGTCCATACTGCCGGATAGGACCCTTCTGAAGCAGACCACCAGGTCGTTCTGTGGTCAGCATCCTGTATTTTTCCGTCGTTGGTCCTGTAATGCGCAGGGATTCCTGCAAACGCAATTTCGTTAGTTGCGCCAAAATTTTCAGGAGCAATGGAATCGGGGGTTTTCCAGCGTGTTAAGGATTTCATTTTGTCGCCGGCAATGCGGGCGCCGCCCAGTTGCTGGATCAGCTCTTCCCATTCTTCCTGGGTTGGCAAATGCCATCCTGGCGGACAAGCTGCTTTTGCACCTTCAAAATTATACATGCGGCCGTAAATATCGCATTCTTTGCACCAACTGCGGTCGTTTTCAAAATTCAGGTTTTCAGCCATCCATATTTGATTGCCAATCTGAATTGTTTTGTACAATTTCCCATCTCTGGGATCGGTCAGGATATTATTGGTTTGGGCATATACTCCACCATAAATAGAACTTAGCCATGTTGCAATCCAGAAAATCGTAGCTTTCGCATTTAATTTGCTTGTATCCATGTGAAGGTAGGATTTGATGTTGAGGATTTGTAATGTTTTTAAAAAGACATACTAAACAGTATTCTCTATTTCCACTTCCCGATTAGCCCCAAACCAGGCGTAATATCCTTTCTGCTTTCCAGCTCGCACGGATTGATGCTCCAGCTCGTTGCTATTTCCATGACGAGTTCTTCATCCGGCCAGGTGATGTCTTCCTCGTCAAAGTAGGGATCCTGAACTTCCACCGATGATGCATCCATCAGATTGAAGGTCTTTTCGATTTCCGTTGGTTCGCCCTCGACAACCAACGTCTCGCCCGATTCTCCGAGGTAGGCATAAGCCCTTTGTATTTGCCCGTTGGATGCTTTCATCCAGCAATGGAAACCTGTCACACGGTGGGTGGCGAAATATTGTGCTTCTCCAAATTCCTGACTAAGTTCTCTCAGTAGTATTTTGATTTCGTCCGTATCTATGGGAAGTCCCCAGCCACAAGCGAGGGTCCAGCCATTGATTGCCGGCGTAATAAAAACAGCATTGTTGTGATAGGCTTGTTTTATGCCTGCTTCCCAATTGCAGTCCAGGATATCTTGCAGATCAAGCATGGCTGCCACTTTTGCTTTATCTGCTGTTCGAATGGCGAACCAAATGCATTTATAGCCAAAGCCAAGCGGCATATCAGGAATTGTTGGGTCTGCAGTTGTTTTGTATTTTTGAGTGGTAGGTGCGGCTTGTTTAAATTTCCGGTACTTTAAGAAAAAAGAGAGCAGCAGCAATGCAGTAATTATTCCAATGAACATGTTGCGATTATTATTTTTTAGGATATCAGCTTATAGATTGCAAATATAATTGGTAATTACACATAGTAAATTTGGTCTTGATCCTAAATTCATCGTTCCTCCGTTGCTACGTAGTGAATTCGAAGTATGCAATACAGAACGTTTTGGGAGGAGATGCCAGACGTTGGCTATTGTAATTTCATCTTTCATTTGCTGGAATCGGGGAAATGAAATAATATTTAGCCTGCTTAAGGCTGTAGGTTCCTGATCATTGTAAATAACATTCTTGACAATTCATCTGATTGCTGATAGAAAGGAGCGTGTCTTTCTTCTGGCAGAATTGATTCGTCTTTTAGAAAATCGAATACTGCTACACATTCAAATACTGAACCTCTTGAAATTACAAAAAAGTTTCTACGATCAGCTTTGCTGAAACGGCTGGATCCTTCCGCAATGTTAAGCATTATGCTAAGCGAAGCACGGCGCAACTGGTTTTTTGAAACTGAATCAATTGCTTTGGAATTTCTTAAGAAAGCGTATACTTCTTTATTAAATTGTTTAGCCTTTTGATAAACGTCAAGCTTTTCGAAATCAAACATGGAATGGTGTATTCAGTAAATTACAATTACTGAATATACTAAATTCTTTTGAATAAAAAAGAAGGAGAGTGAGTTTGAGAGCGGGAGAAGAGGAAAAACAAAACGAGAGTGCCGCTCTCGCTCTACACTCTCGTTACTGTTTTGTGGGGACGGACGGAATCGAACCGCCGACACAAGGATTTTCAGTCCTTTGCTCTACCGACTGAGCTACGTCCCCTTGTTCATTGTGGGGGCAAAGATAGGAACTTTATTTAAATCCCGGCAACATTATTTCAAATTTTTTTAATTTTTTGAATGTATCTTTGTCCTTAGATGGAGAAGCAAAACAGGTATCTTGTTGTCGATGCGGGAAATACGCGGGTGAAGATTGGCGTATATGAAGGCGATTTACTGGTCGAAAGTTTTGCTTTTTCCAATCGCCAGCTCCAGGAATTGAAGTCTTTCCTGATTGAATATCGTTTTCACCATGCGATTTTGTGTTCCGTGCGCTCCAAAAAAGATACGCAATGGCTGTTGCAACTGATGCAGGGCGCGGTGCTGTTCAATACGCTACCGCGCTATCCGGTGCAGATCGCTTACAATACGCCTGAAACTTTGGGTGCGGACCGCCTCGCGAATGTCATTGCGGCGCATGCGTCCTGCAAGGGAAATGCATTGGTGATCGATGTCGGCACCTGCGTGAAGTTCGACTTTGTGGATGCCAACGGTGTTTACGAGGGTGGATCCATCTCTCCGGGGATCGAATTGCGCTACCGCGCGATGCATGAATTTACAGGCGCTTTGCCTTTGATCAGCGAAACCGGGCCGGCGGGCCACATCGGTAAATCGACGCGTGAATGCATGCATATCGGTGTCATTCAGGGGATTCAGGCTGAGCTGGATCAGTTTATACAACATTACAGCGCTCGTTTTCAGGGGTTAACAATTTTTGTGACGGGCGGAGATGCGCAGTATTTTGATTTCGCTGCAAAAAATGACATCTTTGTGAACGAAAATCTAACCTTGCAAGGTTTATTAATTACAATTCAAGCGCATGCTCAATAAGTTCCTTCTCCTGTTTTTTATCGGCCTTTGTCCCTGGATACATGCCCAGAAATTTGCTTCTTCTCCGTTCAGCTCCTTCGGGATCGGCGAGTCGGGTGGATTGGACCACGCGGTTTTCAGCGGGATGGGAAACACTTCTATCGGCTTTTCAGATTCGACAATCCTTAATTTCAGCAACCCTTCTTCTTATCCTTTTCTTGCGAAAGGGCAGCCATTGTTTTCTACGGGTATTTCTTCCCGCTTTTCGAATTATGAAAGCGCAGGCAACGCCTTCTCCGGGAAGTTTATCGGCATGGACCATTTCGCACTGGGTATCCCGGTCGGAAAATACTTCGGGATCGTTTTCGGCCTGAAACCTTTCAGCAGGACAGGATACGATGTTTTCCAGAAAGAGCTGGTCGGCACGGACAGCATCAAATACACCTACAGAGGTTCCGGAGGCTCTCACGAAGTATTTACAGGATTTGCCGTGAAGCTCATAGACTTCAAAAACCACCAGGTGAGTGTTGGATCGAATTTAAGCTACATTTTTGGAAACAACCTCAAAGAGCGTCTCGCGAACATAACAACTGGTGCTTCCGGTGCTGTCGAACAATCGGGCTACCGCATTCAATCGTTTCACTACGACCTCGGTTTTACCTATGTCACGAAGATATCTACCAATCAGCGCCTGTCTGTAGGAGCGATTTTCACGCCGGAACAAAAGCTGACTTCGACTTATTTCAACAGGTTGTACTACAGTACGGATGTCAATAATCCAACCCTCTACGATACGCTGACGCTGGTGGAAGACGTGAAAGGCCACATCCGCATGCCATCTACGTTTGGAATTGGCTTCTCGTACACCTTTCAGCCGAAAACCGGAAAAGACTACAACAAGGTCCTGATCCCGCAGTTCATACTCAGCGCCGACCTGAAAATGACGAACTGGAGCGATTATTCCACGGATTATGCGGGCACGAAAAACGAAACAGATTTTTCAAACACGGTGCGTTTCAGCGCCGGTTTGCAGTATACACCGCATTTTGATTACCTCGACAGGTCAACTGCAATCGGTTTCCTGCAAAAAGTGCGTTACCGTGCCGGTTTCCAGTATGCAACACTGCCTGTTACCCAGGCGGGCAAGCAGCTGACGGATAACGGGTTCACGATCGGACTCGGCTTGCCAATCACGAGCCAGCGTTCTTCCTCTTCGATCAACATTGGCGTTACTGCCGGCAAACGCGGCAATGGCATCGAAAGCTCCCTGAACGAAAAATACCTGACAGTCAATTTTGGCGTGACACTTTCACCGGGTCTCTATGACCGCTGGTTCAGAAAGCATAAGATCGACTAGGTCCAGGCTACTCACGAATTTCAAAGATAAAACGGATGCTGTTGAAAAGAGCCTGTTTGTATGGTTGTCTGCTGCTGGTTGCCGGCTGGTTGACTTCCTGTGTCAACGACATCGATTCGATCCGCAAAGTTACATTTAAGCCTTCCGATCCGGATGAGCGCATGGCCAATATGCATGTTTTTTACAACGACAGCGGCTATGCACGCATTGAAGTGTTTGCGAAACTGGCAGAAACCTATTCCAAACCCGAATCCGTTGTAAAGCTGAAAGACGGTGTGCGCGTGAAGTTTTTCTCCACGAATGGCGAGATCGTTTCCGAGCTGACAGCGTTGTACGGCGAGATCCGCCAGGACAAAGGGACGATGTTTGTGCGCGATTCTGTACAATTGTACAACTACGACAAACAGCAACGCATGGAAACAGAAGAGCTGCACTGGAATCAGAAAGACAGTGCCATTTATACGAATACCGCAGTCATCGTCCGCACGCCGGAAGCACTTTTTTTCGGGCAGGGTGTCAAAACGAAACAGGATTTTTCGACCTATGAATTTCTCCGTCCGACGGGTACCATCAACCTCTCGAAAAGAAAATAAAGCGGTGCTGATTTTAAATTGTAACTTCGCAGAAAATTAGTAAAATGGAATTCTACAATAAGATAATGCTCTATTTCTGGTTGAGCATGTTTGTACTGATCACAGGCGTGGTGACCTTCATGGGTATCCAGTACGGCTTTGAAAGGTGGTATTTTTATTATGTGTTCGCCCTGCTGGCCCTGCTGATGTTCTTCGTAAGACGCTGGATGATGCGCCGCATGAAAAAACACCTGGAATTCCTCGAAGAGCAAAAACGACAAGGCGGATACCAGGGATAGACTCCCATTTATCACGCCGGATGAACGCTCTTCACCCGATTACATCTTTGAACACTTTTTGACTGGAGATTCAACGGATGATGCTTAATTTTAGGTTGTTGCCCCTGAAAAACAAGTGAAATAACAGCTGAGCGCTGTTACTTTGAAACAATTTGTTATTTAAAAGGTTATGCTGCACCCAAAATCCCTCTTATCGTTCGTGTTCCTGCTACTCTCCCTGGGAAGTATGCAGGCGCAGCAATTGCTGAAAGGCGTTGTAACGGACGAGAAAAAAGTTCCGATTCCCTTTGCGAAAGTCTATGTGAAGAACAGTGCGGACCTGCGCGTAGAAGCCGACGTCGACGGGGTGTACGAAATGCGGCTGTTCGAAGGTGAATATTTCCTCGTGTTCACCGCGACCGGTTACGAGGATCGCGAAGCATATGTAACAATCAGCAGGGGAGAAGTGATCCGCGATATGCAGCTTTTTCCAACGACGATCAAGGCGCTGGACGACATTGTGGTCAGCACCCAGAAATCCAATCCCGGACGCGACATCATGCTGAAGGTCGTGAAGATCCGCGACCGCATCAATCCGTGGAATTATCCACATACCGTAGACGTTTACATCAAAGCCAGCGAAAAAGTAACCCCAACCGGCAAAGGCAAAAAAAACAAGGAGGAAACCAAAGCGGATGGAAATACGCTGCCTTCGGAGACGCGAGACGATCCTTTCGAGGCGGAACGGCAAAAAGAACTCGATAAAGTCAAGGGTATGAACCTCGTGGAGGTCCAGCTGCAACGCAATTTTGCCCCACCCAACCAGGTGCGCGAATACCGGAATGCCTATACAAAACGCGGAACGGACTGGCAATTGTACTACACGACGACCGTCAAATCGAATTTCAATTTCTTCCAGAACCTGATGCACCTCGACGACCTGCACCAATCGCCTGTGAGCTCGCCGATCTCAGGGCCGGGCATCATGTCCTACAAATACAGGCTCGAGGCCCAGTATGTCGAGAATGGCAGGAAGATCCACAAGATTAAGATCATTCCGCGGAACATCGCTACGACCACGTTGTCAGGTTATATTTATGTCATCGATTCGCTGTGGCTCGTGCAGAAGCTCGAGCTGACGATGCAAAAGGGGAACCTGCTGACCTATGATTATTTCACGATTGAGCAAACCTTTGCGCATCCCGGTGATACGATGTGCGTACTGGCCACGCAGACTTTGATCTATGGCAACCGTTTCCAGGATCAGATTTCCGAATGCCGCACGGACGCTACGTTCTCGAATTACAACTTCCAACCGCAATTTCCAAACAAATTCTTCGGCAATGAGCTGTCGGTGACCCAACAGGAAGCTTACGACAAAGATTCGAGTTTCTGGAGCTCGGCGCGTACGGTGGAGCTCAGCCCAGAGGAAAAACGCTATATCATCCTGAAGGACAGCATCCGCGACCAGCTGAACCGCGTGGAATACCTCGATTCGATCGACAAGGTGTTCAACAAGATCAATTTCTGGAAAGTCGCCTGGTTTGGCATCGACCACCGCAACCGCGAAAAACGCACGCAATGGGGCTTCAGCTCGGTGGCCGCATCTATCCGACCGATTTACATTGCCGGACCACGCGCATCGCCGGGATTCAATTATTTCCGGAAATGGGCAGATCAGCGTTCGTTTGACTTTGCAGCGGATGTTTCTATCGGCCTGCTGAACTCAGACGTGAAAGGAAACCTGTGGGGCAGGTATTTGTATGATCCGTTCCATTTCGGGACGATAGGTGCGAGCTTTGCGCATGATTTTGATGTGATCCGCAGTTTCGATGCGATCACGCAGATTTACAAGCGCGACAACTTTATTGAAACGACGTCGCTGAATATCTCGCACGACCGGGAATACCTGAACGGGCTGTACATCAATCCGCAGTTTTCCTTCAGTGAGCGGCGGGATGTAAGCAACTATGAATTCGTAACGCTCCTCGACAGCGTATTGCCGAACAATGCGCCGACCAAATTTATGTCCTACCAGGCCGCCATTGCCGCTGTGACGATCAGTTACGTGCCGGGGCAGAAATTCATGCGCGAGCCGAACCGGAAAGTCGTGCTGGGCTCGAAATGGCCGACTTTTTACCTGTTTTACGAAAAAGGGATCCCAAAACTGTTTGGCAGCGATGTCAACCACGATTACCTGTTGCTGGGGATCAAACAAACCTTCAAGATCGGTACGCTGGGTACCTCAAATTACAACCTCATGTCCGGGAAATTCCTGAATTCGAAACAACTCAAGGATGCAGATTTCAAATACCAGCGCCGCAGCGATCCCATCTGGTTCTCGAACCCGCTCTATTCCTTCCAGGACCAGGATTCGTCGCTTCCATCGCGCAGGATCTATTATGAAGGCCATTTTGTGCACCACGAGAATGGCGCGATCCTGAATAAGATTCCGTTCATGAAAAAAACCGGCATCGGGTTGGTGATCGGTGCAGGTGCATTGTACGTAGAGGAGTACAACTGGCAGCACTACGAGGCGCTGGCCGGATTGGAACGAAATTTCAAGCTGTTCAAGCAACGCGTGCGGGTCGGGGTTTACGGCATTGTGTCGGACGGGAACCACATCACGCCAACCACGACCTGGAAAGTTTCATTCGCCGTATTGAATTACCGGAACATGAAGTGGAATTTCTAGAAATGCATGCAGATTTTCGGCACAAAGATCATTAAGCCAATCACCAATGCAGCGATTGCGGTGATCAGGACACCGGCGGCGGCCATGTCTTTGACCTGTTTGATGACGGGATGATGGTCAGGCTGTACAAGATCGCACAATTTTTCAAGTGCGGTATTGATCGCTTCGAGTGCGAGTACAAGGGCCGAAATGGCAATAATTGCAATCCATTCAGCCGTTTCGAGGCGGAAGAAAAGTCCGGCGATAATTACCAGTACCAACGCACTTATGTGGATCCCGAAATTGCGTTCCGTGCGCAGTAATGTGCGTATGCCGGAGAAGGCGAAGCGGAAACTGTTCAGGAATGCTTTCATTTCTATTTATTAAGCGCTCAGCGCATTCAGGGCTGCAAGATGGGTCTTGCCTTTCTCGCTCGCCATCCCCAGGAGCAGCTGATGCAGCCATTCAAAAAAAGTATTGTCCTGTTTGTACTGATCTGTAGGGGAAGCAGGAATGTTGTACATTATCTCTGTGGCGGCAATGTAAGATCCTGCCATGTGCGTAGCATCCATTTGCGGATGGTAAAGCCCTTCGGCCAGGCCGCGTTCGAGGTTGTCTTGTATAATCAGCGTAACAAATTCCCGTTTGTGTTTTTCCATTCTTTCGAATGCATCGGCATGGTATTTTTCGAGGTCTGCAAAAACAGCAGGGTGAATATGTGCAAGCGTTTCAGCAAAAGAGCGGCTGATCAGGAAAAGCTCATCGATTGCATTGTCCGATCCTGTTTTGGCCTGGTGATGCAGCAACGTATCCTGATCAAATTTCATTTGAAGGGTTTGATTGATCAAGTCATCTTTGTCCCGGAAATACGTATAGATCGTTTTTTTGGAGATACCGAGTTCGCGGGATAGGTCGTCCATGGTCAGACATTTGATCCCAAAGCGCGCAAATACTTCGGAGGCCCTTTCCATGATTTTTAGTTTCTTCTCGATCATCCTACAAAATTAGTGAATCCGCAGCTGCGTTTGCAAGTATGAAAACAGATAAAACATTTTTTTAACAGAAACAAAAGCAATTTTAACGAAATTAGGAATCCAAGCGCAAATCTGAAACTTTTGTGTTGGTGAATTGAATGCGGCCAACGGGTTTTGTCCGAAAAATCCTACCTTCGCAGCTATGGATGCAACGTATTATGTAGAGATTTTCACAGATGGAGCGGCGAAAGGAAATCCCGGTCGTGGCGGTTACGGCGTTGTCATGCGCTATAAAAACATCGAAAGGGAATTTTCACAGGGCTTTCGGAGAACAACCAACAACCGCATGGAATTGCTCGCGGTGATTATCGGCCTGGAAGCACTGAAGACGAACGAGCACGCGGTACGCATTTGTTCGGATTCCAAATATGTCATTGATTCCATCACGAAAGGGTGGATCTTCAGCTGGCAGAAAACCGGCTTCAAGAACAAGAAAAACCCGGATCTCTGGAAACGGTACCTCGCGCTGCACAGTCAGTTCAAGCTGGAATTCATCTGGGTGCGCGGACACAATGGCCATCCCGAGAACGAGCGCTGCGACGTATTGGCGGTGAAGGCAGCTGAATCCGGTAATTTACTGATCGATACTTTTTACGAGGAATCCGAAAAGCAGGAAAAGAACCTGTTTTAATATCAGGCCGTCTGCGTCGTTTTTTGCGCCGACAATGATTGACAAGCCTTGATAAAAGTGTACACGAGCGGATGCGGAATCTCGCGGGTCGAGGAAATTTGCGGACAAAATCCGCAGGTAAGAAAAAACGGATGCGATTTCAGGCTCACGATCTCCACTTCTTCAAACTGGTTGTAGCCTTCAATGTCGATCAGCTCGCCAACGAGGTAGCTCATCAATTGCGGATAGAGACTGAAGCGCGACGAAGTCAGCTCCACATTGCTGTGGTTTTCATACAATCTGATCAGTTCTTTCGATTGTGGATAAATCTGTAATTTTTCGAATTGGTCGCCTTCAACGAGGTTGTCTGAGATCAGTTTTTCCCCGTTGGGATTGAGATTGTAACGGTTGATGAGGACTTCGATCAGGCAACGGAAACCTTCGCCGGTGATAAAGGTCGGCAGGTTTTGCTGCATGATGTGATCGATGATCCCATTCAGGAAAAAATTGCTTTTGTAAGGGCCAGGCCCGATCCAGATACCATCGTATTCATTGAGCTGGTGACTCTTCAGCTGGCTGGCTTCGGAGAGCTTGATCCAGTAATAACTAATCTCGGTTTCCAGGAAATGGCTGGCATGGTCCAGGGCCAGGTTGGTGGCATGGTGCGAATTGTATGTGAAATTAAAATCACCAATTATGGCTATTTTTAAACTACTGCTCATGCTTTTACCTTGCCGTTCATGGTTTGAATATACAAAAAATGCTGTTCATGGACTGAACAGCATTAAAAATATTTATTAAGGGTATCAAGGTCTTACCGCTTGAACCAACCTTTGTATACGCCATTGGCGATCACCAGGGACTGTTCGTTCGGCGTAACTGTGATCTGTCCTGTGTCAGGATCTGTTGTTGTGATCATGAAAGTATGGTACACTGTGCACGTAAATGTACAGGTGTACTTGGAGTAATCTCCCGTTTCGTCAGATTCCTGCACAATGTTGGAGAAAGTAACTGACTGACCTGCATCATTTGGTTTGGAAGTCCATACATCACCATTGTTATCGCGGTATTTTACTTCAAAGCCGTTCGCCCCTGCTGTTGCGTAAACCGGGTTGGTGTTCGGTGCAGCCGTGAAGAAAGCGTTGAACATCGCCAAAGTTGGTTCGCTGGATGCAGATGCGTCCCAGTTGATGCTTCCGAGACCGATGGCCATGGAGCGCAGGGTTTGATCTGATCTGATATCAGCAAAATAAACTGCGGAAGAGGATGCAGGAGACGGAAGGATGATCTTCGATTTTGAATTGTTCAGGTAGTAACCCAATACATTCTGAGTCATCTCGATATCTGTACCATTTACCAGCCCTTTGAAGCTGCACTCAAGGTCTACATGCGGAATTGGCGCTGGAATAATTTCGTGTTCCACACAGCCGGAAAGGCCGAGGAAAAGAATAGCAGCGGCAAGGATTGTTTTGTTTTTCATAGTTCGTTTATTACAGGTCTTCAATTTCATGGATTCCAACCCAAATGTACAACTTTTTTTAAAGCCCGTACGGGTCTGTATGAACAAAACGATGTTTTTCACAAAAGGTTTGCTGTATGCATGAAATTTTTCAAAAAGATCAGGCACGGATCTGGCGCAATGGCTCGTTGAATTCCATGCGGTCGATCCACAGGTCGCTGAGACCGGCCTTTTCAGACTCCATCGAATAGAACAGGTGGCCATCCTGCATATCAACCTGCTCAAAGTAGTTCATCAGGTCCAGGTCGGCGGAAATTTGCTGGATGCGGCCGATCAGGATATTCAGATCGCTGAAGTTCAGCACCAGCTCGCTGCGGAAGGTCTGACTGCCTTGTGTAATGTTACAGTTTACGTGCACTTCATTGATACCGGATTCAAACTGAATGGATTCGATGTTGATCTTGTCAAAAATTGCTTTCATACTTGCTGAATTTATACGACAAAACTAGGGCGACAGAACGTAAACTACTTACGATCTGCTTTTCGGTTCAGTTTATTTTTGACCGGATTGATTTTGAAGTGCGCTTATTTCCCGCTTTTGTGTCGGAAATACTGGAATAATTATTAATTTTCAGGCAAAAGATTAAAAACACTCCGATGAAGTATTCCAGAATCAGTAAAGACCTGTACATCACGAACCGCGACAAATTTGCCCGACAAATGCAGCCAAACACGCTGGCTGTATTCAATTCCAACGATATATTCCTGATCAGCGCCGATAGCACGATGCCTTTTCAGCAGCACCGCGACATCTTGTATTTATCAGGTGTCGATCAGGAGGAAAGTATACTGGTGATCTTCCCGGATACAAAAAACGAAAAACACCGCGAAATCCTCTTCCTGAAAGAAACCAGCGAGCTGATTGCCGTTTGGGAAGGTGAAAAACTGACAAAGGAAACGGCCTATGAAACATCGGGCATCCGCACGGTTTACTGGCTCAACCAGTTCCCAACGATCTGGAAACAGCTGATGGCTGAAGCGGAAGGCATTTACCTCAATACGAATGAGCATCTGCGTGCCACGACGGAAATGGAAACACGCGAAGATCGTTTCATTCAAAAAGTACGCGCCGAATTTCCGGCACATGCGGTTTATAAAAGCGCGCCTATCCTGCAACGTTTGCGCTCTGTCAAAGAAAGCATGGAGATCGAGCTCATGCAGCAGGCCTGCAACATTACGCACAAAGGCATCGAAAGAGTTATGAAATTCCTGAAGCCAGGTGTGTGGGAATACGAGATCGAAGCAGAGTTGTCGCACGAGTTCCTGCGCAACCGTTCGCGCGGATTTGCCTACACGCCGATCATCGCCTCGGGAAAGAATGCCTGCGTACTCCATTACATAGAGAACAACCAGCAATGCAAGGATGGTGATGTGATCCTGCTCGACGTCGCGGCGGAATATGCGAACTATGCATCAGACCTGACGCGTTCGCTGCCGGTCAACGGCCGTTTTACGCCGCGCCAGAAAGAAGTCTACAACGCTGTGTTGCACGTAAAAAAAGAAGCCGAAAAATTACTGGTGCCGGGCACCATGCTCGCCGATTACCACCAGGAAGTGGGCCGCATCATGGAAAACGAGCTTATTAAACTGAAGCTGATCGATACAACGGATATTAAGAACCAAAGCCCGGAATGGCCAGCCTATAAAAAATATTTCATGCACGGAACTTCCCACTTTATCGGGCTGGACACGCATGATGTCGGACTCTGGAATGAGCCGATCCGCGCGGGCATGGTATTTACCTGCGAGCCGGGAATCTACATTCCTGCGGAAAACCTCGGGATCCGTATCGAGGATGACCTCGTGGTACAGGAAGACGGTGCGCCCTTCAACCTGATGGGCAACATTCCGATTGAAGCAGATGAAATTGAAACTTTGATGCATGCATAAATCAACAACTTTGAATCACAGGATCTTCGGTAGCGGGGATCCTGTGGTATTTTTACACGGATTCCTGGAATCGGTGACAATGTGGGATTTCCTGACGACGGAAGAACTCGCCGCACAATGCGTGCTGATCGACCTGCCGGGCCACGGTGGATCGACTGCACTTCCGGAAATAGCCTCTACCAGGGCGATGGCCGAAGCGGTGATTGAAACCCTGCAGGCGCTCGGTATTTCGAATTACCACCTGGTAGGTCATTCGATGGGTGGATATGTGGCACTGGAGATCGCTAAGCTGACGACCGAAGTCCGCTCTGTTTGTCTCATGAACTCGAGCTTCTGGGCCGACAGTCCTGAAAAGCAAAAGGACCGCAACCGCCTGATCGAAGTCGTGAAGCGCAGCAAGGACCTGTTCCTGCACGAAGCGATCCCGGGCCTTTTTGTGAACCCGAAACGCGAAGCAGCTTTCATCGCTGCATTGATCGAAGAAGCAAAAGGAATGACTGTAGATGCAATCGTTTATGCGACCGAAGCGATGCGCGACCGGCCCGACAACGAAGCTGTTGCTGTTCAGCTCGGGGCAAGACTGCATTTGATCCAGGGAGAAAAGGACAAAGTAATCCCGCTCGAACTGACCGGGGAAAAAATGGCCGGCAAACAAGCAGGCTGGGAGGTGTTGCCTCGCGTTGCGCACATGTCCCAGGTGGAAGCGCCTGAAGCTGTGATCCGCATCCTGAAAGATTTTTACAAAGGCATGTAAATAAAAATGCCGGGAACTTGATCGTCCCGGCATTCAGTTATATAAGGTAAAAAACGGAAACTGTTAGTTTCCGTTGTCATTGAAAATCCAGATATATTGGATAGAGCGGTGTAAATTTGCAACCATAGTCCTGATCTTTAGTGAGATAATTAATGTTTTATATAACGAATATACTGCCTTTCACTTTTTGTGAAAATTATAAAACTTTAACGGGATCGATTATTGATTCTTTGGTTGTTAATTTTCTGTTAAGTGTTTTAGCCGTACCTTAACTGGCAGATATCTGAAAAGTATTTTAATTTTAATCTTTATATTCGGTCTGATCGCAGTGTGATCGGGTTGTTGCTACCCTTTGTATCCGCTGCATCATGCTAAACTGAATAAAGACTGTACTATGAGAATGAGAGCACTGATTATCGACGATGAAGAATTTGCACGCAAAAATCTTCAAATGATGCTGGAAGAATATTGCCCTGAGATCGAAGTGATCGGGGAGGCTTCCGGCAAAGAACAGGCGAAAGCCATTATTGAGGCATCCAAGCCTGATGTCGTGTTCCTGGATATCCGCATGCCAAGTGGCTCAGAAGGTTTTGAGCTGTTGGAAGAAGTCGAGAACAAAGACTTCCTGGTTGTTTTCGTAACTGCTTTCAAGGATTATGCCCTGCGTGCATTCAATGCAAGTGCGGTTTATTATGTATTGAAGCCAATCGACATCGACGACCTGCGTGCAGCAGTTGAAAAGCTTGTGGAAGCCAAAAAGGTTTTTTCCGAAGATCCGCAGAACTTTGTCACCTATTTCAGGTCGCTGAAAAACCTGTCGCAAAACCTGTTGTCCAACAAACCGAACAACCGCATTGCGATCAGCCATACCCGTGGATTGAAGATCGTGGAAGACGATACGATCACGCACCTCGAGGCGAGCGGAAACTGTACGACGATCTATTTCGAAGACGGGACGCGTTACCTCGATACCCGCACCTTAAAAGTATATGAACACATTCTCGATCCTGCGAAATTCTTCCGGGTACACAAATCTCACATCATCAATCTGAACAGGTTGGTGGAATACCTCAATGAAGACGGCCATTTTGCAGTGCTGAAAGGCGGCTTGCGCATTCCGGTTGCCAGAAACCGGGTGACTGATTTTGTGAAAATGTTAAAAGACTCCTGATGCTCCGTTACCTGATCTGTGTACTTATTACTGTATTTTCAACGGCTGCTTTCAGCCAAAGCTATTCGTTCCTGTCTTATGCCCTTGCGGAAGGATTGCCACAAACGCAGGTCACGTCGATCGCGGAGGATGAAAAAGGCTATTTGTGGGTCGGCACCCTCGGAGGTCTCGGCCGTTTCAATGGTGTTTCCTTTAACAATTTCTCGACGGAAGACGGCTTGTTAAACAACCGCATTACGAGCCTGAGCTCTGTGAAGGACCAATTGTGGATCGGGCACGAAGGCGGGATCAGCTTGTATTACAAGCAGAAATTCAGGAACTGGAAATTTACCGGCGAAAACAAATCCGTGCGTGTTTCAGCGATCAAGCCGTTCCGGAATGGAATGGTGATTTCCACGAATGGCGGCGGATTGTATTTTCTTGATTCCGGGAACGTATTGAAACCTATTGCGCTCGAAAGTGCAGATGAGAACCGCGTGCGCGGACTCGAAGCGGTTGGCGGAACGTTATACATCGCGAGCCGCGGCGGTTTACTGAAAACCACCGACCTCGTTCATTTTGAAGTGCTGCGCGTATACGGTCAGCTGGAAGCGCTGAATGTTTCCGGCATTTCCCAACAGGGCGAATATCTGTACCTGACTACCTTCGATTTCGGTATTTTCAGGTTTCACATCCGGACAGAGAAATTTGAGACTTACGGACATGTAACGGCCGAAGAAGGTCCGCGCAACTGCATTATCGATTCGCGCGGCAATCTCTGGAGCGTTTGCACCGATGGCTTGCTGACACTCGTTCCCGGTGGCGGACATAAGCGCGTGATCGATGAATCTACCGGATTGCCGCTGAGCGCTTTGTCGGTGATCTTCGAAGACCGCAACGGCACAATCTGGATCGGCTCCGAAGGAAAAGGATTGCTGCGTTTCCCAGGTGAACAATTTGTGTACTTCAATGCCAAGAACGGCATTCCAAGCGACCTGATTATTTCCGGGATTGAGCTCACACCGGGAAATTACCTCTTTGGTTCTTATGACAAAGGACTGATCGGCTACAGCCGGAGTACAGGTTTTGAAACGAAAATTGCAACCAGTAATCCGCTCTGGGCGATCGAAAAGGATGCGCAGGGAAATATATGGATTGGTTCCGATGCCGGATTGACGGAGCTGATGCCCGGCGGGAAAATTGTGCGCTACGATCAGACCACGGAAATTTCCGTAGGCAAGGTCACGGCGATCTACAAAGACAATCTCGGCGAGATCTGGGCAGGCGGCTCCGATGCGCTGTTTAAGATCGTACACGGTCAATTGTTCAAGGTCAAAGGGTCGGAGATCTACAAAGATCCGGACATTGCGACGGTTCGGGACATGATCCGCTACAAAGGACAGTTGATCTGTGCGACCGACGGCGGTCTCTTCACATTCAAAGATGGTAAATACAGCCGCTTCCTGAAGCTCGGCAAAGCCATTTCCTCGCTGAAAACAGATGTGTACAACAATTTGTGGATCGGTACCGAAGACGGGTTCTTCTGGAGCGACGGTACCGCTTTGAAGCAGGTGCACCTCGGTGATCAGCCGGCCTCCAATTACATCTATTTCCTGAACGGCAATGGCAAGGAATTATACGTCGGGACAAACAATGGACTCTATGTCGTCTCCGGATTGAACTCCAAAGAGAAAGCCATCACGCGCCATTATGGCCTGGAAGAAGGCCTGGTGAACCTCGAGTCAAATATCAATTCCAGTTTCATTGACGCTGCGGGCCGTTTGTGGTTTGGAACGGCGGAAGGGCTGACGGTTTTTAATCCGAATGCGGCTTCTGTACATGCGGGCCAGGCCCGGCCTTTCCTGAATGTTAAATCGCTGAAGCTGAATTTTCAGACCTTCAATTATGCCGATTATGCCGGCCGATTCGACAAAAATGAAATGCCGTTGGAGCTGACCTTGCCACACAGCAAGAACAACCTGATGATCGAGCTCGATGGCGTGATGCTGCGCAATGCAGGAGAGCTGCGTTACGAATACTGGCTCGAAGGGCTCGATGACAAATGGTCGCCGGAGTTTACCAATCCACAGATCACTTTGTCCAACCTGCCGTCCGGGAATTATACGCTGCATGTGCGGGCCCGCAATGGCAAAGGCATTTATTCCGGTGAATATACGCTCGACCTGCGGATCACGCCGGCGTTTTACGCCACGTGGTGGTTTTTCCTGCTGGTGCTACTGGCGGTTATTGGCCTGGTCATTGCAATTTTCCAACTGCGTTTGAAACGCGAGCGCGCGAAAAGCTACCAGGAAGCGCTGGAGTTTAAATCCCGTCTGCAATCCCTGGAGCAGCAATCGCTGAATGCGAGTATGAACAGGCATTTCATCTTCAATTCATTGAATTCCATTCAATACTTTATCAATACCCAGGACCGCATTTCTGCGAACCGTTACCTCACGAATTTCGCGAAGCTGATCCGCAAGAACCTCGATTCATCCTCCGAAGAAGACAACATGGTTTCGCTCAGCGAAGAGATCGAAAGGCTGGAATTGTATTTATCGCTCGAGTCCATGCGTTTCCGCGAGCGTTTCGATTACAAGATCAGCGCGAGCGGCATAGATACGGAGAGCGTGCTCGTTCCGGCGATGTTGTTCCAGCCGTTTATTGAGAACAGTATCATTCATGGTATTTTGCCCGATGAATCCCGGAAAGGGCTGATTCAGGTCAACATCACCCGCCAGGAAAATTACCTGGAGGTCGTTTTGGAAGATAATGGCGTCGGCATCGACTACAGCCTGAACAAGAAAAAGGGTGCCAGCGGCGATCACCGCTCCCAGGGAATGGAAATTACAAGCAAGCGAATGGCCTTGCTGAAGAAGATTTCGCACCGGGATTTTGAGATGGAAGGACCCGTTCAAATCGAGGATGAAAACCACAGAATCAAGGGAACTAAGGTTTTACTCAAAATTCCGTGTCATAATTTGGAAGATGAGAATTAATTTTGTACGTTTGTTTCAAGATATTATAGAGTCATGAAAAAATTACTGAGCATATTATCAATCGTAACACTCTTGCTGGTTGCATCCTGTCAAAAGGAAACTGTAGCTCCAACGAGATCAACATCTGATGTTCCGTCGTGGAAAGCTGCACCAAGCCGCACAGCTTCGCCAACATCCGGTACAACCGGCGGCGGTGTAGTTGCTCCGACAGGAAGTGGTGTAATTACCCCGACAACAGGTACGGTTTCAACAACAGGTACAGAGGGATCGATTACAGACCCTAATCCGGAACCGGATATCATTCGTAAGAAAGGTAAATAAGAATTTGAATCCCGCTCAACAGCGGGATTTTTTTTGCGCTTTATTTTTGGCTGGTTTCTATTCTCTATGCCTATGTCAAAATATTCTTTGACGATTTGATTTATATACAAGTCTAAAAGCTGCCTTCAATCAATTAAAACTACAATTCAAACCTTATCTGATTGGCAATAAAAAGTTTTGTCTTATCTTGTTTGAGATAAACTTAAATTGCTACGCATGTCTACGAAAGTGAAAGAGGCTTTATTCGAGCTAATAAAGTACTTGTCTAAATCAGAAAAGCGCTACTTTAAGATCATTTCTTCCCGGCATACCATCGGGGAGGAGAATAATTACATTATTTTGTTCGATTACCTCGATCACCAGGAAGAATATGACGAGAAGGCGCTTTTTGAGCATTTCAAAGGCGAAGCGTTCCTGAACAAATTCTCAGTAACGAAAAAACGGCTCTACGACCACATTCTGAATGCCCTCGATTCATTTCATGCGAGCTCATCCGTGGATGCGCAAATCTACCGCTTGCTGCATGGTGCCGATATCCTCTACCACAAATCCCTGTATGAACAAAGCCGGCGGCAATTGCGCAGCGCAGAAAAGCTCGCGCTGAAGTTTGACAAATACAACCTGCTTTCCGAAATCAGCTACAAACAAAAGCGGCTGATGGAAAGCCGTGGCTTTTCCGACAAAGAAGAACTGGAAAACATCCTGAAGAATGATCTGTTGTTCCACGAAAGGAGCCTGACCTATGATAAATTCTGGAATCTCAAAAGCCAGCTGTTCTCCTTGCTTTCCTCCAAAGGCGTTTCGCGCACACAGGAGGACATTGTGCAGTTCAAAGCGATCATTGACGATCTGCTGAAAACAACACGCAGGAAGGAGCTCTATTTTGATACGCAGTACCTCTATAATCACATCTACAGCGCTTATTACTTTGCGACGGGTTCTTTCCAGGACTGTTATCAATTTATCAACGAAAACCTGACGTTGCTGGAGTCGAAGAAAGAAATGATCGAAGAGCAGCCGAACCGCTATTTTTCGGTGCTAACGAATGGGATTTATGTCGCTTCCCGACTCAAGAAACAACAGGAAGCACAAGTGTTGCTGAAAAAGCTTAAGCAGCTTTCAAAAGATTATTCCCTGAATTCAAACGAAGACCTGACCATCAAGCTTTTTTCCAGCATCAACAGCATTGAGCTGACCATGCTGACCTTGAAAGGAGAATTGAAGGAAGCGCAGAAACTGGTGCCGGTCATCGAAAACGGATTGCTGCTTTACGCCAATAAGATCACAGAGAGCCGCAAAGCTTTTCTGCATTTCAAGATCGCGACGATTTATTTTGCCGATGGCGATATGCATACGGCCCTGAAATGGATCAACCGGATTTTGAACGACTCTTCGCTGGATCAGCAGGAAGATATCCTTTCGTTTGCACAGATACTGAGCCTGCTCATTCATTTTGAGATGAAAAACGAAAACCTGTTGCCGTATGCGCTGCGCAGTACGCAACGTTTCCTGAAGTCGCGCAACCGCTTGTACGATTTTGAAACTGTCTTCCTGAAGCTGATCAATAAAATGTCGAAAACAAGCGATATTTTCAAGCAGGAGGGACTTTGGCAGGAATTGTACCAGGAGATCATCCAGTTCAAAGATGATACGCTACAGGGCGTCGCATTTGAGTATTTTGACTTTGGCGCCTGGGCGGAAGCGAAGATGAAAAAATCATCTTTCCAGGAAATTATCCGGCTTAAATTTACTGCACGTACTTAAGAGCGGATCAATCAGCATCTACGGAACGATCCATATCTTTCAGCAACAATGCAATTTCGCTGATCAGCTGGTCTTTCTGTCCGTCCTTCGGATGCATGCCTTCCAGGTATTCCTTCAGATGCAATTGCGATTCGAGGATCGCGCTTTCTTCAAACGGCCCGTCGAGGTTTTCCAGGATTGTCAGGCATTCCAGGGTTTCCATAAAGTTTCCGCGCACGGCAAGCGCGATGAAATCAGCGAGGTAATCACTGTAATTCAATGGGCTGTTCCAGATCGTCGACAAGATCAATTGGCGTTGTTGTGCAAATTCCGGGTTGTGCACGACTTCCATGATCTTTGCAACAGCTGCGGTGCTTTTCAGGCTGGAGAGGAATTCGACGATTTCCGCCGCCCCGTTTTGGTCTACTTCACCGCTCAAGGTACGGATCAGCGGTTCGATCACCGTTTCGTCACCATATACCTGCAAGGCATCCAGCGCATTGATGATCTTTGCCGGATTGCCCGTTGAAATATCCGCGAGCAATTGCGCAACCTTTAATTTTCTTTGTTTGGATGATTTAATTTCTTCTGACACAGCCTGATTTTTTGACAAAGGTACGAAACATCCCATTTGCATCCTGTATCTTTGCACACAATGAGATCAAAACATACATTCTGTTTCCCCCTGCTCAGCGTGCTGCTGGCGGGTATTTTGCTGACAGCCTGTGTGGCCCAGGATGCAAAACCGGTGCGCCATCCATACGTTATGGTTTACACAGATTGCATCACAGGCGCAGATTCATTGCTGTTAAAACAATTCGCAAAACAGGAACATATCGATGTACGGATCCGCGTCCTGGAACGCGACAGTATCCTCGAAAAGATAGCGCAGGAAAAGCACAACTCCTATGCAGACCTGATTTTGCTGCATGGTGCAGACCAGCTCAACAAAGCTTCGAAAAAAGGTCTCTGGCAACATTTCGACGGAGAGCAGATCGATCCGAAAATCCACAAAAGCTTCCGGTCACCACAACATTTATGGGTAGCCCTGAGCAAAACGCCGCTCGTGCTGATCTACGACGACCGCGTACTTCAAAAGGATGCGATCACGACGTATGCGCAACTCGCGCTTCCGAAGTGGACAGGTAAGGTGGCGCTACAGGCGCCGGATGCATCTGCATTTCAGGTGTTCAGGCAGACGATGCGCCTGATGCAGAAAGAAAAAACAGCGCAATTTATGAATGACCTGTATCGCCAGGCAGCTTTGCCGAAACAGGGAGATGACCAGTTGCAGATCGCCCGTGTGCAATCGGGACAGGCGCAACTCGCCATCGTTGAATTGGCTTCGCTCGTGCGCGCTTCCAAAGCCAAAGATTCTACAGGTAGAAATGCTTTTCGCCACATTCAGCCGATTTTTCCAAACCAGCAGCGTGGAACTTTCGTGAACGTCACAGGTGCAGGGATTTACCGCTATGCGCGAAATACGCAGCATGCCCAGCTGTTGCTCGAATTCCTGGCCAGCAAAAATGCGCAATATGCCTTTGCTGCCGGCAGGTATGAATTTCCTGTACTGGAAGACATGCAGGCCGATTACCGCTTGTCGCGTTACGGTACATTCAGAAGTCGGTTCTACCTGAATAAGAACTTAACTTTTAAGTTGCTAAAAACGCAAAAACAGACCTCAAATATTCAATGATAAGTGTATTTTGAAAGGTTAAAAAACGTTAATGTTCATTTAACCTAAAATTTTAAACAGATTGTGAATTAAACTATACATTTGTTGCTGACTTATATGGATGCCATGATTTTACAGGACTCACTACTGCATAAAATTTCAAAAAGAGAGCAAATTCAGATCACCTCTGGTTTTCAGGAATATCTGAGCTTATTGTTATTGGTTGTCTACCTGCTGATCAGTGCGGGATGTCTGACTTTCCTATTCATGACTTTGGGTTTCTCCTGGATACCCCTGACCTTGATCTTCGCATTTAGTTTGTTGTTCATGCCATTGTTTACCTGGGTTTGCTGCCTGGCTGACATCGCCGTAAAAGGGGACATCCTGATGATTACACGTTTGTTCAAGCCATGCACGGTAACTTCTCTGAACAACATCGCCGAGATTAAAACCCACCATTTCCTGAAATTTACCTTCACCCGCCTGACGTATTATGTCGATGGGAAAAAAGCAAATATCCTGGTTTTCAAAAGGGTTTCACAGAAAAGTACGGCGCCTGAAACAATCATCCGTACGGTATTGCAGGGGGTATAAAAAAAGGCAAACCATAAGCCGGGTTCTGTATCTCCGGACTTTGGTTTTTCAACCGCATCCGGATATCTGTCATTTATCTAGTTCCGGGATCACTCCGGGAATCCATCGACCTACCCTCTGAGTTGGGCGAGCAGCCCTCAAACCCCAGTTTACATGGTCTTTCAGTCCGTAAGGTTTACCTTGCTGTTCCTGTCGCCAGCAACACGGTGAGCTCTTACCTCACCTTTTCACCTTTTCCCCGGCGAACCGGGGTAGTTTTCCTTTCTGCGGCACTTTCTGTTCCCGCCACTTCACAATGTCAGGACCTTCCCGTTAGGAAGTACGGTGCTCTATACTGCCCAGACTTTCCTCCCTGGCTATAGCCAGAGCGACAGATTGGTTTGCCTTTTGACAAAGGTAGCTTAATTATTTGACAAAAGTCCGAAAGGTGGAACCAAGGTCCGATTCCAGCAACAGGTAATACGTGCCGGTTTGTAAGGGCGGTAACGCAATGGTTTGACTGTAGGTGGCCCCAAAGCTTTCGCTGCTGATCAATCTTCCGTCGGTACTGTAAATGTGGTATCCGTTCACGGGATGTGTAGCGGAAAAGCGAAGCTGATCATTTACAGGATTCGGGTACAGGTGTACCTGCATACTGCTTTCGGAAAGTCCGGCGGTTTGGATAAATTGATCCCGGTACATCACATCTGTAATCTGTTCCTGGTTGAGAGCGATCGCCGTGTTAACCTGCAAAATGGGTTCCCTTTGACCCGCCGCGCGCCATTCGTAGACGTGTGTTTCAGGGACTTGGATCGGAACCCAGAATCCAAAATTGTTCAATACGACGTAGAAGGAATCCGTTTCTGCGATCACATGGTGGATGCGAAGCACATCGAAAGTGCCGTAAGGCGTGAGCAATTGTCCCCAGCCATCTACTTCCGTATGCCGCGCGCGGTGCTGGCGCCATTGTGCATTATAGATGGGGTTCATGTCCAGCTGCGTATATCCGCGGGAGGAATAACTATCCCCGAAATGCAGCGGAAATTTGTATTTCGTTTCAATCGTGTCCGATTTTACCGGAAGCTCCTGTCCGGATATCACCATCGAATAGCCGACCAGTGTCAGCGAATCAGAGGTGTTTCTCGAGAATTGGTTGATGTTTTCGATGCTTACAGGCAGGAAACTGCTCAACTCGGCTACCGGAATATCTGTGGCCTCGAGGTAATAGCTCGCCTGGTACTCCGGCCAGGCAAAAGTGCCGTAATTAAACTGGATCAGCAGCGGCGCGCCAGCCAGGGATTTGTAATCATTCAGCTGCTGGCCGGTGGATTGCAGCGCGGAGAAGTCCCAGGAATAGTTGGCGCCTGTCGCAGAGAAATCCATTGTCGCATCGATTTCCGCGTGCGAGATTCGCAGGGTATCGTGGGAGGCAGGCATATCGCTGCTGTTCAAAGTGATTTGTGATCTGACCAACCCGGAAAATCCGAGGACGCAAAGTAGTATTTGTTTCATAGCGCAGGTAAAATGGCTCCTGTTTATTCAGGAACCACGATCCCGAATGAAATGTCGAGATCGACTGGGATCACCATGTTCGACAACGATTTAACGTTGGCCTTCAACTTTCCTTTCAGGATGTAAACAGGATGACCTACCGTATTTTTACCGAAATAGCTGATCGAGCTGATCGTGATCGACTGCGTGTCGTTCTGTGCATTCAGGGAGCTGTAATCGACACCGTTTTTACGGATCTTCAGAATGGCCTTGTAATCCCAGTTGATGATGTTGTTGCGTTCAAGGCGGGCGAAATCATCGATGTATTTGCCGGATAAACTGCCGTCAATGAGGATGGATCGATTTCTTTTCGTGCCGTTCGTAAAGGCGACTTCGGCTTCGATGATGTGTTGCTCCTGGTTGAGGATTGTACCCAGGTTTTGTCCTTCGCCAATGTATTCGCCATCGCTGATCCATTTGACGGATGCGATCTCTCCGGCTTCCACCTCGACCCAGGATTTCAGGACTGAATTCTGTCCGAGGAAATGTTGGATGCGGAAAGCGGCATTCTTTTCGTAGCCGACAATCAGTTCATTGCAGACATTCGATTGGGTCTGGTCGGTAAACTTCAC
>Ga0247806_10000046_pt1 | contig 76123 bp, 67 predicted proteins | sample UWRJL059202B1_FD_179935 | JGI IMG/M metagenome (GOLD analysis project Ga0247806, IMG submission 179935) | Plant litter microbial communities from Arlington Agricultural Research Station in Wisconsin, United States - UWRJ-L059-202B-1 | ecosystem: Environmental > Terrestrial > Plant litter >... | reverse complement strand
CAAACGAATGATCCGTCGGCTTCACCGGGGCGGGCAGTTGAGTCTCGCCTTCGAGAAACCGATCGACGGCTGCCGCGGCAGCGCGTCCTTCGGCGATCGCCCATACGATGAGCGACTGACCTCGGCCTGCATCTCCGGCGACGAATACGCCTTCGTGGCTGGTCTGGTAATCACTATCACGCACGACATTACTCCGGTCGTCGAGCGGCACGTGCAGCTCGTGGGTCAGTTCGGCGCTCTCGGGACCCGTGAATCCCAGTGCCAGTAAGACCAGATCGGCGGGAATTTCTCTTTCGGTTCCGGCCTTCGGGACACGCCGGCCGTCGAGGTATTCGGTCTCGGCGACGCGGATGGCGCGCACCTCGCCGGCGTCGTTGGCCAGGAACTCGATCGTCGACGCCAGGTACTGGCGGTTGCCGCCCTCTTCGTGGGCGCTGGAGACCTCGAACAGGGTGGGCGACATCGGCCAGGGCTGGTGCTCCGGACGGCTGTCACCGGGCTGCTTGCCGATGGCGAGGTTGGTCACCGACGCGGCCAGCTGGCGGTGCGCGGTACCGATGCAGTCCGCACCGGTGTCACCGCCGCCGAGGACCACAACGTGCTTGCCCTCGGCGAGGATCTGGTTGTCCACGGTGTCGCCGGCGCCGACCTTGTTCTGCTGCACCAGGTATTCCATGGCGAAGTGCACACCGGGCAGGTCGCGCCCGGGGATCGGCAGGTCGCGGGGAACCATGGCGCCGGTGGCGACGACCACGGCGTCGTACCGGGCGCGGAGGTCGGCCCAGGTGATGTCGACGCCGATGGTCACGCCGGCACGGAACCGGGTGCCTTCGGCGGTCATCTGCGCGAGGCGCGCATCGAGGTGCTTCTTCTCCATCTTGAAGTCGGGGATCCCGTACCGCAGCAGGCCGCCGATGCGGTCGTCGCGCTCGAACACTGCCACGGTGTGGCCGGCCCGGGTGAGCTGCTGGGCGGCGGCGAGGCCGGCGGGGCCCGAGCCCACAACGGCGACGGTCTTGCCGGTGAGCCGGCCGGGCGGTTGCGGGGTGACCCAGCCCTCGGCGAAGGCCTGATCGATGATCGACACCTCGACCTGCTTGATCGTCACTGCGGGCTGGTTGATGCCCAGCACGCAGGCCGATTCGCAGGGCGCGGGGCAGAGCCGGCCGGTGAACTCGGGGAAGTTGTTGGTCGCGTGCAGGCGTTCGATCGCCTGACGGCCCTCGTCACGCCAGGTGAGGTCGTTCCACTCGGGGATCAGGTTGCCCAGCGGGCAGCCCTGGTGGCAGAACGGCACGCCGCAGTCCATGCAGCGTCCGGCCTGGCGCTTGAGAACGGCGGAGTCGCCGGCCTCGTAGACCTCTTTCCAGTCCATCAAACGGATGGATACCGGACGGCGGGGCGGGAGTTCCCGATCCGTGGTCTTCAGGAATCCTTTCGGGTCAGCCATTGGTTACCTCCAAGATGCGGTTCCAGACCACATCGCCGTCGGGGTCGAGCCCCTCGGCGACTGCGCTCTGCCTCGTTGCCAGGACGGCCGCGTAGTCACGCGGCAGTACCTTGACGAAGTTCTTCATTGTTGTTTCACGATCGGCGAGCAGCTCTGCAGCGAGAACCGAATCGGTCTGCGCCAGGTGCTGTTCGAGCAGGTCGCCGACGATTTCGACGTCGGCGCTGCCGAGCGGCAGCAGCGACAGCTCCCCTGATTCGAGAGAGTCCCGGTTGACCAGGTCGGATTGCAGGCCGTAGACGTACGCCGTGCCGCCGGACATGCCGGCGCCGAGGTTCCGGCCGGTGCCGCCGAGGATCACGGCGAGTCCGCCGGTCATGTACTCCAGGGCGTGGTCGCCCACGCCTTCCACGACGGCCGTGGCGCCGGAGTTGCGCACCAGGAACCGTTCACCGACGATGCCGCGGATGAACATGCTGCCCAACGTGGCGCCGTAGCCGATCACGTTGCCGGCGATGACGTTCTCCTCGGCCGCGAAGGTGCTGGTGCGGTCGGGCCGGACGATGATCTGGCCGCCGGAGAGGCCCTTGCCGACATAGTCGTTCGAGTCGCCCTCGAGGCGCAGGGTGATGCCGCTGGGCAGGAATGCGCCGAACGACTGCCCGGCAGACCCGGTCAGGGTGACATCGATCGACCCGGCCGGCAGGCCGTTCTCGCCGTGACGCAGGGTCACCTCGTGGCCGAGCATGGTGCCGACCGCGCGCTCGGTGTTGCGGATGGGCAACGCGATCTTCACCTCGCCGCCGTGCTCGAGCACGTTGGCGCTCTGCGTGATGAGTTCGTTGTCGAAGTGCTTGTCCAGCTCGTGCTCCTGGCCCCGGCGGGCGTGGCGAGGCTCGCCGGCGGAGAAGTCGGGCCCGACCAGGATCGGCGCGAGGTTCAGCCCGGATGCCTTCCAGTGGTTAAGCGCGCCGTTCACGTTCAGCAGCTCCTTGCGGCCGGTGGCCTCTTCGAGGCTGCGGAAACCGAGCTCGGCGAGGTACTCCCGAACTTCCTGCGCGATGAACTCAAAGAAGTTCACCACGTAGTCGGCCTTACCGGAGAAGCGCTTGCGCAGTTCGGGGTTCTGGGTCGCGACGCCGACCGGGCAGGTGTCCAGGTGGCAGACGCGCATCATGATGCAGCCCTCGACGATCAGCGGGGCGGTGGCGAAACCGAACTCCTCGGCACCGAGCAGTGCGCCGATGATGACGTCCCTGCCGGTCTTGAGCTGTCCGTCCACCTGCAGCACGACCCGGTCGCGCATGCCGTTGAGCATCAGCGTCTGCTGGGTCTCGGCGAGGCCGAGCTCCCACGGTGTGCCGGCGTGCTTGAGCGAGTTGAGCGGGCTCGCACCGGTGCCGCCGTCGTGCCCGGAGACCAGGATCACGTCGGAGAGCGCTTTGGCGACGCCGGCCGCGACGGCACCGATACCGGACTGGCTGACCAGTTTGGTGTGGATGCGCGCGGTCGGGTTGGCTCGCTTGAGGTCGAAGATCAGCTGTTTGAGGTCTTCGATGGAGTAGATGTCGTGGTGCGGGGGCGGCGAGATCAGGCCGACACCGGCGGTCGCATGCCGGGTGCGGGCGACCCACGGGTACACCTTCGTCGGCGGCAGCTGACCGCCCTCGCCGGGCTTGGCACCCTGGGCGAGTTTGATCTGGATGTCGTCGGCGTGGGTGAGGTACATGCTGGTGACGCCGAAACGGCCGGAGGCCACCTGCTTCACGGCGCTGCGCCTCGTCGGGTCGAGCAACCGGTCCAGGTCCTCGCCGCCCTCACCGGTGTTGGACTTGCCGCCCAGCCGGTTCATGGCGATGGCGAGTGTCTCGTGCGCCTCCTGCGAGATGGAGCCGTAGCTCATCGCGCCGGTGGAGAACTTCTTCACGATCGACGCGACGGATTCGACCTCGTCGATCGGCACGGCCTTGCGGGCGCCGGTGTTGAAGGCGAACATGCCGCGCAGGGTCATCAGGCTCTCCGACTGGTCGTCGACGAGCTTGGTGTACTCCTTGAAGATGTCGTACCGGCGGGTGCGCGTGGAGTGCTGCAACCGGAAGATGGTCTCCGGGTTGAACAGGTGCGGCGAACCGTCGCGGCGCCACTGGTACTCCCCGCCGGTGGCGAGGCGTTCGTGCACGGTGACCGCGGCATCCTGCGGGTACGCGCCGGCGTAGCGTTCGAAGTTCTCCGCGGCGATCACGTCGATGCCGACGCCGCCGAGCTTGCTCGTGGTGCCGGTGAAGTACTGGTCGATGAACGCCTGGCTGAGACCCACGGCTTCGAAGGTCTGCGCGCCGGCGTAGGACGACACCGTGGAGATGCCCATCTTGGACATGATCTTGAGCACGCCCTTGCCGAGCGCCTTGATCACGTTCTTCACGGCCTTCTCGGGCGTGACGGTGGTGATGAAGCCGCTGCGCACGAGGTCCTCGCAGGTCTCCATCGCCAGGTACGGGTTGACGGCGCTGGCGCCGTATCCGATCAGCAGCGCCACGTGGTGCACCTCGCGCACGTCGCCGGCCTCGACCACGATGCCCACCTTGAGACGCTTCTCGGTGCGGATCAGGTGGTGGTGCACGGCGGCGATCATCAGGAGCGACGGGATCGGTGCCAGGTCCTTGGTGCTGTCCCGGTCGGAGAGCACGATGAACTGGGCGCCGTCCTCGATGGCAGCGTCGACCTCGTGGCACATCTCCTCGATGCGGTTCGAGAGCGCGCCGGGGCCGTCGTCGAAACGGTACAGACCACGGATGGTGGTGGTCGTCCGGCTGCCGGGCGACGTGTCGATGTGCTGGATCTTGGCCAGCTCGTCGTTGTCGATCACCGGGAAGTCCAGCACCACCTGGCGGGCGTGCTCCGGGCTCGCGTTGAGCAGGTTGAGCTCGGGGCCGAGGCCGAGCTTGAGGCTGGTGACCACTTCTTCCCGGATCGAGTCCAGCGGCGGGTTGGTCACCTGGGCGAACTGCTGGGTGAAGTAGTCGAAGAGCAGCCGGGGGCGTTCGCTGAGCACCGCGATGGGGGTGTCGCTGCCCATGGCGCCGAGCGGCTCGGCGCCGGTGCGTGCCATCGGGGCGAGCAGGATGCGCACTTCTTCTTCGGTGTAGCCGAAGGTGCGCTGGCGGCGCACCACGGAAGCCGGCGGGTGCACGATGTGCTCCCGGTCGGGCAGGTCCTTGAGGTTGATCCGGCCGGCGTCCAGCCAGGAGCCCCACGGCTCGCTCGCGGCGAGTTCGCCCTTGATCTCCTCGTCCTCGATGAGGCGGCCGGCCTCGGTGTCGACGAGGAACATCTTGCCGGGCTGCAGGCGGCCCTTGCGCACCACGCGGGCGGGGTCGACGTCCAGGACGCCGATCTCGCTGGCGAGGACCACGAGGCCGTCGTCGGTGATCACGTAGCGGCCGGGGCGCAGGCCGTTGCGGTCAAGGGTCGCACCCACGAGGGTGCCGTCGGTGAAGACGATCGCGGCGGGGCCGTCCCACGGTTCCATGAGCATGGAGTGGTACTCGTAGAACGCACGGCGGTCACGGTCAAGGCCGGGCTGGTTCTCCCAGGCCTCGGGCACCATCATCATCACAGCGTGCGGCAGGGACCGGCCGGACAGGCTCAGCAGCTCAACGACCTCGTCGAACGAGGCGGAGTCGCTGGCGCCGGGGGTGACGATCGGGAACAGCGGTCCGAGGTCACCGAGCAGCTCAGATTCCAGCTGTGACTGGCGGGCGCGCATCCAGTTGCGGTTGCCCTGCACCGTGTTGATCTCACCGTTGTGCGCGATCATGCGGAACGGCTGGGCCAGCGGCCAGGACGGGAAGGTGTTGGTGGAGTACCGCGAGTGCACCAGCGCGAGCTTCGAGGTGAAGCGCTCGTCGGACAGGTCGGGGTAGAACGGCTCCAGCTGGAGGGTGGTGACCATGCCCTTGTACACGATGGTGCGGCAGGACAGCGACGCGAAGTAGGTGTCGAGTTCGCGTTCGGCGCGCTTCCGCAACCGCACGGCCTGACGGTCCAGGTGGATGCCCGTGACCGGCCGGCCGTCGTCGGCGACGCGGCTGCTCGACACGTAGAGCTGCTGGATGGCCGGCATCGCCGCGCGGGCCAGGTTGCCGACCTCGTCCGGGCGCACGGGCACTTCACGCCAGCCGAGGACGATGAGGCTCTCTTCGCGGGCGACCGCCTCGATGGCACCCTTGACCGCGCTGCGCGTGGTGGGGTCGGTGGGCAGGAACACGTTGCCGACCGCGTAGCTGCCCGCCTCGGGCAGCGCGAACGTCGAGACGGCGCGGAAGAAGTCATCCGGGATCTGGGTGACGATGCCGGCACCGTCACCGGTGCCCGCGTCAGAGCCGACGGCACCGCGGTGCTCGAGGTTGCGGAGCGCGTCGAGGGCGCGCGTGATGATGTCGTGTCCGGCCGTGCCCCGCAGGGTGGCGACCATTGCGAGACCACAGGCGTCACGCTCGTCGTGCGGGTTGTAGAGACCCTGAGCTTCGGGAACACTACTGAACCGCGAGAAGAGTGGTTGCTGGGTCATTAGACCGTCCTCACAAAATAACTGGCAGGTGGGGACGACATTGGCCCGCTGGAAGAGGAGATACCGGCCGCCCGCTATGCCGGGCGGAAACCGTGGACCGGGTGGGATGACCTCGGTTAGGGGCGGGTGTCGGTTGTGCTTGTGGCGTCGACCTCGCGTGATTCAACGGGTTCATCAGCCTCATCGCCGTGATCCTCGAGCTTGGAATCGGTTTCACTGGATTCTACCTCAGGGTCGACCGGCTTCCACTCCCGACCCGGCAGGTACGGGCTGAGTTCCACTCCGGTGTGCCGGCGGCTCTGCACGATAATGATGACGAGGCCGAGGACGATGGCGAACAGTGCCGCCCACACGTTGGTGCGCAGGCCCAGGAAGATCTCACTCGGGTCGACGCGGATCGTCTCGAAGACGCTGCGGCCGACGCCGTACCAGATCAGGTAGACACCCAGTGAGGTGCCCCAGCGCAGGCGGAACTTGCGTTCGAGGATCAGGATCACGGCGACGCCGACGAGGTTCCAGACGATTTCGTAGAGGAAGATCGGGTGGAACAGGGTTCCGGCGGGAAGGCCCACCGGGAAAGCGGCGTTCGTGGACTCGATCTCCAGGCCCCAGGGCAGGGTCGTGGGCAGGCCGAACAGTTCGTGGTTGAACCAGTTGCCGAGGCGTCCCATGGCCTGGGCCAGCAGCAGCGCGGGCGCCACGGCATCCGCGAAGGACCAGAACCGGATACCGGCGCGGTGGCAGCCGATGTAGGCGCCGATCGCTCCACCGATCAGGGCGCCGAAGATCGCGATGCCGCCGTTCCAGACCGCGAAGACCTCCCAGAGGTTCTTCCCGGCACCGAAGTAGTCGTCGGGGTGCGTGAGCACGTGGAAGATACGCGCGCCGACGATGCCCAGCGGCACGGCCCACAGAATGATGTCCAGCACCACTCCCGGCTCGCCGCCGCGCTTGGTCAGCCGCCTGCTGGTCACAGCGGTGGCCAGGAAAATGCCGATCAGAATGCAGATCGCGTAGGCGTGGATGCGGAACGGACCCAGGTCGAAGAAGCTCCACTCCGGGCTCGGAATGCTCAAGGGAAACGACACCACAACAACCTTTCATCGTGACGCGTACGTCACCGTGAGCCGGTCAGTCGACCGCCTCGGACAATTTACCGTATTCGGGAGGAACTAGAGATTCGTCAGGAACTGAGAATGAGGGCCAGGCTAAACCGACGCGCGGATGTCGCGCGTGCCGGCGGCCAGTTCGGCGGCGAGGGTGGCGACGGCGGCGACTCCCCCGTCGGCGAGTGCCTTCACCAGGGCAGAGCCGACGATGGCGCCGTCGGCGTACTGCAGCACCTCGCGGACCTGGGCGGGTGTCGAGATGCCCAGACCCACGCAGGCGCTGGTGGAGCCGGCCTCGCGCAGCCGGGTCACGAGAACCCGGGCGGCGGAGTCCACGTCGCTCCGGGCACCGGTGATGCCCATGGTCGAGACGGCGTAGACGAAGCCGCGGCTTCGGGTGACGGCCTGCACGAGGCGTTCGTCGGAGGAGGACGGGGCGGCGAGGAAGACCCGGTCGAGGCCGGCTCGTTCGCTTGCGGCCAGCCAGGCCTCGGCGTCGTCGGGGATGAGGTCGGGCGTGATCAGCCCGGCTCCCCCGGCGGCGGCGAGGTCGTCGGCGAACCGGTCGACGCCGTACTGCAGAACCGGGTTCCAGTAGGTCATGATCAGCACGGGTGTCTCCACCTGCGCCGTGATCGCGGCGACGGCCTCAAAACCGTGACGCAATCGGAACCCGTTGGCCAGGGCCTGCTGGGTGGCGGCCTGGATGACGGGGCCGTCCATGACGGGGTCGGAGTAGGGCAGGCCGAGCTCGATGACGTCGACGCCGCTCTGGGCGATCGCGACGGCCGCGTCAACGCTCTCGGTGAGGGTGGGGAACCCGACAGGCAGGTAGCCGATCAGGGCGCCGCCACCGGCGGCGCGGCGGGCGGCGATGGTCGCCTCGACCGTGCTGACGGTACCTGCAGCGGGGCTGGTGGGGCCGGTGGTGCTCATATTCACAGCTGCTGCGCTCCAGCGTCGAGAAGGTCGAAGTAGCGGCCGGCGGTTTCCATGTCCTTGTCACCGCGACCGCTGAGGTTGACCAGGATGATCGCATCCGGGCCCAGCTGCTTGCCGAGTTCGAGGGTTCCGGCCAGGGCGTGCGCGGACTCGATGGCGGGGATGATCCCCTCGGTGCGGCTGAGCAGCCGCAGCGCGTCCATGGCCTCTGCGTCCGTCACCGGGAGGTAGCTGGCCCGGCCGATGCTGGCGAGCCAGGCGTGTTCGGGTCCGACTCCCGGGTAGTCGAGGCCGGCCGAGATCGAGTGCGACTCGATGGTCTGGCCGTCCTCGTCCTGCAGCATCATGCTGCGCGCACCGTGCAACACGCCGGGGCGTCCCTTGGTGAGGGTGGCGGCGTGGCGTACACCGGTGATTCCTTCGCCGCCGGCCTCGTAGCCGTACAGGGCCACCTCCGGGTCGTCGAGGAAGGCGTGGAAGATGCCCATGGCGTTGGAGCCGCCGCCGACACAGGCGGTGACGGCGTCGGGAAGCCGGCCGGTGAGGTCGAGGACCTGCTGGCGGGCCTCCTCGCCGATGATCTTCTGGAAGTCCCGCACCATGGCGGGGAACGGGTGCGGTCCTGCGACGGTGCCGAAGACGTAGTTGGTGGTCTCGACGTTGGTGACCCAGTCGCGCATGGCGTCGTTGATGGCGTCCTTGAGCGTGCGGGACCCGGTCTTGACCGAGACGACCTCGGCGCCGAGCAGGCGCATCCGGGCCACGTTGAGCGCCTGGCGCTCGGTGTCGACCTCGCCCATGTAGATGACACAATCGAGGCCGAAGAGGGCGGCGGCGGTGGCCGTGGCGACACCGTGCTGGCCGGCGCCGGTCTCGGCGATGACCCGTTTCTTGCCGATGCGCTTGGTGAGGAGCACCTGGCCGAGAACGTTGTTGAGCTTGTGCGAACCGGTGTGGTTCAGGTCCTCACGCTTGAGGATGATCCGGGCGCCGCCGGCGTGCGCGGCGAATCGGGGGACCTCGGTGATGAGAGAGGGCCGACCGGTGTAACTGCGGTGAAGTTCGGTCAGCTCCGCAGCGAAGGCCGGGTCGGCCTTGGCGAGCTCGTACTCGGCGGAGAGCTCGTCGAGCGCCGCCACCAGGGATTCCGGAACGAACCTGCCGCCGAAATCGCCGAAGTACGGCCCGCTCTGGGCGCGGAGTGACGGGGCGCCGGTGGACTCTGTTCCAGTGGACATTTATACCGCCAAGAATTCGGTGAGGGTGAGGATGGGGTCGCTGGTGACGAGCGCCTCGCCGACGAGGACGACGTCGGCGCCGGCTGACCGGTAGTGGGCGACGTCCGCGGCGGTCTTGACCGCCGACTCGGCCACGCGCACGACGCCGGAGGGGATCCGGTCGGCGAGGCTGGCGAACAGGTTCTGGTCGAGCTCGAAGGTGCTGAGGTCCCTGGCGTTCACGCCGACGAGGTTGGCTCCGACGTCCAGCGCCCGGTCGACTTCGTCCGCACTGTGGGTCTCGACGAGAGGGGTCATACCCAGCTCGAGCACGAGGGTGTGCAGCGAGGCCAGCGTGGTCTGGTCCAGCGCCGCGACGATCAGCAGCACGAGGTCGGCACCGGCGGCGCGAGCCTCGAACACCTGGTAGGCGTTGCCGATGAAGTCCTTGCGCAGGACCGGGATCGACACGGCGGCCCGGACCTGCTCGAGGTCGTCGAGCGAGCCGAGGAAGCGGCGACCCTCGGTGAGCACGCTGATGGCGCTGGCGCCGCCGAACTCGTAGGAGACCGCCAGCGCGGCCGGGTCGGTGATCTCGGCAAGCGGACCGCGGGACGGGCTGGCGCGCTTGACCTCGGCGATGATCTTCACCTGATCGGCCGGCGTGAGGGCGTGCAGCGCGTCCAGCGCGGGGACCTGGGCGAGCGCGTCGGCTTCGAGGGCCGCGAACGAGCGTTCGAGGCGTCGGGTTTCGGCGTCGGCGAGTGAGCCGGCGAACAGTTCTGCGAGGAGGTTACTGGTCACGTAGTCAGTGACTTCCGTCAACGGACGCCGCGCCGTAGCCGGCCTTGGCCATGATTGCGCCGACGGCCCAGCCCACCAGCAGCAGGGCTGCGGAAGCCCAGACGAGCCAGACGACCTCGAAGAAGAAGGCGACGGTGCCGATCGCGAAGGCGATCAGCATGATGGTGACTGCGGTCCAGGCCGCCGTCGAATGGCCGTGGCCGGGGTCTGCCGACTCGAAGCTCATGGTTCTCCTAAAGGTCAATGGGCATGCGGGCTAATTCTAGCTTGCCGGGGATGGCGGGGGTTTTACCGGACCTAGGCCGTGGGGTCGTCACCCCGGGTGAGGCCGTCCCAGTCGTCGACGGCGTCGCGGGGGCGGCTCTGCCCGGTCGTGGCATCCGTCACCGGTTCGAACCGGCTGGTCTCGTACCGTTTGGTGGGCCCGGGCCAGCGCCGGGCGGTGACGCAGACCAGGAGGCCGATGAGAACCATCAGCACCCCGGCGACCAGCGCCAGGTAGGGCCAGAAGGTCAGTTCGGCGCCGCTCACCGCGGCACGGGTGGACTCGGCTCCGGCGATCCCGGTGGCCGTGGTGACCGCCGCCGCGCTCGCGTCCACCGGGTCGAACAGGGCCAGGCCGGCGGAGAGGATGACGCTGACGCCGAGGAGTACCTCGAGCAGGCCGAGGATGATGCGGATCACGACGCCGGCGATGGTGAGCGCCCCGGCCAGGGCGAGACCGGCCAGCGCCAGGGCGGTCAGCCCCGGAGCGGCGATGCTGCCGGTGACGTCGAGCACCTGCTGCGCGGTGCCGTCGGCGGCCAGACGCACGCTCGCCCAGACCTGCGTCCACGCGAGGAGGGCAATGCCGCTGGCCACGATCACGGCAAGGACCAGCATCGGTTTGATGCGGGTGAGCGACAGCACGGGCGCCATTCAGTACACCCGGGTCATGGAGTTGGCCACGGCGACGGCGCGCAACGGCGCCGCGGCCTTGTTCTGCGATTCCTGGTACTCGGAGGCCGGGTCGGAGTCGGCGACAAGGCCGCCGCCGGCCTGCACGTGCGCGACGCCGTTCATGATCGTCGCGGTGCGGATGGCGATGGCGAGGTCGGCGTCGCCGGCAAACCCGAAGTAGCCCACAACACCGCCGTACACGCCGCGCTGGGTGGGTTCGAGGTCGTCGATGATCTGCAGCGCACGCGGCTTCGGCGCCCCGGAGAGCGTTCCGGCCGGGAAGGTGGCCCGGAACACGTCGATGGCGCTCATCTCGGGAAGCAGGTCGCCCTCAACCGAGGAGACCAGGTGCATGATGTGGCTGAACCGTTCGATGCGCATGAACTCGGTCACCTCAACCGAACCGGCTCGGCACACCTTGAGCAGGTCGTTGCGGGCGAGGTCGACGAGCATCAGGTGCTCGGCGCGTTCCTTGGGGTCGCCGGCCAGCTCGGTTTCGAAGTCGGCGTCCGCCTCCGGCGTCGCCCCGCGCGGCTTGGACCCGGCGATGGGGTGGGTAAAGACACGGGTGTCGGCCACCTTCACCAGGGCCTCCGGGGAGGACCCGACGATCCAGTACGGCTCCCCCGCCGTGGACTCGAGGCTGAGCAGGTACATGTACGGGCTCGGGTTGAGGCTTCGCAGCACCCGGTACACGTCGATGGCGTCGGCGACACACTCCTGGTCGAAGCGCTGCGAGATGACCACCTGGAAGATGTCGCCGTCGACGATGTGCTGCTTGGAGGTGTGCACGGCGGCGAGGAAGTCCTCCCGCTCGGTGCGGTGCGTCGGGCTCGCCGGTGCGGCAAGGTCGACTTCGGACACGAACGCCTCGGCCGGCTGGGTGAGCCGGGTCTGCAGAGCGTCGAGGCGGGTCTGCGCGGCCGGCCAGAGCGCATCCGTCGGGTCGACGCCGTCGTTGAGCACGTTGACGATCAGCTGCACGGTGCCCAGCTTGTGGTCGATCACGACGAGGTCGGCGACGAAGCTGAACGCCTGCCCCGGCACGTCGTAGTCGGCCGGTGGCCGGTTGGGCAGCCGTTCGATCTGGCGGATGGCTTCCCAGCCGATGAACCCGACGAGTCCGCCGGTCAGCGGAGGGTGCTCGGCCAGGCGGGGGGTCTGCCAGCGTTCGTAGAGGTAGCCGAGGGCCGCCAGCGGCGGCAGGTCCACGGCGCCGCCGAAGGCACGGTCGGCGGAGACGCCGTAATCGATCCAGGCGCTGTCATCGCCGGTCTGGGTGAGCACCCCGAAGGAGGAGACCCCCACGAACGAGAAACGCGACCAGATTCCGCCCTGTTCGGCGGATTCGAGCAGGAAGCTGCCGGGTGCGCCGTCGGCGAGCTTGCGGTAGATGCCCACCGGGGTCTCACCGTCGGCGAACAGCTCGCGGATCACCGGGATCACCCGGTGCTCGGCGAGGAGGCCGGTGAAGGCGTCGCGGGTGGTCGAACCGGCGCTCATCGTGCCGCCTCCTCGGTCGGGGCGTGCTCGGTCGGGGCGTGCTCGGTCGCGGCGGGCTCGGCATCGGCGGGCTCGATCAACCCGGTGACGTCGATGCCGCGTCCGTCGAAGCAGGTGTGCGTGCCGGTGTGGCAGGCCGCGCCGATCTGCTCGACCTGCACCACGAGGGTGTCGGCGTCGCAGTCCAGGGCCGCCGACCGCACGAACTGGGCGTGCCCGGAGGTGTCGCCCTTCCGCCAGTACTCCTGGCGGCTGCGGGACCAGAACGTCACGCGGCCCTCGGTGAGGGTGCGGCGGAGGGCCTCTCGGTCCATCCAGCCCAGCATCAGCACCTCGTGTGTGTCCCACTGCTGGATGACGGCGGGCAGCAACCCGTCGGCGGAGAAGAGGGCGGAGTCCAGAGCGGCGTCCACGTTCATCGGCGTACCACCATTCCGGCGTCGGCAAGCTCGCGCTTGACGTCGCCAATCGTCAAGTCTCCACTGTGGAAGACGGATGCGGCCAGCACGGCGTCGGCGCCCGCGGCGATGGCCGGTGGGAAGTGTTCGACCAGGCCGGCTCCCCCGGAGGCGATCACCGGAACGCTGCTGAGTTCGCGCATGATCGTGATCAGTTCGAGGTCGAAACCGGCCTTGGTGCCGTCGGCGTCGATGCTGTTGACCAGCAGTTCGCCAGCGCCGAGTTCGATCGCCTGGCGGGCCCAGTCGAGGGCGTCGAGGTCGGTCTCGGTGCGGCCACCGTGGGTGGTGACCACAAAGCCGGATGCGGTGCGGGAGCTGCGCTTGATGTCGAGTGACAGCACCAGCACCTGGGCGCCGTACCGGTCGGCGATCTCGGAGATCAGGGCGGGCCGCAGGATGGCGGCGCTGTTCACGCCCACCTTGTCGGCCCCGCTGGCCTGCAGCCGGGAGACGTCGTCGACGCTGCGGATGCCGCCGCCGACGGTGAGCGGGATGAACACCTGTTCGGCGGTCTTGCTGACCACGTCGTAGGTGGTCGACCGGTCGTCCACAGTGGCGGTGACGTCGAGGAAGGTGAGTTCGTCGGCGCCCTGCTCGTAGTACCGCTTGGCCAGTTCCACCGGGTCGCCCGCGTCCCGCAGGTTCTGGAAGTTGACGCCCTTGACGACGCGGCCGTTGGCCACGTCGAGGCACGGGATCACTCTGACGGCGAGGCTCATGGGTGCGTGTTCCGCTTTCTCGGGTTACAACCGGGCGTTGTGGATCGAGGTGACGAGGATGGCGCGGGCGCCGAGCTCGTAGAGGTGGTCCATCACCCGGTTGGTGTCGACCCGCGGGATCATCACACGCACGGCCACCCAGTTCGGGTCCCGCAGCGAGGAGATCGTCGGGGACTCGATGCCGGAGGCAGCCTGGCATGCGGCGTCGAGGTTGTCCACGTGCACGTCGTAGTCCACGAGCACGTACTGCCGGGCCACGAGCACCCCTTGCAGGCGGCGCAGCAGCGTGTTGATGCCGGGGTTCTCGTTCTCCGAGGTGATCAGCACGGCGGTGGACTCGAGGATGACCGGGCCGAAGATCTGCAGGCCGGCCTTGCGCAGGGTGGAGCCGGTGGAGACGACGTCGGCGACGGCATCCGCAACGCCGAGCTGCACGGCGGATTCGACGGCGCCGTCGAGGGTGACGAGGTCGACGGTGACGCCGTGGCCGGCGAGGAAGGTGCCGACCAGGCCGGGGTAGCTCGTGGCGACGCGCAGGCCCTCGAGGTCGGCGAGGTCGGTGAAGCGGCCGGAGGGACCGGCGAAGCGGAAGGTGGAGTCGCCGAAGTCGAGGCTGGCGATCTCGGCGGCGCTCGAGCGGGAGTCCAGCAGCAGGTCGCGGCCGGTGATGCCGACGTCCAGGGCGCCGCTGCCGACATAGGTGGCGATGTCGCGCGGACGCAGGTAGAAGAACTCCACGTCGTTGTGCGGGTCGGACACGACCAGGTCGCGCGGGTCGCGGCGGCCGTTGTAACCGGCCTCGCTCAGCATCTGGGCGGCGGTCTCGGCGAGCGAGCCTTTGTTGGGCACAGCGATTCTCAACATGTCAATCTTTCCAAAGGTGGGGGTGGATTTTTCCGAAAAGGGGTGTCGACATCACAGATGTCGGTATACGTCCTCGGGGGAAAGCCCCTTCGCCACCATCAAAACCTGCAGGTGGTAGATCAGCTGCGAAATCTCTTCGGCGGTCTCGGTGTCACTCTGGTACTCGGCGGCCATCCAGACTTCGGCGGCTTCCTCGACGATCTTCTTGCCGATCGCATGGACGCCGGCGTCGAGTTCGCGGACGGTTCCGGAGCCAACCGGGCGGTCAATGGCCTTCTGGCTCAGCTCAGCGAACAGGTCGTCGAAAGTTTTCACCTGTACAGGCTACCGGTCCGCACGGCTGCCGGAGAGCGGGCGGTGTGCCCGGGCGCCCCAGGTGGGCGCTAGTGGGCGTGCGAATGCAGCGCCGCGGCCGCGCGCAGCCGGGCGATCGCGCCGGCCGGGTCGCCGTTGAAGACGCTCGAGCCGGCGACGAAGGTGTTCGCGCCGGCCTGGGCGGCCTGGGCGATGGTGTCCTCGGTGATGCCGCCGTCCACCTGCAGCCAGACGTCGAGTCCGCGCTCCCGAACGGCGTCGGCGAGGAGGCCGAGCTTGGGCATGGTCGAGGCCATGAAGCTCTGGCCGCCGAACCCGGGCTCGACGGTCATCACCAGCACCTGGTCGAACTCCTCGAGCAGGTCGAGGTAGGGCTCCACCGGTGTGCCGGGTTTCAGCGCGATGCCGGCACGGGCACCGATGTCGCGCAGCCGCCGGGCCAGGCCCACGGCGTCCGCCGCGGCTTCGGCGTGGAAGGTCACCGAGTAGGCGCCGGCCTCGGCGTAGCCGGGTGCCCAGCGGTCGGGGTCATCGATCATCAGGTGCAGGTCCAACGGGATCGGCGAGACCTGCAGCAGCCGCTCCACAACCGGCAGGCCGAGCGTGAGGTTCGGCACGAAGTGATTGTCCATCACGTCGACGTGCGCGAGGTCGGCGGTGCTGATGCGGCCGAATTCCCGCTCGAGGTTGGCGAAGTCTGCGGCCAGAATGCTCGGGTTGATCCGGGTAACCATGTTTTCACCCTACCGAACCCCATCGAGGGCTCGGCACCCGCCCGCTACGCCTGTCGCTGCAGCAGGGTGATGAACATGGCGTCGGTGCCGTGGCGGTGCGGCCAGAGCTGCACGCTGCCGGGGTCACCGGCCAGGTCCAGCGGATGCACCGCCAGGCTCTGCAGCACCGCGGCGGTGTCGAGCGGCACGATCTTGTCGCCCCAGGCCTTGCGAGCCGTCGCCACGATTCCACGGGTCTCGGCGATGTGCGGCGAGCAGGTGACATAGGCGAGGATGCCGCCGGGCTTGAGGGCACCGAGGGCGGCGTGGATGAGGGCGGACTGCAGGTCGGAGAGCTCGGCGACATCCTTCGGCACCTTCCGCCACCGGGCTTCGGGGCGCCGGCGGAGCGCGCCGAGGCCGGTGCACGGGGCGTCGAGCAGGATCCGGTCGAAGGCCTCCGGTTGGTCCTCGCCCACCCAGGTGCCGTCCATCTCCCAGACCGGCACGTCGGCGGGCACGGCGGCGAGGGCGGCGCGCACCAACTGTGCCCGGGCCGGCACGACCTCGTTGGCGACGAGGGTGGCGCCGCCGTTCAACGCTTCGGCGGCCAACAGCGCGGCCTTGCCGCCGGGGCCGGCGCAGAGGTCGAGCCAGCGCTCGCCCTCCACGACGGGGCGGGCCCGGCTGAGGGCCAGGGCGGCGAGCTGAGAGCCCTCGTCCTGCACGCGCAGGCGGCCGGCGCTCTCCTTCATCAGGTGGTGCGGGTCTCCCCCGGCGAGCACGAAGCCGGTGGGCGCGTAGTCGTTGGCGGTGCCCAGGTCGCGACTCGCCTCGGCAAGGCCGGGCAGGGCCACCATGTTCACGCGGGGTGCGGCATTATCGGCGGCGAGGAGCTCTTCGAGTTCGTTCTCCCGGCCTTCCTGGCGCAGTGACTGGCGGAACGCGCGGACGACCCAGACGGGATGGGAGTACAGCGCGGCGAGGGCGTCGTCGGGTGTTGTCGTGTCGGCGAGGATGCGTTCGCGCCATTCGTCCGCGCTCACCCGGGCGATGGCCCGCAGCACGCCGTTGGTGAATCCGGTTGCCGAGCGGGAGCCGACCTGGCGGGCGAGTTCGACGGACTCATTGACGGCGGCGTGGGTGGCGACGCGGGTGGCGAGCAGCTGGTGGGCGCCGAGCCGGAGGACGTCGAGGATGGCGGGGTCGATGGCGGTCACGCTGCGACCGGCGGCTTCGGCGATGACACGGTCGTAGAAGCCCTGCATGCGCAGGGTGCCGTAGGTGAGCTCGGTGGCCAGCGCCGCGTCGGCGGTGCTGAGGGCCGCGCGCTGGATGCGGGTGGGCAGGAGCAGGTTGGCGTAGGCGTCGTCTTCGCGCACGGCCGCGATCACCTCGTAGGCGACCCGGCGGGCGGGTTGCACGACGTAGGCGGGACGGTTGCTGTTACTGCGGGGTCGCTCCTGGCGCGATTCGTGGCCGCTCATGAGGCGATCACCTCGGTTGCTGCCACTCCACGCCACCAGTCGATTGCTTTCATTGGGGTTTTTCCTGCCGGTTGTACGGTGATGAGTTCGAGGGGCTCCGTGCCGGTGCCGATGAGAACTCGTTTGTCGATCTCGCTGATGTGTCCGGGTTCGAGGCGGGGTTGGCCGTGCGCCGGGGCCACATCGTGGAGTTTGAGCCTGGCGCCGTCGATCTCGGTGAAGGCGCCGGGCTCCGGGGTGACCCCGCGGATGACGGCATGGATCCGGTCGCCGGGACCTGTCCAGTCCACCCGGGCGTCGTCGAGGGTGAGTTTGGGGGCGAGGGTGACCTCGCCGGACTGTTCGATGGCCTGGCTGGTGCCGGCGGCGAGGTCGTCGACCACACGGCCGAGGAGTTCGGCGCCGCTGCGGCTGAGGCTCTCCAGGAGAGTGCTCGCGGTGGCATGCCGACCGATCGGCGTGCTGATCTCGGCGAAAACGGCTCCGGCGTCGAGCTCCGCGACCAGCTGGAACACGGCGGCACCGGTTTCGGTGTCGCCGGCCATGATGGCCCGCTGCACGGGCGCCGCGCCGCGCCAACGGGGTAGCAGGGAGAAGTGCAGGTTGATCCAGCCCAACCGGGGAGCTGACAGCAGGGGTTCGCGGACGAGGCCGCCGTAGGCGACGATCACGCCGAGGTCCGCGTCCAGGGCGGTGATCGACTCGGTCGCCGCGGCGTCGAGCCGGTTGGCCTTGATCACGGGCAGACCGAGAGCGTCGGCTGCGGCAGCCACCGGGGAGGGGGTGAGCACGCGCTTCCGGCCCAGCGCGGCATCCGTGCGGGTGATGACGGCCGCTATCTCATGGTCTGAGGAGGCCAGCAGGGCCAGGCTGGGCACGGCGACCTGCGGGGTCCCGGCGAAGACGAGTTTCATTTACAGCAGCTCCGGGTCGTCGAATCGTACTCTGAGTGTAGGTGCAGGGCGGAAGGCGGCGCCCTTGGGCTTCCGCCGGGACGCGGCGTTCCGCACAATGGCGGCCTTGAGGGTGCGGGCCACGTCGTCACCGGCCGGGTAGCCGAACCGCACGATCGCCCGCACCAGTGGGGGGCCGCCGGCCCTCGGGCCGGCGGTGTTCTGCCCAGCGGTGTTCTGCCCGCCTGCGTTCTGCCCGCCCGGCTTCTGGCCGGCGACAGCCGGTTCGTAGCTGACCGGTCCGAGCACGTCCAGACCCGGCAGCTCGGCCAACGATTCGATCGCGGTCGCCACTTCGGCGCTGGTTCCGGTGACGGAGGCCACCCGCACGGCGGGGGGAAAACGCAACTGCCGGCGGTCGGCGAGTTCGGCGGCGGCGTACGGGCCGGGCTGCCAGGTGTTGAGTGCGTGGGCGAGGGCCCCGCCGACCCCGGCGAGCATCACGGATGCGCCCGGGGCGGCCAGCGCCGCGGCGTTGGCCCACCACCGCAGGCAGTCCTCCCCCACTCGCAGGGACTCGCGGGCGAGCATCCGTTCGCCGTCGAGCAGCAGGATCGCGCTGTAGCCGTTGCGGGGTATCGGTTCGGCGCCGCGGGTGGCGACCACCAGCGCGGGCTCGGGACCGATCGTCTGGATGGTGTGCTCGCCGTCGGCGACGATCACGCGGGAGCCGGGAAAGGCGCGCCCGAGTTCCTCGGCGGTGCGGCCGGTGCCGACGGTGACCACGCGCAGCTGGGTGGCCTCGCAGTGTGAACAGCGCCAGCCGGCGGCCAGGTGGCCGCACCAGCGGCAGGCCGGGGTGGCGTTGGCGGCGGACTGCGCCAGGGGTCCCTGGCACTTCGTGCACCGGGCGGACTGGCCGCAGGAGCGGCAGGCGAGCATCGGCGCGTAGCCGGGGCTGGCGACCTGCACGAGCACCGGACCGGTGCGCACGGCGTCCTTGGCGGCGAGCCAGGCCGCCGACGGGATGCGCGCGGCCCGGGCTTGCGCATCCGGCTCGGACTGGAACGTGGTGGGAATCACCCGGGGGTGGATGTCCCTGGTGGGCTGCACGGCGCGCAACCAGCCGATCTCGATGAGGCGTTCGACCTCGACGCTGCGCGAGTGGCCGATGAACACCAGCGCGCAGTCGGCGGCCTCGCGGCGGATCAGGGCGGCGTCTCTGGCGTGCACGTACGGACTGAGTTGCTCACCGTAGAGCGGGTCGCCGTCGTCCCAGATCACGATCAGGCCGAGGTCATGGGCGGGCGCGTAGACGGCGGACCGGTTGCCGAGGATGATGCGCGGAGTGCCCTCGAGCAGCCTCAGGAAGCCGCGGTATCGGTCGGAGTTGCTCTGCCGGGCGTCGACGCGAACGATGTCGTCGGCGGGCGCCAGCATCAACAGGGCGGCCTGCAGCTGGTCCTGGTCGCGGAAGTCGGGCGTCATGAGAATGCTGCTCTTGCCCTGCCGGAGCGCCGAGACGGCGAGTTCGGCCATGGTGATCGCCCAGGTGCCCACCGTGCTGCCGTCATCCGGCAGCCGCACCAGGCTGGGTACCGCGGCGATGCAGACCCTCAACCGGTCGGCGACGATGGTGCCGAGGGTCTCCGGCGGGTACTCGGCGAAACCGGGTTCGGCCAGATCCGCGGCGGCGGGCACGTCTGATTCTGCGGGTTCGGCGGCCCGCGCCGCCAGCCAGGCCTTCTCCACACGCACGGCGCGGGGCGGTACGGCCAGGCGCACGATGTCGCTCGCGTTTCCGGCGGCCCGGTCGGCCAGGCGCCGGGCCAGCTGCCAGACCGGGTCGGTGAGCACGGGAACCGCGGACACGATCGTGTCGATCTGGCTGAGCTTGCCGCTGTACCCCGTGTCGGGTCCGGTGCCGTCCAGGGTCGCGTCGGCCGCACCGCCGGTCGGCAGCTCGTTCGGGTCGATCAGGTCGATCAGGTAGCCGTCGGCCACCCGATTGGCCGAGCGCAGCGGAACGCGCACCCGCACGCCGGGCTGCGCGAGGGGCGCGAGCTCGTCGGGGATGGCGTAGTCGAACAGGTGGTCGAGCTGCGGCAGGGGTGAATCGATCAGCACCCGTGCGATGAGGCCGGTGCGAGTCATCTGCGGCCTCCCTCCAGGGCTGAGGTGGTGAGTGTCGGGGCTGTCCGGGACCAGCCTCAGAGGCCGGCTGCGCTTCTCAGGTCGTCGACCCGGTCCAGGCGCTCCCAGGTGAAGTCGGGAAGTTCGCGGCCGAAGTGACCGTAGGCGGCGGTCTGGGCGTAGATCGGACGCAGCAGGTCGAGGTCATGGATGATCGCGGCCGGACGCAGGTCGAAGACCTCGCGGATGGCCGCGGTGATGTCCTTCTCCGGCAGTGCTCCGGTGCCGAAGGTCTCCACGTATAGACCGACCGGCGAAGCGGTGCCGATAGCGTACGCCACCTGGATCTCGAGGCGCTCGGCCAGTCCCGCCGCGACGGCGTTCTTGGCGACCCAGCGCATGGCGTACGCGGCGGAGCGATCGACCTTGGACGGGTCCTTGCCGCTGAACGCGCCGCCGCCGTGCCGGCTGGATCCGCCGTAGGTGTCGATGATGATCTTGCGGCCGGTGAGGCCGGCGTCGCCCTGAGGTCCGCCGATCTCGAAGCGTCCGGTCGGGTTGACCAGGGTGCGGAGGCTGCCGGCGTCGAGGTCGACACGCTCCAGCACCGGCTTGATGACCAGTTCGGCGATCTCGGCGCGGAGCTGCTCGGTGCGCACCGACGGCGAGTGCTGGGTGGAGAGCACCACGGTCTCGACGGTGCGCGGGATGATGCCGTCGTAACCGATGGTGACCTGGGTCTTACCGTCGGGGCGGAGGTAGCTGAGCTCACCGGACTTGCGTACCTCGGCGAGGCGCTCGGCCATGCGGTGCGCGATCCAGATCGGGATCGGCATCAGCTCGGGGGTCTCCCGGGTGGCGTAACCGAACATGATGCCCTGGTCGCCGGCGCCCTGACGGTCGTAGTCGTCGAGGCTGTCCTGCTCGCGGCTCTCGTAGGCGTCGTCGACACCCTGGGCGATGTCGGGTGACTGGCCGCCGATGGAGATCTCCACACCGCAGGAGCGGCCGTCGAACCAGACATCGGAGGAGTCGTACCCGATGTCGGTGATGCACTTGCGCACGATCGAGGGGATCTCGACGTAGCCGGCGGTGGTGACCTCACCGGCGACGTGCACGAGGCCGGTGGTGACGAGAGTCTCCACGGCGACCCGGCTGTGCGGGTCCTCGGTGAGGAGGGCATCCAGGATGGTGTCGGAGATCTGGTCGCAGATCTTGTCCGGGTGGCCTTCGGTGACCGACTCCGAGGTGAAGAGGCGAAGATCGCTCATCGGGGCGTCTCAATTCTGTGAGTAATGTACTGCGGTTGACAGTCGAACGGGGGCGCGCAGGCGTGATCGCGCACCGACGAGGCGGCGGCGCCTCAGGCGACGAAAGCGTCCTGACGGATGCCGTCGAGGATGCTGTCGAGAATACGGTGGGCCACCGACAACTTCGTTCCGGAGGCCTCCATCACTATATCTCCGGCGCCGTCGAGCAGCTCGATCGCGTTACGTTCGGTGGCGAAACCCTGCGTCCAGCCGACCCGGTTGAGCACGAGGAGGTCGCAGCCCTTGCGTTGGATCTTGGTACGGCCGAGTTCGCGCCGCAGGGTGTCGTCGGCCTCGGTTTCGGCCGCGAAACCCACGATCACCTGGTTGGGCCGGCGCTCCTCAACCAGGCCGGCGAGCACGTCGGGGTTGCGCACCAGATCCAGCGACAGCCGGTCCCCCGCGACATCTTTCTTGATCTTGTCGGCCTGCACGGCTGCCGGCCGGTAGTCGGCGACGGCGGCGGCCATGATGACGATGTCGGCGGCCGGGGCGTTGGCGCGCATGGCCTCCTGCAGCTCCAGCGTGCTGCTGACGTCCTGAACGGTGATGTCGGCGGGAGCGGGTACCTCGAGGTGTGCGGCGACCAGGGTCACCGCGGCGCCGCGGGCTCGGGCGGCTTCGGCGAGGGCGACGCCCTGGCGGCCGCTGGACCGGTTGCCGAGGAACCGCACCGGGTCGAGGGGTTCCCGGGTGCCGCCGGCGCTGATGAGCACGTGGCGGCCGGCGAGGTCCTGCGCGGGCGCGGTGGGGCTCTCACCCGCGGTCTCGCCGTGGTGCGCGTCCAGGGCCTGGAGGGCGGCCGCCACGATGGTGTCGGGCTCTTCCATCCGGCCGGGGCCGGAGTCCGCGCCGGTGAGCCGGCCGATGCCGGGGCCCACGATGGTGACGCCGCGGGCACGCAGCGTGGCGATGTTGGCCACGGTGGCGGGGTTGTTCCACATCTCGGTGTGCATGGCCGGCGCGAGAACGAGCGGGGCGGTGCTGGCGAGAATGGTGTTGCCGAGCAGGTCGTCGGCCAATCCGAGCGCGATCTTGGCGATGCTGTTCGCGGTGGCCGGCGCGACCACGATGAGGTCGGCGGACTGCCCGATGGCCACGTGGCGCACCTCGGCGACCCCCTCGTAGAGGTCGGTGTGCACGGGGTTGCGCGAGATGGCCTCGAGGGTGGGCTTGCCGACGAAGCGCAACGCCGCCGCTGTCGCGACCACGTGCACGTCGTCCCCGAGCAACACAAAAGCGCGCACGACGTTGACGGCCTTATAGGCAGCGATGCCGCCGGTTATCCCGACGACGATCGTGCGACCAGTCGACATCCTGCGCGCTTACGTGAACGGCTGCGTCGAATTACTCGACGATGGGCTTCGAGGTGAGCTTGTCCTCGTTGATCTCGCGCAGGGCGACGGAGAGCGGCTTGTCGTCGACGGTGGAGTCGACGAGCGGTCCGACGTTGTCGAACAGGCTGCCTTCGTGCAGGTCTGCGTAGTAGTCGTTGATCTGGCGGGCGCGCTTGGAGGCGAAGATCACCAGGGCGTACTTGGAATCGACCTTGGTCAGCAGGTCGTCGATGGGCGGGTCAATGATGCCAGTGGGCTTGTTGGGCACGCTGTCACACTCCTTCATGCAGTTCAAGCAAAATGTACGGGCTGCGCGGTGTCATGCCGAGGCTCTCCGTGGCCGGAAACCAGAGCGTTTGCCGCGATGATGCGTCTATTCGACGCGAGGAATTCAAGTACAGCGGGCGCTACGACGGCGTCGCTGTCTTGCGAATCTGCATCAAGTCTACGACTTCTTCGGCTGCTTCGGCCACGTCGGTGTTCACGACACGGAAATCGAACTCGCCCTGAGCGGCCAATTCGAGCTTCGCGGTCTCGAGTCGGCGGGCCTGTTCGGCCGAATCCTCGGTGCCACGACCGATGAGCCGGCGCACCAATTCGTCCCAGGTGGGCGGCAGCAGGAACACCAGACGGGCCTCCGGCATCGCTCTGCGCACGGCACGTGCGCCCTGGATGTCGATCTCGAGCAGCACGCTGTTGCCGTCCTTGATGGCGGCGTCGACGGGCCCGCGCGGGGTGCCGTACCGGTACGCGTTGTGCACGGTGGCGTACTCGAGCAGCTCGCCCGCCTCGATCATGCGATCGAATTCCGCGTCTGAGACGAAGAAGTAGCTGACTCCCTCCACCTCCCCGGGGCGGGGCGCCCGCGTGGTGGCGGAGACCGACAGGTGCACCTCGGGGTGGTGCTCGCGGATGTACCCCGCGACGGTGCCCTTGCCCACGGCGGTGGGGCCGGCGAGGACGACCAGGCGGGAATCCCCAGCCCCGCGGCGGGCGGTGGGCCGGGCGGCGAGGAAGTCGCGCAGCCGGTCGCGCTGGTGCTTGCCGAGGCCGCCCAGACGCTTGGACGGAGAGATCTCGAGGTTGGTCATGATGCGCTGCATCTTGGTGACCCCGATGGCCGGGATGCTCACGAGCAGTTCGGTGACGCGCAGCCGGCCTTCGACACCGCTGGGGTCTTTGACGGCGGCGGCGAGCACGTCCAGTGAGGTGCGGTCACCCGCTGCGACCTGGGCCTTGACCGCGGCGCGGGCTCGTCGGGCGGCGACGGCGGCGCGGGAGGCCGCGACGCGGTCGACATCGGGTGGGGTAGGGCGATTGTCAGCCACGGGTCGCTCCAGCTTCCGTTACTCTGCGGGTAATTTCATCGGCCACATGGTCCGGACCTGCTGACAACACGCTGCGCGATTCACTCACGATAACGCCTTGAGCGTATCCGCCAAACAAAGTCGTCAGATCGGTGGGATTCGCGCCCTGGTGGCCGAAGCCCGGGGCGAGCACCGGAGTGGCGACCGTGGCCGCCGCCGCGTGGATATCGATGCCGAAATCATCGAGGGCAAGCGTCGCTCCGAGCACAACGCCGACGGAGCCCAGCGGGCTCCCGTCGAGGGAGCCGGCGTTGATCCTGGCGACCTGGTTGAGCACCGATGCGGCGACGGTTCGGCCGGCCTCGGTTCCGCCGGCCAGAACGGCCTGCTGCAGGTGCGCCGCTTCGGGGTTGGAGGTAGCCGCCAGCAGGAAGACTCCCTTGCGGTGCTCCCCCGCCAGCTCGATGGTGCTCGAGAGCGAACCGACGCCCATGTACGGGTTGACGGTGATGGCGTCGACCTCCAACGGGGAGCCCGGGGTGAGCCAGGCCTGGCCGTACGCCTCCACGCTGGTGCCGAGGTCGCCGCGTTTGACATCGGCGATCACCAGCAGTCCCGCATCCCGGGCATCCGCCAGTACCCGCTCGAGAGCGAGGTACCCGGCCGAACCGAAACGCTCGTAGAACGCCACCTGGGGCTTGACGATGCCGGCCCGGCCGGCGGCCGCGGCCACCACGAGGCGGCCGAAGCGCTCGGCCCCCGCGGCAGTGTCAGGGAGGTTCCAGTCGGAGAGCAACCACGAGTGCGGGTCGATTCCGACGCAGAGCCGACCGAACCCGTCGAACGCACCCTGGAGGCGGTCGCCGAAGCTGCCGGTCGATTCGGCCGACACGGCGGGCTGCGCCGAGCCGACTGGGATTCCTGCGCCGGCTGGAGTCACAGTGCCGCCGCCCGCTTCGTGGCGTACTCCTGCAGGCTGGTGACCTCGAAACCGGTGCGGATCGAGTCGATCGATCCGACCGCGGCGGCGAGTTCGGCGATGGTGGTGAACAGGGGCAGGTCACCGGCGACGGCCGCGGCACGGATCTCGTAACCATCCGCCCTGGCGGTGCGACCGTTGGGTGTGTTGATCACGATCTGCACCTCCTCGCGTCGGATCAGGTCGACGACGGTGTCCACGGACTCATCGGCTTTTTCACTGAACTTTGCCACCACTGTGGCCCCGATTCCATTCCTCCGCAAAACTTCCGCGGTTCCCTCGGTGGCCATGATCGTGTAGCCCAGCTGCGAGAGGCGCAGCATCGGCAGGATCACGGCGCGCTTGTCGCGGTCGGAGACGGAGACGAAGACGGTGCCGGTGAGCGGGATTCCGCCGTAGGCAGCGAGCTGGCTCTTGGCGAAGGCCCGCGGGAAGTCGCGGTCGATGCCCATGACCTCACCGGTTGAGCGCATCTCCGGGCCGAGCACGGAGTCCACGATGAGGCCTTCCTGGGTGCGGAACCGGTTGAACGGCAGCACGGCTTCCTTCACGGCGACGGGCGAGTCGATCGGTACGCGTGATCCGTCGATCTCCGGCAGCTTGCCGGCGGCCTTGAGCTCGGCGATGGTGGTGCCCACCATGATCAGCGACGCGGCCTTGGCGAGCGTGATGCCCAGCGCCTTGGCGACGAACGGCACGGTGCGGGAGGCACGCGGGTTGGCTTCAAGCACGTACAGCACGCCGGCGCCGATGGCGAACTGCACGTTGAGCAGCCCGCGCACGCCGATGCCCTTGGCGATGGCCAGGGTCGCGTCGCGCACCCGGTCGATCTCGGCGCGGCCGAGGGTGACCGGCGGCAGCGTGCAGCTGGAGTCACCGGAGTGCACGCCGGCTTCTTCGATGTGCTCCATGACGCCGCCGATGTAGAGCTCGTGGCCGTCGTAGATGGCGTCGACGTCGATTTCGATGGCGTCGTCGAGGAACCGGTCCACCAGCAGCGGATGCGTCGGGCCGATGATGCCCTGGCCCTGCATGCGGGTGAAGTAGTCGGCGAGGCTGGCGCTGTCGTAGATGATTTCCATGCCACGGCCGCCGAGCACGTAGCTGGGGCGCACGAGCACCGGGTAGCCGATCTCCTCGGCGACGACGACGGCTCCGGCGTAGTCGATCGCCGTACCGTTCCGCGGGGCGAGCAGGCCGGCGTCGGCGAGGATGCCGCTGAACAGGCCACGCTCTTCTGCCAGGTCGATGGCGGAGGGCGAGGTGCCGAGGATCGGGATGCCCTCGGCCTCCAGGCCCTTGGCCAGGCCCAGCGCGGTCTGGCCGCCGAGCTGTACGACCACGCCGACGAGTTCGCCGCTCTGGCTTTCGGCGTGGATGATCTCCAGCACGTCTTCCAGGGTGAGCGGCTCGAAGTAGAGCCGGTCGCTGGTGTCGTAGTCGGTCGAGACCGTCTCCGGGTTGCAGTTGATCATGATCGTCTCGTAGCCGGCCTCGGAGAGGGCGAACGAGGCGTGCACACAGGAGTAGTCGAACTCGACACCCTGGCCGATCCGGTTCGGGCCGGAGCCGAGGATGACGACCTTCTTGCGGTCGCTGGGGACCACCTCGGTCTCCTGGTCGTAGCTCGAGTAGTGGTACGGGGTGAGGGCGGGGAACTCGCCGGCGCAGGTGTCGACGGTCTTGAAGACCGGGCGGACGCCCAGGATGTGCCGGACCTTGCGCACATCCGCTTCGCCGAAGCCGCGCAGCTCGCCGATCTGGGCGTCGGAGAAGCCGTGGTCCTTCGCGGTGCGCAGGATCTCGGTGTCAAGGGTGTCCGAGGCGGCGACGGCATCGGCGATCTCGTTGATGAGCACGATCTGGTCGAGGAACCACGGGTCGATCTTGGTGGCCTCGAACAGCTGCTCGATCGTGGCGCCCTTGCGGAGCGCCTGCTGCACGGTGACGATGCGGCCGTCGGTGGGCACCTCGGCGATGGCGAGGAGCTCCTCGACGGAGCGGGTCTCGGTGCCCCAGTGGAACGAGGAGCCGCGCTTCTCGAGCGAGCGGAGCGCCTTCTGCAGCGCAGAGGCGTAGTTGCGGCCGATGGCCATGGCCTCGCCGACCGACTTCATGGTGGTCGTCAGGCGCGCATCCGCCTTGGGGAACTTCTCGAACGCGAACCGGGGAACCTTGACCACGACGTAGTCGAGTGTGGGTTCGAAGCTGGCCGGGGTGACCTTGGTGATGTCGTTGGGGATCTCGTCGAGGCGGTAGCCGAGGGCCAGCTTCGCGGCGATCTTGGCGATCGGGAAGCCGGTGGCCTTGCTGGCCAGTGCGGACGAACGGGACACGCGCGGGTTCATCTCGATGACGATGATGCGACCGTTGGTCGGGTCGATGGCGAACTGGATGTTGCAGCCACCGGTGTCGACGCCGACGGCGCGGATGATGTCGATACCGATGTCGCGCAGCTTCTGGTATTCGCGGTCGGTGAGGGTGAGCGCGGGGGCGACGGTGATCGAGTCGCCGGTGTGCACGCCGACGGGGTCCACGTTCTCGATCGAGCAGACGACCACCGTGTTGTCGGCGGTGTCGCGCATCATCTCGAGCTCGTATTCCTTCCAGCCGAGGATGGACTCCTCCAGGAGCACCTCGGTGGTCGGGCTCTGGTGCAGGCCGTCGCCGACGATGCGGCGCAGTTCTTCCTCGGTGTATGCGAAACCGGAGCCGAGGCCGCCCATGGTGAAGGACGGGCGCACGACGAGCGGGTAGCCGAGGTCTTCGGCGAAGCCGACGGCTTCTTCGACGGTGTGGGCGATGTAGGACTTTGCCACGTCGGCGCCGGCGTCGAGCACCAGCTGCTTGAAGATCTGGCGGTCCTCGCCCTTGTTGATGGCCTCGAAGCTGGCGCCGATGAGCTCGACGTCGTACTTCACGAGGATGCCGCGCTCGTGCAGGGCGATGGCCGCGTTCAGCGCGGTCTGGCCGCCCAGGGTCGGCAGGATCGCATCCGGGCGTTCCTTGGCGATGATGGTCTCGAGGATCTCCGGGGTGATCGGCTCGATGTACGTCGCGTCGGCGAAGTCCGGGTCGGTCATGATGGTGGCCGGGTTGGAGTTGACCAGGATGACCCTGACACCCTCTTCACGGAGGACCCGGCATGCCTGGGTTCCGGAGTAGTCGAACTCGCAGGCCTGGCCGATCACGATCGGGCCGCTTCCGATGACGAGGACGCTGTTGATATCGTCGCGCTTGGGCATTACTTGGTGTCTCCTGCTCCAGTGGTGGCCGCGTGCGCGAGCACCACATCCCTGAACCTGTCGAAAAGATAGTTGGCGTCGTGCGGGCCGGCCGCCGACTCCGGGTGGTACTGCACCGAGAAGGCCGGGATGTCCAGGCACCGGATGCCCTCAACCACCTGGTCGTTGAGGCTGTAGTGGCTGACCTCGACCTTGCCGAAACCGGTCTTTGACTCGTGGACGCCCTCGATGGGCATGTCGACGGCGAAACCGTGGTTCTGTGAGGTGATTTCCACCCGGCCGGTGGCCTTGTCGAGTACCGGCTGGTTGATGCCGCGGTGGCCGAACGGCAGTTTGTAGGTGCCGAAGCCGAGGGCGCGGCCCAGCAGCTGGTTGCCGAAGCAGATGCCGAAGTACGGCACACCGGCGCGCAGTACCTCCTGCAGCAGGGTGACGTGGGCGTCGCTGGCGGCGGGGTCACCCGGTCCGTTCGAGAAGAACAGCGCAGACGGGTTCAGCGAGAGCACGTGCTCTGCGGTGACCGACTGCGGCAGCACGAAAACCTCGAAGCCTCGCTCGGCGAGGTAGTTGAGGGTGGAAGTCTTCACGCCGAGGTCGAGCACGGCGACGGAGCCGATGCGCTCGCCCTTGGCCGGCAGCGAGTAGGGCTCGACGGTGGAGACGTCGTCGGAGAGGTTGCGACCGCGCATGCTGGCGCCGCCGCGTACGAGTTCGAGCTGCTCACTCTCGGAGATGTCGTAACGGTCGCCGGAGAAGATGCCGCTGCGCATGGCGCCCAGCGAGCGGATGTGCCGGGTGACGGCGCGGGTGTCGATGCCGCTGATGCCCACGATGTCGTGGTTCTCCAGGTCGGCGTCGAGGGTGCGCTGGGAGCGGAAGTTGGAGGGCACCCGGGCGGGTTCTCGTACGACGAAGCCGGCGACCCAGATGCGGCTGGATTCCATGTCTTCGTCGTTGGCGCCGGTGTTGCCGATGTGCGGGGCGGTCATGAGCACGATCTGGCCGGCGTAGGACGGGTCGGTGAGGGTCTCCTGGTAGCCGGTCATGCCGGTGGCGAAGACGATCTCGCCCAGGGTCTGACCCGCTTTACCGTAGGCGCGACCCACGTAGCGGGTGCCGTCTTCGAGGACGAGCACGGCCGGAGCCGGAATGGTTGTTGGGTAGCTCACGGGCTACACCTCACTTTCTTCGGTGCCGAATTCTGTTGAGCTGGATGCGGTGGAGCCGTTGGTAGTGCCGGGGGCACCCACCGCGAAAGATTTGATCGCCGCGCTGATCGCGGTGCGATCGGCGGGGTCGCTGAAGCGGAAGTAGCTGTCGACGCTGGTGGGCGCCGCCGTCTGGTCTGTGGCAGCGAGCCGCCAGCCGAGGAGCAGCAGTCCCCCGGGTTCGACGGCCCGGTCGATGGCCCAGGTGGCGTCGGTGATCAGTTCCACGGCATCCGCGGGGATGAACAGGGACGGCGACCCGGCGAGTTCAAGGAGAACACCCTGCGGGGTGACGGAGACCCCGCCGCGGGCGCGGAAGCCCAGCCCGGGGATCGCGAGACGTTCAAGCGGCTGGTCGCGGGGGGTGGTGGCGACGTACAGGGCGGCGGCGCTGGCGAGCTCCCGGCCCGGCTCGGCCGGCTGCGGGTAGCCGGCGGGCACCCCGGCATCACGGTTGCTGCGGCGGCGCCAGGAGCGCAGCATCAGCGCCAGCACGCCGAGCAGCACCAGGGCGGTGATGATCGTGGCGAGGGTGCGGTTATCCATTGATCTCCCGTGATCCGGCAGAGCGGGCTGCGTTGATCTGCGCGGTGCTCCGCAGCACCCCGTCGAGCACGGTGGCGTAACCGCGGTGGAACGTGGCCATCACCTGGCCGGGCAGGGTCATCTCGAGGTAGGGCGAGTTGACACCCTTGCCGACGAGGTTCTCCCGGCCGAAGACGCGGCGGGCGCTCGGGTCGTAGAGGGTCAGTTCGGCGGGGGCGCCGATGATGAGCTGCTGGCCCTGACCCTGGATACGGCCGATGCGGGCCGGGACGGTGGACATCACCCGGACCAGGTCGGCCCAGTCCAGGTAACCGGTGTCGACGAGGGCGGCGTGTGCCACCGACAGGGCGGATTCCAGGCCGACCATGCCGTTCGCCGCGGCGCCCCACTCGCAGTCCTTCGACTCGACCGGGTGCGGTGCGTGGTCGGTGGCGATGATGTCGATGGTGCCGTCCTTGACGCCCTGGCGCAGCGCCTCCACGTCTTCGCGGCGGCGCAGCGGCGGGTTCACCTTGTACCGGGCGTCATAGCCGGCGACCAGTTCCTCGGTGAGCAGAAGGTGGTGCGGGGTGACCTCGGCGGTGACGTTGATGCCACGGGCCTTGGCCCAGCGCACCACGTCGACGGCGCCGGCGGTGGAGAGGTGGCAGACGTGCAGACGTGAGCCGACGTGTTCGGCCAGGAGAACGTCGCGGGCGATGATCGATTCCTCGGCCACGGCGGGCCAGCCGGTCAGGCCGAGTTCGCTGGAGAGGGCGCCCTCGTTCATCTGGGCGCCGACGGTGAGGCGCGGCTCCTGGGAGTGCTGGGCGACAACACCGTCGAAGGCCTTCACGTACTCGAGGGCCCGGCGCATCAGCAGCGGGTCGGAGACGCAGAAGCCGTCGTCGGAGAAGACCCGCACGTTGGCGCGGCTGGCGGCCATGGCACCGAGTTCGGCGAGGCGTTCCCCGGCCAGCCCCACGGTCACGGCCCCGATCGGCTGCACGGTGACGTAGCCGGCGCTCTCCCCCAGGGCGAGCACCTGTTCGACGACGCCGGCGGTGTCTTGCACCGGGGAGGTGTTGGCCATGGCGAACACCGTGGTGTACCCGCCGATGGCGGCGGCCTGGCTGCCGGTGAGCACGGTTTCACTCTGCTCGTACCCGGGTTCGCGCAGGTGCGTGTGCAGGTCGACCAGGCCGGGCAGGGCGAGCAGGCCGTCGGCGTCGATCACGGTGGCGCCGGCATCCGAGAGGCCGGTGCCGGTCTCGGCGATGCGGCCGTCGGCCAGAAGCAGGTCGGTGGTGGTTCCGTCGCTGAGCTGGGCTCCGCGCAGGAGGAAGCGTTCGGTCGACATTCAGTGGTCCTCTCGGTCGCCGGAAAGCAACAGGTACAACGCCGCCATACGTACGGAGACCCCGTTCGCGACCTGTTCGCGCACGGTGGACCGTTCAGAGTCGGCTGCGGCGGAGGAAATCTCCAGGCCGCGATTCATCGGACCGGGGTGCATGACAATGCTATGCGACGAGAGCCGGGCGAAACGCTCGTCGTCCAGGCCCCAGCGGCGCGAATACTCGCGGCTGTTGGGGAAGAAGGCGGCATTCATCCGCTCGGCTTGGATGCGCAGCATCATCACGACGTCGGGGCCGGCGTCGATGGCCGCGTCCAGGTCGTAACCGATGGTGGCCGGCCACGCGGACGTGTCGGACGGTAGCAGCGTGGGGGGTGCGATGAACGTGACGGATGCGCCGAGGGTGTCGAGCAGCCACAGGTTGGACCGGGCCACCCGGGAGTGCAGGATGTCGCCGACGATGGTGACACTGACGCCGTCGAGGTCCCGCCCGCGGGAGGCGGCGCCGTGGAGGCGGCGGCGGATGGTGAAGGCGTCGAGCAGGGCCTGGGTGGGGTGCTCGTGAGTGCCGTCGCCGGCATTGATGATGCCCGCATCGATCCAGCCGCTGGCGGCCAGCACCTGCGGGGCTCCGGAGGCGGGGTGGCGGATGACGACACCGTCGGCGCCCATCGCGGCGAGGGTCTGTGCGGTGTCTTTCAGGCTCTCGCCCTTGGAGACGCTGGAGCCCTTGGCGCTGAAGTTGATCACGTCGGCGCTGAGACGTTTCGCGGCGGCTTCGAACGAGATGCGCGTGCGGGTGGAGTCCTCGAAGAACAGGTTCACCACGGTCTTGCCGCGCAGGGTCGGCAGCTTCTTGACCTCGCGATTAGCGACATCCGCCATGTCTTCGGCGATGTCGAGCAGGGTGATGGCCTCGTCGCGGCTGAGCGATTTGGTGGAGAGCAGGTGCCTCATGAGTCCTGACCGCCTTCGATGCTCACGAACTCGTCGCCATCCACCTCGGTGAGGTGCACGTTGATGCGTTCGTGGGAGGCGCTGGGCAGGTTCTTGCCCACGAAGTCGGCGCGGATGGGCAGTTCGCGGTGACCGCGGTCAACGAGCACGGCCAGTCGCACGACGCTGGGCCGGCCGTGGTCGCCGAGAGCGTCGAGGGCGGCGCGGATGGTGCGGCCCGAGTACAGCACGTCGTCCACGAGCACGACGGTGGCACCGTCGATGCTGCCGGGAACCTGGGTCGGCGACGGCGTGCGGGTGCGGGTGCGGCCCAGGTCGTCCCGGTACATCGTCACGTCGAGGGATCCGACGCGTACGGCATTCGACTCGGGCTCGATGCGCTGGATGATCGCGGCGATCCGCTGGGCGAGGGGTACTCCCCTGCTCGGAATGCCCAGAATCACCAGGTTCTCACTGCCACGATTGGACTCCAGGATCTCGTGGGAGATCCGAGTCAACGCTCGGGTGATGTCAGCCTGGGTGAGCACGGTGCGCTCTGTCAAACCAACCTCCTTTCCCGTCTCACAGGACGGCGCTTAAAGTAGGTCTTGTTACCGTCCGACAGCCTACCATTGCGCCTTGGGCCTTCCGATCACCGGCCAAAATGAGCCGACCGGATTTGATCCCCCTAGGGTTGGCGCATGAGTGTAGAACTGAGATTCATGCCGACCGATCGACTCCGCTCCTGGATCATCACCTCCAGCACGGAATACGAAGAGGCACGGCAGAAGGCTGGAGATTCTGCGGAAGCCGCCGCCGAGAAAGCTCGCACATCGCTCGAGACATCCTTCCCGGGCGGGGTGCCGGCGCCGGGTCACCTCGTCTACGACATCGTGGCGACGGACTCGGAGTCGGAAGAAACGGTCGTGGGTTACCTCTGGATCGCGCCGTTGACGGCGGGATCGGACGCGTGGTGGGTCTTCGACATCGCCGTCGACGAGCAACACCGCGGCGCCGGCTTCGGCAGGGCTGCCATGCAGCTTGCGGAGAAGGCCGCGGCGGAGCACGGTGCTGCGACCCTTGGCCTGAACGTGTTCGGCTACAACACGGTTGCTCGGGGACTCTACGAATCGCTCGGCTACGAGACCACCGCCGTGCAAATGCGTAAAACCGTCTAGTCCTCGTACCCGTGCACGGCCTAGCCGTATCGGGATGTGCCGCTGCCCGCGAGCCGTGAGAAAGGCCCCGAAAACCGGAGGTTTTCGGGGCCCAGGTCACGGCTCGCGGGATGGGTGTCAGGTGGGGGTGCCCACGATGAACCGGGTGAGGGCCTGCGGGTCGTCGATCGGGCCGGTGTACTGGGTGCCGTCGACGAGCACGGTGGGCGTGCCAGGGATCGACGGGATCTCGGCGCCCTCGATCGGCCCGGTGAGGGCGTTCTCGGTGTTCTGCTGCGCCCACGTCAGGTACGTGCCGCTGTCGACGCAGTCGGCGATCGAATCGGCACCAGTGGACAGGGCGACCAGCGCATCGTCGGTGAGACCGGTGGTGCCCTCGGCCGGTTGCTTGGCGAACATCGCGGCCAGGTAGTCCAGGGTCGAGGCGGGGTTGACGGCGGCTTCGCAGGTCAGCGCAGCCGATGCGCGTGAGGAGTACGCGGAGCCTGCGGATGCGGAATCGAGGAAGGTCAGCGGGTGCACACGCAGGGTGATGCTGTCGTCGGCGACGAGAGCCGCGAGGGTGTCGCCGTTAGCAGTGTCGAACTGACCGCAGAACGGGCACATCGGGTCGATGTACAGGTCGACGACAGTGCGCCCGGCACCCACCTCGAGGTAGCCATCGTCGAGGTTGGCGGCGCCGACCTGTCCGGAGGCCACCACGGCCGCGGACGAGGTATTGCCGGAGCCGGAAGAGTTGCTCGACACAGACGAGAAGAACGACCCGATCGACGCCGCGAAAAGTACGGCGAAAATCACCGCGAGGGTGAAAATACCGATACCCAGGTAGCCCAGCACCAGTCCGGTGATCGCGAGACCCCGGCCGGCCTGGCCGGTGCGCCGGATCTGGTTGAGCGCGAGGTGACCGGTGATCACGGCCGCGATGGAGCAGAAGAATCCCGTGATGAGGGACACGATCGACAGGGTGTTCGTGCGCGGCAGGGCCGGCGGCGTGAACGGTGCGGTGCCCGGCACGGTGGCGTGCACGGTGGCGGAGCTCGCAAACGCGACCGGAGCGGGGGTGCCCTCCGGCTTGAGCGGAACGGTCGTCTCGCGCGGGGTGGTGTCCTCGCTCTGGTCGTGGCTGTTCTCCGTCATGGTCTCCCCCTCATTCAGCCGTCCGGTCACTCGAGTGACCGGACGGGCGCGTGTCGTGCTTCGGCGTGCCGGTTCATCCCTCGGCGGCGCCGTCTGGCTCAGGCGGACGGCGCCGTCTGAGCGATGCGGCCCAGCAGGCCGTTCACGAACCCCGCAGAATCATCCGTGGAGAGCACCTTCGCGGCCTCGACGGCTTCATCGATCGCGACGGCGTGCGGCACGGCGTCGTTGTACAGGATCTCCCAGATGCCGATCCGCAGGATCGCCCGGTCGATCGTGGGCATACGCGACAGCGTCCAGCCCTGCGAGTACGTCTCGATCAGTTCATCGATTTCGTCGCGGTGGTCGACGACCCCGTCGACGATGTCCCTGGCGTAGAGCCAGGACACCATCCGGGCGGGTTCATTCGCGGCCCGTTCGGCCTCCATGGCCAACGACTGCGGAATCGTCGTCTGGCGCACGTCGGCGGCGTACAGAATGTCGATCGCGCGCTTGCGCGCTTTGGTACGGGCGCTCACTAGTTGACGCGGCCGAGGTAGTCACCGGTACGGGTGTCGACCTTGACCTTGGTGCCCTGCTCGAGGAACAAGGGCACCTGGATCTGGTAGCCGGTTTCCACGGTGGCCGGCTTGGTGCCGCCGGTGGAGCGGTCGCCCTGCAGGCCCGGCTCGGTGTACGTGATTTCGAGCACGACGGATGCCGGCAGCTCGACGTAGAGCGGGTTTCCGTCGTGCAGGGCCACGGTGACGGCCTGGTTTTCCAGCATGAAGTTGGCGGCGTCGCCAACAACGGTGGAAGACACGGTGAGCTGGTCGTAGTCGGAGATGTCCATGAAGACGTAGGAATCGCCATCCGCGTACAGGTACTGGAAGTCGCGGCGGTCGACGTTCTCGGTCTCGATCTTGGCGCCGGCGTTGAAGGTGCGGTCTACGGTCTTCCCCGAGACGACGTTCTTCAGCTTGGTGCGCACGAAGGCGCCACCCTTGCCGGGCTTGACGTGCTGGAACTCGATGACGGCCCACAGCTGCTTGTCGATGTTGAGGACGACGCCATTACGAATGTCGGCGGTAGATGCCATGAAAAGGTGTTCCGTTCGATTCAATTGGTAAGGTGCGCGGCCGTGAGGCCTGGAGGGCCCAGAAGGCCTCAGAGCATTCTAGTCGACAGCGGGGTGCAGCCGGACAATGTGGTCCAGTGCGAGGCGGTACGAGTCGAAGCCGAACCCCGCGATGACCCCGGTCGCCACCGCACTCACGACGCTGGTGTGCCGGAAGGTCTCGCGCGAATGCGGGTTGGAGATATGCACCTCGACGAGCGGGACGCCGGCCTTGGTGACCAGGGCGGCGGCGTCGCGCAGGGCATAGCTGTAGTGCGTGAACGCGGCCGGGTTGAGCACCACTGGCGTGTTCGTGTCGACGGCCTCGTAGAGCCAGTGGATGAGTTCGGCTTCATCGTCGGTCTGGCGCACGTCGACGGTGACGTCGTCGGGTGATGCCTCGGTGAGCAGTACCCGCAGGTCGTCGAGATCGGCGGAGCCGTAGACATCCGGTTCCCGGCTGCCGAGGCGTCCGAGGTTCGGGCCGTTGAGGACGAGGACTGAGCGCATGCACCCAGCCTAGGGCCGGTGCACCCTCCGAGTTGCTGTCGTCGGGTGTCGCGATCACGCCTTGAATGACTCCATCAGCTCCGAGCGGATGATGAACCGCACCCCACGCGGCGCCTCGGCGGAGAACCCGCCGCCGCGACCCTTGACCACATCGATGAGCAGCCGGGTGTGGCTCCAGTACTCGAACTGTTCGGCGGAGATCCAGAAGTCGATGAGTTGCTCCGCCTCTCCGGCCGGTGCGATGTCGAGCCTGCCGAGCAGCACGTCCTGGTCGGAGGTGATGAACTCCCCCGCGGGGAAACACATCGGCGAACTGCCGTCGCAGCAGCCGCCGGACTGGTGGAACATCAGCGGGCCGTGTTCCTCCCACAGGCTCTGCAGCAGGCCGACGGTGGCCTGGGTCAGAGCGACCCGGGAGCGGGTCTCCCCCGGGATGGTGATGCTGGCGTCGACCACGGGCGTGGGTGTTGCCGGTTCGTCCACGGCGGGTGCGGCGGGAATGGTGTCGGTCATGTTGTCCTCCTGACGGAGCGTTTGGTGCGGATGGTGCGGATGCGCCTGACGTGCGCCGGCCGGGGTGACCGTTCCTGGTCGCCCCGGCCGGCACAGCCCAGGCCTCGAAGAAGCCCAGGCCTAGAAGAAGCCCTGTGCTTCTTCGGAGTACGACACCAGCAGGTTCTTGGTCTGCTGGTAGTGCCCGAGCGCCAACTTGTTGTTCTCCCGGCCGATGCCCGAGCTCTTGTAGCCGCCGAACGCCGCTCCGGCAGGGTAGCTGTGGTAATTGTTCACCCACACCCGGCCGGCGTGCAGGTCCCGTCCGGCGCGGTACGCGGTGCTGCCGTTCCGCGACCATACTCCGGCGCCGAGGCCGTAGAGCGTGTCGTTGGCGAGGGAGATGGCGTCGTCGTAGTCGTCGAAGCTGGTCACCGCCACAACCGGCCCGAAGATCTCCTCCTGGAAGATGCGCATCTTGTTCTGTCCCTCGAAGATCGTCGGCTGCACGTAGTAGCCGCCGCTCAGGTCGCCGCCGAGGTCAACCTGGTCGCCACCGAGGAGCAGCTTCGCGCCCTCCTTCTTGCCGATGTCGATGTACGACAGGATCTTCTCCAACTGGTCGTTGCTGGCCTGCGCGCCCACCTGGGTGTCGGTGTCGAGCGGGTTGCCCTGTACGGCCAGCTTGGTGCGCTCGATCGCGGCGCCCAGGAAGCTGTCGTAGATGGGCTTGTGCAGCAGCGCCCGGCTGGGGCAGGTGCAGACCTCTCCCTGGTTGAAGGCGAAGAGCACGAAGCCTTCCTGGGCCTTGTCGTAGTAGCTGTCGTCCTTCTGCGCCACGTCTTCGAAGAAGATGTTGGCGCTCTTGCCGCCCAGCTCCACGGTGGAAGGGATGATGTTCGCGCTGGCGTACTGCAGGATCAACCGGCCGGTGGTGGTCTCACCGGTGAACGCGATTTTGCGGATCCGGTTGGAGGAGGCCAGCGGCTTGCCGGCTTCGATGCCGAAGCCGTTGACGATGTTGAGCACCCCGGGCGGCAGGATGTCACCGATCAGTTCGATCAGCACCAGAATCGATGCCGGCGTCTGCTCGGCGGGCTTGAGCACCACGGCGTTTCCGGCGGCCAGTGCCGGCGCCAGCTTCCACACAGCCATCAGGATCGGGAAGTTCCACGGGATGATCTGGCCCACCACGCCCAACGGTTCGTGGAACTGGTACGACATGGTGTCGTTGTCGAGCTCGGCGTGGTCGCCGTCCTGAGCGCGGATCGCGGAGGCGAAGTACCTGAAGTGGTCCGACGCCAGCGGCAGGTCGGCGTTCAGCGGCTCGCGCACGGGCTTGCCGTTGTCCCAGGTCTCCGCCACGGCGAGCAGCTCCAGATTGGCGTCGATGACGTCGGCGATCTTGTTGAGCACCGCGGCGCGCTGGGTCGCCGTGGTCTTGCCCCAGGCCGGTGCGGCCTTGTGGGCGGCGTCGAGCGCCAGGTCGATGTCCTCGTGGGTGCTGCGGGCCACCTCCGTGAACGGTTTACCGTTGACCGGGGAGATGTCTTCGAAATACTGGCCCTTCACCGGCGGCACCCACTCGCCTCCGATCCAGTTCTCGTAGCGGGGCTTGAAGCTGACTTTGGCATCCGGTGTGCCGGGCGCGGCGTAGACGGTCATTTCACTCCTCAGTCGACGGCGATGTCGACGGCTCGGTCGATGGCTTCCGCGTCATCGCGGTCCATGGGGGTGAGCCTACGACGGTGAAGGTTGCAGAACGTTGCGGGAGTCATCCGTCAGGCGGCCGGTGTCATCCGCCGGGAGGACGACCCGCGGACCCGCAACTCCCTAACGTCGAGAACATGGAAACCCTCGAATCGTCCTCCGCCGTCGCACCGGGTCGCTCGAGGCAGGGCTGGTGGTACCGGCAGAGCCGGGCATCCGTGCTGAGCGCCGTCCTGGTGGCGGTGCTCGGCGCGATGCTGATCGGAGGGTTGACCAGCCTCGGCCAGCAGTATCTGCCCGCCTGGATGAATTCGCTGGCCAACTCGGTCGGCGGGTGGACCATGCTGAGCTTCCTGCTCGTCTGGCTCGGCCGCGCCAAACCGCTTCTCGCCTCGGTGCTCGGCGTGGTGGTGTTCATCCTGCTCACCGAGTCCTACAGCGTCGTGTCCGAATGGCGCGGCTTCGACGATGGCGACCCGTTCACGTCGATCTGGACCGTCGTCGGACTCGTCGCCGGCCCGCTGCTCGGCGTTTCGGCCGCTCTGGTGCGGCACGCGCCCCCGCTCTGGCGCGTGCTCGGGGTCACCCCGCTCAGCGCCGTGCTGCTCGGTGAAGGCATCTGGGCGCTCAACACGATCATCGACACGACCAGCCCGGTCTACTGGTCCATCGAGATCGTGCTGTCCGTGCTCTTCCTCGTCGCCGCGATCCGCCGCACCGGACTGGGCGCGGGCGCGGTCGCGACCGTCGCCGGTGTCTGGGCGCTGGGCACCCTGGCCTATGCCGGCGTGATCGTGTTTTTTCTCAACTGAACAGACGCCGCCCTGTCACCTATCGGCGCAGGTCGGCCTCGATGCGGGCGAGGCGGGCCGCCACGGCGGCCCGCTGCGGGGAGCGGGCCGGCAGCAGTTCGAGGCAGGCGCGCCAGACCTCACTGTCCCAGGCGGCCTCGTCGCTCTGGGCGTAATCGAGCAGCACCTCCACCGAGGCATCGCTGAGCAGGGTCTGCCGGAGGCGGCGGCTCACCTCGGCCCGGATCTCGATCACGCCGGGTGCACCGGAGCCCGGCAGCACCGGTCCGCGGTACGCGGCCAGCGCCATCCGGTGTGCGCCGCGGCGCAGCAACCCGAGCAGGCGCCCGGCATCCGTGTCGATACCGGTCTCGAGCCGGTAGGGCCGGGACGCGATGCGCAGGTTCGGATGGGTGTCGGCCAGCACCCGGCGCAACCGCACCATCTCGGCGCGCAGGTTCTGAACCGCGTGCGGTTGGTCGTCGCTGAGGTTGGCCGCGAGGCGACCGGCGGAGAGCCCCTGCCGGTGCCAGGCGAGCAACAGGAGGATCTCAGCGTGCCGGCGGCTGAGGGCGGCCGACCTATGTGCACCGGGTACCGGTGCGCCGAAGTGGCCGGGTGTGCCGGGTGTGGCTGCACCGTACAGGGTGCCGTGCTCGGTGCCCAGCACGCTGAGAGACACGGTCGACGCCGTGAAGCCGGATGGTCGAACCCGCGCCGGTGCGGGCGCGCTCAGGCTGTTGATGCGCAGTTCGGCCTCCAGGGCTGCGACGGCGGCTTCCATGAGCGGCAGCGTCTGCGGGGCGACCGCGCCGTCTCCCCCGGTGATGTCGATGACGCCGAGCACCGCACCGGTCACCGGGTCGTGGATCGGTACCGCGGTGCAGCTGAAGGCGTGCGCCAGCTGGCTGAAGTGCTCGGCGCGCTGAATCTGGATGCCGTGGTCGAGGGTGAGGGCGGTACCCGGCGCACTGGTGCCCACCCGGGCCTCCGACCAGTCGGCACCCACGACGAAGTGCATGTCCTCCGCGCGGGTGCGCACCGCGCTGTCACCGTCGATCCAGAGCAGCCGGCCCGTTTCATCGGCCACGGCCACGATCAGCCCGAACTCGGCGGCGTGCCGCACCAGCAGCCGGTCGATCACGGGTCGCACCGGGGCCAGCGGATGCCGGGCACGCAGCCGGTCAAGCTCCTCGGCGCCGATCGTGGGCGCCGCTTGTGCCGTCAGGGGGTCCAGACGGAGGGAGAGCGAGCGCTGCCAGGATTCGCGTACCAGGCGGCGCACACCGCCGTGGGCCGCGGTGCCGGACAGCAACTGAATCCGATCGGTGATCGCGGCCTCGTGCTGGCGCTCCTGCCGGGCGAAGGAGGCCAGGGCCGAGTCGGTGGGGATCACGGTCCAGGGGCTGGCCACGGCACGGCTCACGGCTACCTCCGATCAGCGCTGGTCGTCGGCGACCGGGCTCGAAAGCCGGTCGGGTGCTTCATTCTAGGCACAGTCCTCAGGGCTCCGGCATCACCGGCCGGTCCCCTTCCCGTAGCCAGTCGTCGAAGAAGGCATCGAGTTGCTGCCCCGAGCTCTCCTCCATCACGGCCTCGAAGTCGTCGGTGGTGGCTGTGGAGTCGTTGTACCGGCTCAGCCACAGTCGCGCACCGGCAAAGAACGCGTCGTCGCCGATCTCCGCGCGCAATGCGTAGAGGGCGGCCGCACCCCGCAGGTAGACCGGGCTGTCGAACAGGCTGTCGCGGCCCGGGTCTGCGATGTTGAGCGCCCAGCCGTCGTTGTCGTCCAGGTACGCCACGGTCTCGTCGAACTGGTCGACGATGGCGGCGGTGCCCTGCCGCTCTGCCCACAGCCATTCGATGTAGGTCGCCCAGCCTTCGTTCAGCCAGATGTCCTTCCAGTCGGACGGGGACACCGCGTTGCCGAACCACTGGTGGCCGAGTTCGTGCACCACCGTGTATTCGTCGGCGACCTCGGAGTAGACCGGACGGGTCTGGGTCTCCAGGGCGTAGTCGACCGAATCGTCATCGACGATCGCGCCGAACGATTCGAACGGGTACCGCCCGAACTGGCTCTGCAGGAATTCGATCATCTGCGGCTGCAGCGCGAGCGCCGCCGTCGTTGTCGCGAGGTTCTCACCCGTCACGCCGTCGTCGATGGCGTTGATGATCGGCAGCCCTCCCGGACCCTTGTCTCGGGAGAGGGCATAGTCGCCGACGCTCGCCGTCGACAGGTAGCTGGCCATGGGGTCCGAGGCTCGCCAGGCCCAGGTCGTCCAGCCCGCCGTTGTCTTGGGTCGGGCAGCCGGCAGCCCGTTCGCCACCGCCGTTTTGCCCTCCGGCACCGTAATCCGGAACGTGTAGGTGGCCTTGTCCTGCGGGTCGTCGTTCACCGGGTACCAGGTGGCCGCACCCTCGGGTTCGTTGACCACCATCGCGCCATCAGCGGTAGTGACCCAGCCGTAGAGGGCCCCGGTGGTGTCGAGCGGTTGCCCGGTGGCGCCGCCGTATTCAATCACGATCGTCGTTGCCTGCCCCGCTTTGAGCTTCGGCCGCAGCCCGACGGTGAGCTCCCAGATGCGGTTCGCTTCGTCCTGTTCCTGCGACCACTCCGTCTGGGATTTTCCGCCGGATTTGCCGTGTGCGGCGTTTGTGCCGCCCACGCGCACGGAGGTGACATCGAGGCCGCGGAGGTCGAAGTTCAGCGACTGCAGGTCCTGGGTGGCCCGAAGGGTGATGGTGGCAACTCCGGTGAGACGGCCGGTGCGGGTCGCGGGGTCCGCCGGCGGCTCGTACCGGAGGCGAAGGTCGTAGTTCTGCACGTCGTACCCGCCATTGCCGGCGTACGGGAAGTAGGGGTCGCCGCTTCCCGGAGCACCGACGGCGTAGCGCGTCCCGCCAGTGCCGCTGGCGGCAGTGCCGGTGGCTGCGGTCGCCGCTGGGCCGAACGAGCCGAAGCCGACGGCGACCACCGCCAACCCGGCGACCGCGACCAATCGAAGCTTCCTGCGTGACGTCATCGGACAATCCCCTCGTTGGGAGTGGCGGCGAATCCGGGCCGAGCGCTGAACGGGGTTCAGCACGCGTTCACCACACCGTAGTGCCGCTTTCCGCAACCGGCAACGGCACCGAGCCTCCCGTGAGGGTTAGGAGCCGATCTCCTGGTACGCGGCGAACAGGAGCGACGCATCCGGGCCCTCGAGCACAGTGGGCTTGCCGATGTCGTCCAACACGATGAACCGCAGCATGCCGCTGCGGGTCTTCTTATCACGTTGCATCGTGGCCAGCAGGGTGGGCCAACGCCCGGCCGGGTAGCTGATCGGCAGGGTCAACGACTCCAGGATGCGGCGGTGCCGGTCGACGGCCTCGTCGGACAGCCGGCCGCTGAGCCGGGCGAGTTCGGCGGCGAACATCATGCCGACGGCGACGGCGGCGCCGTGGCGCCAGCCGTACCGTTCGGCGTGTTCGACCGCGTGGCCGAGCGTGTGTCCGTAGTTGAGGATCTCCCGCAGGCCCGCCTCTTTGAAGTCGGCGCCGACGACGCGGGCCTTCATCTCGATGGCCAGTTCGAGCACCCGGCGGAACTGGGTGGTGGTGGGGTCGGTGACGACGGCGACGTCGGCTTCGATGATGTCGAGGATCTCCGGAACCTGGATGAATCCGGCCTTCACGATCTCGGCGAAGCCGGCGAGGATCTCGTTGCGCGGCAGGTCGTTCAGGATCTCCAGGTCGCACACCACGGCGGCGGGGGCGTAGAACGTGCCCACGAGGTTCTTGCCCTCGGCGGTGTTGATGCCGTTCTTGCCGCCGACGGCCGCATCGACCATGCCGAGCACGCTGGTGGGGATCAGCACGACCTTCACACCCCGCAACCAGGTGGCAGCCACGAAGCCGGCGAGGTCGGTCACCGCGCCGCCGCCGAAACCGATGACGGCGTCGGTGCGGGTGAAGTCGGACTGGCCCATCACCTGCCAGCAGAACGCCGCTACCTCGACCCGCTTGGCGGCTTCGGCGTCGGGCACCTCGGCGATCAGGACCTCGTACTTGGCCAGCAGGCTTTCCCGCAGCGCCACGGCGCGAGCGCCCAGGTGCGAGGTGTGCACGATGAGCACCTTCTTCACGGTGTCGCCGAGCTGCTCGGCGACATCGGCAACGATGCCGCGGCCGATCAGTACCGGGTAGCTGTCGACACCGCTGACGGTGATGGTGGTGGTGCCGGATTCTGCGGGGGTCATGTCGGTCACGATTGTTGTCTTACCCATTTCACGATATCGGCGGCGATGGCGTCGACCGGCCTGGTCGACGTATCGAAGTGGATGCTGGCCAGCGCCTCGTACAGCGGACGGCGCTCGTCGTAGATGCGTTGCCAGGCGTCCGGCCCCGCGGCGAGGAGGGGACGTTTGGCGTTCTTCGTGCGGTTGCGCACGGCGTCAGCGGTGGTGCTGAGCGAGACGACGGTGGCGCGGCGCAGGTCGGCGCGGGTGGCGGGGTCCAGCACCGCTCCCCCGCCGAGTGAGACGATCACCCGGTCGCGCTGCAGCGCGGCGGCGACGGCCGCACGTTCGAGGGCCCGGAAGTGGTCCTCGCCGTGCTGCGCGAAAATCTCGGTGATCGGGCCGTGCGCGGCGACGATGTCCTTGTCGGTGTCGATGAACGGCACCCGCAGGGTGCGCGCCACCCGGCGGCCGATCTTCGACTTGCCCGACGCCATGGGGCCGATGAACACCAGCGGGTACAGGGGTGTCTCGGCGTCCCGGCTCGGCTCAGCGGTTCCGGCTGCCGGCTGAGCATCCGGAATCGCCGCCGGCTTCGGCGTCGGCGCGGCCGGCCAGCCGCCGGCCGGGCGGGATGCGTCCGGGCTGAGGAACAGCACGTCAGACGGTGGCGTCGCTGGACGCCCCGGTGCGCAGGTTCGCCGGGATGTTGGCGAGGTAGGCGTCCAGGTTGCGCTTGGTTTCGGTCAGCGAGTCGCCACCGAACTTCTCCAGCATCGAGTTGGCGAGCACCAGAGCGACCATGGCCTCGGCCACGACACCCGCGGCGGGCACCGCGCAGACGTCCGAACGCTGGTGGTGCGCCGGAGCGGGTTCGCTGGTGGTGATGTCCACGGTGCGCAGGGCCCGCGGAATCGTGGCGATGGGCTTCATGCCGGCCCGCACCCGCAGCACGGTTCCGGTGCTCATTCCGCCCTCGGTGCCGCCGGCCTTGTCGCTGGAGCGGAGGATCTCGTCGTCGACCTGCACGAGTTCGTCGTGCGCCTGCGACCCGCGGCGGGTGGTGGTGAGGAAGCCGTCGCCGACCTCGACACCCTTGATCGCCTGGATGCCCATGAGGGCCGCGGCCAGCTGCGAGTCGAGACGGCGGTCCCAATGCACGAACGAGCCCAGTCCCGGCGGGACGTTGTAGGCGAGGACCTCCACGATGCCGCCGAGGGTGTCGCCGTCCTTGTGGGCGGCGTCCACCTCCGCGACCATGAGCGCGCTCGTGGCCGCGTCGAAGCAGCGCAGCGGATCGGCGTCGAGGGCGTCGACGTCGCTCGGCCGCGGCAGAGCCGAGCCCTCCGGCACGCGGACCGGGCCGATCGAGAGAGTGTGGCTGACCAGCTGCACGCCGAGACCGGCGAGGAAGGCGCGGGCGACGGCGCCGAGGGCGACCCGGGCAGCGGTCTCCCGGGCGCTGGCGCGCTCGAGGACGGGCCGGGCCTCGTCGAAGTCGTACTTCTGCATGCCCACCAGGTCGGCGTGTCCGGGGCGAGGGCGCACGAGTGGGGCGCCGCGGCCGCGGGTGAGTTTGTCGGTGTCGACGGGTTCGGGGCTCATCACCTCGGCCCACTTGGGCCATTCGGTGTTGCCGATGCGCAGAGCGACGGGGCCCCCGAGGGTGAGGCCGTGGCGTACGCCGCCGGAGATGTTCAGTTCGTCCTGCTCGAACTTCATGCGGGCCCCGCGGCCGTAGCCGAGTTTGCGGCGCGCAAGGTCGAGGCGGATCTCATCTAGGGTGACCGGGATCCCAGCGGGCAAACCCTCGACAATAGCGAGGAGTTCGGGGCCGTGGGACTCTCCGGCGGTGAGCCAACGAAGCATGGGTTCTATCCTTCCACAGGGTGGCCGGCCGAAGCCGCGCCGGTCAGGCCGGGGGTGGGCTGTGCGGATGTGGGCTGTGCGAATGTGGGCAATGCGGCCCGCATCATCCGTAGCACGGTGGACTCGTCCGGCAACGGCAGGAACGGGTCGTTGCCCACGAAGATGCGCACCTGAATGAGCGCCTGGTGCAACAGCATGGTCAGGCCGGAGGCGGAGCGGCCGCCGGCGGCCGCCCAGGAGGCGGCGAGGGCGGTGGGCCACGGTGAGTAGCCCACGTCGAAGAGCAGGGTGTCGGTGCGCAGCAGCGCCGGGAATTCAGCCGGCAGCTCGGCGTCGCCGGGCAGGGTGCTGATGACCAGGTCGCTGAGGCGTTCGGCGTCGTTGATGGCGGACAGATCCGAGACCGTCACGACCAGGCCCAGCCGCCGGCCGAGGTCGACGAGGACGTCGGCACGTGCGGGGGTGCGGGCGATGATGTCCACGGTCTCCGCGCCGAGTTCGGCGGCGGCGACCAGGGCGGATGCGGCGGTGGCGCCGGCGCCCAGCAGGGTCACGCGTACCGCGCGCTCCACACCGGCCTCGGCCAGGGCCCGCACCAGGCCGGGGACATCCGTGTTGTACCCGATGAGGGGCGCGGACGAGCCGTCGGCCGGCGTCTCGCCGATCCGCACGGTGTTGACGGCGCCGGTGAGCGAGGCGACCCGGTCCGTCTCACTCAACCGCGGCTGGACACTGTGCTTGAGCGGCATCGTCAGCGACAGGCCCCGCCACTCGGGTGTGAGGCCGTCGAGGAAACCGGCCAGCCCGGCGGCGTCGACCTGGATCGCGTCGTACTGCCAGGGCAGGCCGAGGGCCCGGTACGCGGCGGTGTGCAGGGCGGGTGACAGGGAGTGTGCGATCGGCGAGCCGAGCACCGCAAGGCGGCGCTGACCGGTGGGAGCCGGGTCGGCGCCGGCCGAGCTGTTGTCGGGAGGTGTGGGCTCAGCCATATTCCGGGTGGTCCATCATCCAGTCGTTCCATTTTTTGACACCGGCGTCGTGCTCGTCGACGGTGGTGGAGAAGATGGTCTCCCCGGTGTCCAAGTTCCAGGTCACGAAGAACAGCCAGGATCCGTCCGCCGGGTGCAGAGCGGCGTCGATGGCCAAGTCGCCGGGGTTGCTGATCGGCCCGACGGGCAGGCCAGGGTGCAGGTAGGTGTTGTAGACGTTGTTCGGGTCTTCGCGCTCGTCGTCGGTGGTGGTGACCAAGTGGGTGTTACCCGTTCCATAGGCCACGGTGGCGTCGGATTCCAACCGGCCGCTCTCCCACTGGTTCTTGTCGAGCCGGTTGTAGAACACCCGGGCGACCTTGTAGTAGTCGTCCCTGAGGCCGGCCTCACGCTGGATGAGGGATGCCATCACGATGGTCTTCCAGCGGTCGGCGGGGGCGACCCCGGCCTCGTCGAGCGCCTGGAACTGGCGGTCGACGAGGGTCTTGAGGGCGTCGTGAGCGCTGGTGGCCGGTTCGAACGAGTACGTGGCCGGGAACAGGAACCCCTCCAGAGTGGTGGCCTCGGCGGGCAGGCCGAACCCGGACAGATCGGCGGCGGCGGCCTCCAGGTCGGCGAGAGGGATCTCGGTGCCCTCGGAGAGCGATGCGAGCACGTCGACGGCGGCGGTGCCCTCGGGGATCACGACGGTGTTCTCCTGCCGGGTTTCCGGGTCCTGAAGGGACTTCAGCGCGGACTGGGCACTCATCTGCTCGGCGAGCAGGTACGCGCCCGGCTGGAAGACGGGGTCGGTGGCCTGCGCGAGCAGCAGGTCGTAGAAGGCGTCATAGCTCTTGACCACATCCTGATCCAGCAGGGTGTTGGCGATGTCGGCGCCGGTGTCACCGTCGTGGATCATCACGAGCACCTCGCCGCTGCCGGCGCCCTCGTAGTCGTCCGGCTCCTGGGTGGAGGCGATGAGCTGGGTGATCGGACCCTGCAGCGCGAACGCGGCGGCGGCCATGAGGCCCAGAACCACCAGGACCACGATGAGACAACCCCAGCCGCCCCGGCGTGGTGCCCGCGGTGCGGGGACCCTGTCGGCGAGCTGCGCCGACACCTGGGCGCGGCGTTTGGTGCGGGATTCGGGAACGGCGGGCCCACGGGGCGCGGCGGACGCCGGGTCCTCCGGCTGATACCCGAGGCCGGCGAACGGGTTGTCGGCCTCGGCCGCCCTGGCGGCGTCGCGCATCGATCGGCGGGAGGGCAACGACGGGTCGCCCAAACTGCCGTCAGCTGCAGCGTCAGGAGATTCCGGCGGACTTTTCGCCACGATTACGGCCTTTCGGTCTGTTCAACGGGCGCACCGGCGGGTTTACCTGTGGCCCGTTCGGTGTCGAGGGCGTGTTGCAAGATGATAGTCGCGGCCACCTGATCGACGACTGGACGTTGGGTGCGGGTGCTGCGCCCCGAGGTGCGCAATGCAGCCTGCGCCGATACCGTCGAGAGCCGTTCGTCCACGAGCCGCACCGGAACGGGGATCAGACCGGCCAGCGTGCTGGCGAAGGCTACGGCGTCGTCGGTGGATGCAGTGTGCCGGCCGGACAGGGCCAGGGGCAGTCCCACGATCACTTCGACGGCGTCGAGCTCGGCCACAATGGCCGAGATCCGCGCCAGGTCCGGTGCTGCCGCACCCGTGACACGCGGCACGGTTTCGACCGGGGTGGCGAGCAGGCCGTGGAAATCACTGCGGGCGACACCGATCCGTACCGTCCCGACATCGACTCCTACCCGCACACCCGTCCGCATGGCTTAGCGGGCCACGAGCGTGCGCAACGTGCTGAGCGCCTCGGGGATCAGGTCGACCTTGGTGCCGCCGCCCTGGGCGAGGTCGTCCTTGCCGCCGCCGCCGCCGCCGAGGATTCCGGCGAGGTGCTTCGCCAGGGCGCCGGCCTTTGCGCCGGCCTCGCGGGCCGCGGCGTTGGTGGCCACGATCACGACGGGCTTGTCGGCGACGGTGGCCGCGAGAGCGACCACGGCGGAGTCCGATCCGAGGCGTTCCCGCGTGGCGGTGACAAGCATCCGCACATCGTCGGCGGAGTTGAGCGTGCCGAGGTCTTCGGCGATCAGGGTGAGATCGCCGACCCGGCCGGCCTGGGCCACGAGCGCGGGTACCCGGTCGGTGAGGGCGCGGGCCTCGAACGTGGCAATCTTCTTCTCCGCGGCCTTCAGGCTCTGCATGAGATCCATGATCTTGGCGGGCAGCTGCTCCCTGGGCGTCTTGAGGTTGCTGGTGAGCTGCGACACAATGGCCCGTTCGGCGGCGAGGTCGCGGAACGCCTCGAGTCCGACCAGGGACTCGACCCGGCGGTTCGTCGATCCGACGGATGCCTCGCTGACGAGGTTGATCATGCCGATCTCGGCGCTGGAGGTCACGTGGGTTCCCGCGCAGAGTTCGCGGGACCAGGGGCCGCCGATGTCGACGACGCGCACGCGGTCGCCGTACTTCTCACCGAACAGGGCCATCGCGCCGAGCGCCTTGGCCTCGTCGAGCGGCAGTTCGCGGGTGGTGACCTCGAGGTTGTCGCGGATGGCGTTGTTCGAGATTTCTTCGATCTCGCTGCGGGTCGCCGGCGAGAGCGCCTGGTTCCAGGAGAAGTCCAGCCGGAAGAAGCCGGCCTTGTTGTAGGAGCCGGACTGGTGCGCGTTCGGGCCGAGCACCTGGCGGAGGGCCGCGTGCAGGATGTGCGTGCCGGAGTGCGCCTGGCGGGCGCCGCGGCGCCAATTCGGGTCCACGATGCTGGTGGCGGGGTCGCCCACACCGACTTCGCCGCTGGCGACCTGCACCTTGTGGCTGATCAGGCCCTTGACGGGCTTCTGCACGTCAAGCACCTCGAGTTCGTAGCCCGGGCCCACGATCAGGCCGGCATCCGCCTCCTGGCCGCCGGATTCGGCGTAGAGGGCGGTCTCGGCGAGGATGACCTCGGCGATGTCACCGGCGACGGCACGGTTCACCGAAGCGCCGTCAAGGATCAGGCCGAGGATGCTGGACTCGGTCTGCAGCATGTCGTAGCCGGTGAAGACGGTCTCACCGTGCGCGCGGAACGCGCTGTACACCGAGAGGTCGGCGAGGTGGGTCTTCTTGGCCTTGGCGTCTGCCTTGGCCATGGCGCGCTGCTTGGCCATCAGGGTGTCGAAGGCCTCACGGTTGACGCTGAGGCCGGCTTCCTCGGCCATCTCGAGGGTGATCTCGATGGGGAACCCGTAGGTGTCGTGCAGCAGGAACGCGGTGTCGCCGGCCAGTTCGCTCTTCTGGGCGGTCTTGGTCTTGGCGACGGCGAGGTCGAGCACACTAGACCCGCTGGCGAGGGTGCGGAGGAAGGTCTCTTCCTCGGCGTACGCGGCCTGGCTGATCCGGTCGTAGTCGGTGACGACCTCGGGGTACGCAGCACTCATGGCGTCGCGGGAGGCCGGGAAGAGTTCGGGGAAGGACGCGCTGTCCACCCCGAGCAGGCGCATGGCGCGGACGCTGCGGCGCATCAGGCGGCGCAGGATGTACCCGCGGCCCTCGTTGGAGGGCATGACGCCGTCGCTCATGAGCATCAGGGAGGACCGCACGTGGTCGGCGACGATGCGCATCCGCACGTCGTCGTCGTGGTCGGTGCCGTAGCGGCGGCCGGAGAGCGCGGCGGCACGGTCGAGGACCGGCCTCACCTGGTCGATTTCGTAGAGGTTCTGCACACCCTGCTTGAGGAACGCGACGCGTTCAAGGCCCATGCCGGTGTCGATGTTTTTCTTGGGAAGGTCGCCGAGGATCTCGAAGTCGTTCTTGCCGGTGCCCTCACCACGCAGGTACTGCATGAAGACGAGGTTCCAGATCTCCACGTAGCGGTCGTCGTCGGTGGCCGGGCCGCCGTCGATACCGAAGGCAGGACCGCGGTCGAAGAAGATCTCGCTGCAGGGTCCGGCGGGTCCGGGCTGTCCGGTGGACCAGTAGTTGGTGTCCATGCCGAGGCGCTGGATGCGGTTCTCGGGCACGCCGAGCGCGCGCCAGTAGCCGAAGGCCTCGTCGTCGTTCTCGTACACGGTGACCCAGAGGTCCTTCTCGGCGAATCCGTAGCCGCCGTCGGACTCGCTCGTGGTGAGCAGCTCCCAGGCGTACCCGATCGCCTGCTCCTTGAAGTAGTCGCCGAAGGAGAAGTTACCGTTCATCTGGAAGAAGGTGCCGTGGCGCGGCGTCTTGCCGACCTCTTCGATGTCGTTGGTGCGGATGCACTTCTGCACGCTCGTGGCGCGCGGGTACGGCGCCGGCACCAGGCCGGTGAGGTACGGCACGAACGGCACCATGCCGGCCACGGTGAAGAGGAGGGTGGGGTCATCGCTCACGAGCGACGCCGACGGGACAACGGTGTGTCCACGATCGGCGAAGAAGTCGAGCCAGCGCCCGCGAATGTCGGCAGTCTGCATGGGGTCCGTACTGTTTGCTGGTCCGGGTCGTGCCCGGTCCATGGAATGCGGGGGGAAGGAAAAAGTTACGGCTTGGACAGCTCTTCGATGGTGTCCTCTGCGTCGCCGAGAGCGGCGTGCAGTTCGGCCTCGCGCTTGCGGTAGCCCTCGGAGATGGCCTCACCGAACTCGCGGGTCTTGGCGTCCAGGTCGGTGAAGAAACGCTTGCCCTGCTGGGTCTTGTTGACTTCGTGGGCGACGACAAAACCGAGGCCGACGCCGACGACCAACCAGATGAAGTTCTTCATGGAATGTTCTCCCTGTGTTGTGGATGTGGTGGCCGTGCGCCGGAAGCCCTGCTGTTTCGTGCAGATGCGGCCGGAACGGTCAGGGTTTCCAGCGTAGTGGACTACTTCTTGCTGCGGCGGGGGCGCGAGGCCGTGAGGGCCGCGCGCACGGCGGCCGAGAAGCCGGCGAGCTTGATCAGCGGACCGCCCACTGTCGCGGCGAAAAGCGCCACCATGGCCGAGACGTTGCCGGTGACCTCGGCGACGTTGGTGGTGATGGTGTCCAGCGTCGCCAGCTGATGGTTCGTCGAAGCGACGGTGCTCGTCGTCTCCTCCAGAAGCGGGGTGACGTTGGAGCTGAGATCGCGGATGGCGACGGTGGTCTGATCGAACACCCGGCCCAGCTTGATCAGCGGGATGGCGAGGAAGGCGACCAGGATCGCGAACACACCAGCGGCAATCAGGCCGGCAATATCTCCACCAGTCATACGACACCATCCATTTCAGTTCGAGTCAACACGGTGACACACGCAAAAGGGCGGATCACCTAGGTGATCCGCCCTCCAGCGTAGTTCAGTTCCGGTGCGGCTGGCCGCCCCGGAGGTGACTAACGTGCTGCGTAGTACTCAACGACGAGCTGGACTTCACAGGTCACGGGGATCTCGATGCGCTTCGGGGCGCGCACGAGGCGAGCCTGCAGCTTGTCGAGCTCGACCTCGAGGTACGGCGGGAGCTTCGGCAGCAGATCGACGTGACCGCCGGCCGCGGCAACCTGGAAGGGCTCGGTGCCCTCGCTCTTGGCCTTGACGTGGATGAGCTGACCCGGCTTCACGCGGAAGGAGGGACGGTCGACCAGCTGGCCGTCGACGAGGATGTGACGGTGCACAACCATCTGACGGGCCTGGGCGGTGGTGCGGGCGATGGCCGAACGCACGAGGAGGGCGTCGAGACGGGTCTCGAGGATCTCAACCAGGTTCTCACCGGTCAGGCCCTGGCGGCGACGCGCTTCTTCGAAGGCGATCTTGAGCTGGGCTTCGCGGATGCCGTACTGGGCGCGTAAGCGCTGCTTCTCGCGCAGACGCACGGCGTAGTCCGAGTCGGTCTTGCGCTTGGTGCGGCCGTGCTCGCCCGGAGCGTAGGGACGCTTCTCGAGGTACTTGGCGGCCTTCGGGGTGAGGGCGATGCCCAGGGCCCGCGAGAGGCGGGTCTTGCTGCGGGTACGTGACTTGGTAGACACAGTGTCCTTTCGGATGGAACTGGAAATTGGATACCAGGGCGACCGGGCACGCCTGTCGGCAGGCCGGAACGTCATGGGAGATCAGAGGGGTGGGTGCCACGGGCCGCCCGGCTACAGGGCGAATCCACTCCAACATCGGTGTCGCGACGCAGCCGCATGACGAAACCAGTTGTAGGCGAGGTCAAGGTTAGCACAGGCCCGCCCGCGCAGCCGGGGTTCCGACACGCCTGAGGCCCCGGTTGTGCCCTACTGCCCGCGGATGATCTTGCGGAGTTTGGCGAGGCGCGCAGAGACGTCTCGTTCGTTGCCGTGTTCGGTGGGCGTGTAGTACTGCGTGCGACGGAGCTCCGTGGGCAGGTAGTCCTGCGCCAGCACACCCAGCGCGTCGTCGTGCGGGTACTTGTAGCCCTTGCCGTGCCCCAGCCGCTTCGCACCCGGGTAGTGGGCGTCGCGCAGGTGCTTGGGAACCCGACCGGTGTTGCCGTTCCGCACGTCTGCGATGGCGGCGTCGAGGGCCATGTACGCGGCGTTGGATTTGGGGGCGCAGGCCAGGTGCACCACCGCCTGCGCCAGCGGGATGCGTCCCTCCGGCATGCCGATGTACTGCACGGCATCGGCGGCGGCGATGGCGATGACCAGCGATTGCGGGTCGGCCATGCCGATGTCCTCCGAGGCCAGCACGATGATCCGGCGGCAGATGAACCGGGGGTCTTCGCCGGCTTCGATCATGCGGGCCAGGTAGTGCAGGGAGGCGTCGACGTCAGACCCGCGCACCGACTTGATGAAGGCGCTGATCACGTCGTAGTGCTCGTCGCCGTTCCGGTCGTAGCGGAGCAGCGCGCGGTCCACGGCGAGGGAGACGATCTCCGTTGTGATGACGGGCTTGTCACCGTCGATGACCTCGGTCGTGGCGGCGGACACGCTCGCGGCCTCGAGTGCCGTCAGAGCGCGGCGTGCGTCACCCGAGGCGAGCCGGATGATGGCGCCGCGGGCCTCGGGGTCCAGCACGAACCTGTCGGCCAGCCCGCGCGGGTCGGTCACCGCCCGGTCGACGACGATGCCGAGGTCGTCGTCGCTGAGCGTCTCGAGCGTGAGTAGTAGGGAACGGGAGAGCAGCGGTGAGATCACCGAGAACGACGGGTTCTCCGTCGTGGCCGCCACGAGGATGATGATGCCGTTCTCCACACCCGGCAGCAGCGCATCCTGCTGCGCTTTGCTGAACCGGTGGATCTCGTCGAGGAACAGCACCGTCGACAGCCCGTAGAGGTCACGGCTGGTGCGTGCCTCGTCCATCACCTGCCGCACGTCCCGCACGCCGGCGGACACCGCGGAGAGTTCGACGAACCGGCGCCCCGAGCTGTGCGCGATGGTCTGCGCAAGCGTGGTCTTCCCGGTGCCGGGCGGACCCCAGAGGATCACCGACACCGACCCCTGCTCCCCCGACTTGTCGTTGGCGAGGCTCACCAACGGCGACCCGGGAGTCAGCAGGTGACGCTGGCCGGCGACCTCGGCCAGGCTCTTGGGGCGCATGCGTACCGCGAGCGGCGTCGCGCCGGTACGGAGGCCTGGTTGAGCAGTAGACATGGCTCCAGCGTAGTTTGTGCCGCTGACAGCTTGATCTCGTGCTGCGAACGCAAACGGGCCGCGGGTTTTCACCGCCGCCCGAGGGTGCGTAGAGTTGCGGATGTTCCGGGCCGTCGACGCCCCAGCCCCAACTTTCCCGCCGCAGGCGGCACCTGGAGGATTCCCGTGGTACCGAGCACCAAACAGGAACGTGAAGCACGCGAGGCGCGAGGCCGCGTCCGCGCGTACCAGGCCCGCAAGGCCGTGAACGAGCACCAGCAGAAACGTCGGGTGCGTGACAACATCCTGGCCGGCGGAATCCTGGTGCTGGTCCTGGTCGTTCTGATCGGCGCTCAGCTGTTCTACTTCGGTGGCGGCCCGGGTACCCCGGAGCCCAGTGCGTCGGGCACTCCCACTGCCGAACCCAGCGCCGAACCCACCGAGGGCGTCGTCACCCCCACGCCCGGCGCCAACGCCGGCGATGTCCCGTCCAGTGACCTGGCCGAAGGCCGCACCTGGACCGGCACGCTGACCCTGAACGACATCCCCCTGGGAATCGAGCTCGACGGCGCTCTCGCCCCGCAGGCGGTGTCCTCCACGATCGCCCTCGCGCAGAGCGGCTTCTACGATGACGTGTCCTGCCACCGCCTCACCAACGGCGGCTTCTCGGTTCTGCAGTGCGGCGACCCGGACGGCAACGGCACCGGCGGCCCCAACTACTACTACGGCCCCGTGGAGAACGCTCCCGCCGACGACGTCTACCCGGCCGGCACTCTCGCCATGGCCCGGGCCGCCGACGGGTACAGCCAGGGTAGCCAGTTCTTCGTGGTCTACGACGACACCACCATCCCGGCCGGCGAGGCCGGTGGGTACACGGTGATCGGCACGGTCACCAGCGGACTGGACGAGCTCAAGAGCGGCATCGTCGACGGCGGCATCGTGGGCGACGCTTCCGACGGGGCGCCGAAGATCGCCACAACGATCACCGGGTTCACGGTCCAGTAATACGGAACGGAAACACCGACCAGTAGCGCGCTGCGGTAACAGTTCGGTCGTTTCCGCTGACCGACGCGCGGGCTTGCAATAGGCTTGTGCGGGTATCGGTTCATGCCGGTACCGGCTTGTCCAGGGATTCACCCGCCACGGTTTGATCAGGGCGGGGAATCAACCAAATCATTAAGGTGAGGCTCTTGACTACGACAGATCAGCAACCATGGGGTCGCGTAGACGAAACCGGCACTGTCTACGTGCGCGAAGCCGACGGGGAACGCGCCGTCGGCCAGTATCCCGATGCGACTCCGGAAGAGGCTCTGGCCTACTTCGAGCGTAAGTACGTCGAGCTGAACGGGCAGGTCACCCTGCTCGAGCAGCGCGCAAAGGGTGGCGCTCCCGCCGCAGACATCGCCAAGTCGGTCGCGAACCTGTCGAAGTCCGTCGCGACGGCGAACGCCGTCGGCAACCTCGCCGCCCTCGCCGAACGCCTCGGCGCGCTCGGTGGCACCGTCACCGAGCTCACCGAGCAGCAGAGCGTCGAGGCCAAGGCCGCCGGCGCCGCCGCCGTGGCCGAACGGGCCGCCATCGTCGAAGAGGCCGAGCGCCTCGCGGCCGAGGACCCGGCCAAGACACAGTGGAAGCAGACCAGCGCCGCACTGGACGCCCTCTTCGCCAAGTGGCAGGCACACCAGCACGACGCTCCCCGCATCCCGAAGGGTGAGGCGAACGAGCTGTGGAAGCGATTCCGCGCCGCACGCACCACGATCGAGCAGAACCGCAAGGCGTTCTTCGCCGAGCTCGACAGCGCCCACAAGGACGTTCGCAACCGCAAGCAGCAGCTCATCGAGAAGGCGGAAGCCCTTGCTCCGCAGGGCGCGGACGGCATTCCGGCCTACCGCAACCTGCTCGAGGACTGGAAGGCCGCCGGCCGCTCCGGCAAGAAGCAGGACGACGCCATGTGGGCGAAGTTCAAGGCCGCCGGCGATGTGCTGTACTCGGTGAAGAGCGAGATCGACGCGCAGGACAACGAAGAGTTCGCCGGCAACCTTGTCGTCAAGCTCGAACTGCTCACCGAGGCTGAAGCGCTGCTCACCGAGACCGACCGGGTCAAGGCGCGCGAGATTCTCAGCTCCGTCCAGCGCCGCTGGGACGCCGCAGGCAAGGTCCCCCGCGACCAGGTCAAGCCGGTCGAAGAGCGCATGCGCAAGGTCGAAGCCGCCGTGCGCAAGCTCGACGACGATCACTGGAAGCGCAACAACCCCGAGACCAAGGCCCGCACCGAGGGTCTCGCCGGTCAGCTGCACGACGCGATCGCCAAGCTGGAGGCCGAACTGGCCGCGGCTGAGGAGACCAAGGACGCCCGCAAGATCAAGGACGCCACCGAGGCCCTCGAGACCCGCAAGGCGTGGCTGAAGGCCATCGGCCAGTAAGCCAGTAAGCCAGTAAGCCAGTAAGCCAGTAAGCCAGTAAGCCAGTAAGCCAGTAGGACAGTAAGCCAGTAGGACAGTAAGCCAGTAGGACAGTAGACCAGCCAAGAGCTGGCACGGAGCACCGCTCCACACCGAACGGGATCCCGAGAATCTGTCCACAGATTCTCGGGATCCCGTTCTGGCGTATGGTGCCGCGCCGCAGGCTGGTGCCATGACTCGTCTTGTTCCCGTCGCCCTCACCGAAACCGACCTGCCGATGGCCGAACTGGGCTCGGCACGCCTGGATGGTGAACTTTTCACCCTGGCCGGCGCCTGGTGCCCGGTCGATGCTCTGGACGGCCCGGAGACCCGGGCAGGCGCCATCCAACCCGTCGCTCCGCGGCGCGCGGCCGCCGAACGGCTCACGGCAGCGTGGATCTACGGGCTGGCGCCGGAACCGGCCGAGCACCAGTTCTGCGTTGACGTGGGCGCGCGCACACGTCTGCAGCCAGGAGCGCCCGTGCACCTGCGGGAGGTGAAGCTGGGCCGTGGCGACGCCGTGCGTGTGGGTGGCCTGCTCGTCACCACTCCCCTGCGGACGGCGGTGGACCTGGCCCGGTGGGGTGCCGCGCCGGGGCAACGGGCCGACCCGGTCGTGATAGCGGCCCTGCTGGACCGCGCCGGACTGACGACAGCCGGCGGCGGCACCCCGCCGCCGGCCGGACCGCGCGGTGTCTCGTACACCCGGGTCGCCGAGGAGACCCTGCAGGACGCGGTGCGCCTGCTGGCCCGGGACTAACCGGCGCTCACCCGGTAGACGTCGTACACGGCGTCGATCCGTCGCACGGCATTCAGCACCCGGTCGAGGTGGGTCGTGTCGCCCATCTCGAAGACGAATCGGCTGATGGCCAACCGGTCGCTGGAGGTGTTCACCGTGGCCGAGAGGATGTTCACGTGGTGCTCGGACAGGACGCGGGTCACGTCGGACAGCAGACCGGACCGGTCCAGCGCCTCGATCTGGATCTGCACCAGGAACAGGCTCTTGGAGGTCGGCGCCCAATCGACGTCGATCATCCGCTCCGGTTCCTTGAGCAGCTCCTGCACGTTATGGCAGTCGGACTGGTGCACCGAGACTCCGGAGCCCCGGGTGATGAAGCCCACAATCTTGTCGCCCGGCACCGGGGTGCAGCAGCGGGCGAGCTTGACGAGGATGTCCGGTGCGCCGCGCACGAGGATGCCGGAGTCGTTGTTGCGCAGGGTCTGGGTGCGACCGTGTGGCACAAACGGCAGGTCGGTCGCGTCGCTCTCCTCCACGCTCTGCAGGGTGGCGACGACCTTCTCCAGCACCGACTGGGTGGAGACGTGGCCCTCGCCGACGGCGGCGTAGAGGGCCGAGACGTCTTCGTACCGCATGACGGCCGCGACCTCGGCGAACGAGTCCTGGTTCATGAGCTTCTGCAAGGGCAGGTTCTGCTTGCGCATGGCCCTGGCAATGGCGTCGCGGCCCTGCTCGATCGCCTCGTCGCGGCGTTCCTTGGTGAACCACTGACGGATCTTGTTACGCGCCCGCGGGCTCTTGACGAAGTTCAGCCAATCCTGGCTGGGCCCGGAGTCCGGGTTCTTCGAGGTGAACACCTCGACCACATCACCCGTGGTGAGCGAGCTCTCCAGCGGAACCAGCCGGCCATTGACCTTGGCGCCCATGGTGCGGTGACCCACCTCGGTGTGCACGGCGTAGGCGAAGTCCACCGGGGTCGCGTCTGCCGGCAGGCCGATCACGCGGCCCTTGGGGGTGAAGACGTAGACCTCCTTGGCGCCGATCTCGTACCGCAGGGAGTCGAGGAACTCGTTCGGGTCGGCCGTCTCGGCCTGCCAGTCGGAGATGTGCGCGAGCCACGCCATGTCGGTGTCGCTCTGCGGGCCGGGGCCGGAGCTTTTGCCGTTGACCTGCTCCTTATACTTCCAGTGCGATGCCACACCGAACTCGGCGCGTTCGTGCATCTCCTGGGTACGGATCTGGATCTCGACCGGGCGTCCGCTCGGGCCGAGCACCGTGGTGTGGAGGGACTGGTACAGGTTGAACTTGGGGGTGGCGATGTAGTCCTTGAACCGGCCGGGCAGCGGCGTCCAGCGCGCGTGGATGGCGCCGAGCACGGCGTAACAGTCGCGCACCGAGTTCACCAACACCCGGATGCCCACCAGGTCGTAGATCTCGTCGAACTCCCGGCCGCGAACCACCATCTTCTGGTAGATCGAGTAGTACTGCTTGGGCCGGCCGGCGACCTTGCCGCGGATGCGCGCGGCTTTGAGGTCATCGTTAATCGCGTCGATCACGTACTGCACGAACTCTTCGCGCTGCGGCGTGCGCTGCTTGACCAGGCTTTCGATCTCGGCGTACAGCTTGGGATACAGCACGCCGAAGGAGAGGTCCTCCAGCTCCCATTTGATCGTCTGGATGCCGAGACGGTGCGCCAGCGGAGCGTAGATCTCCAGCGTCTCGGTGGCCTTGCGGATGGCAGACTCCGCCGGAACGAAACCCCAGGTTCTGGCGTTGTGCAGTCGGTCGGCGAGCTTGATGATGAGCACGCGGATGTCCTTGGACATCGCCACGATCATCTTGCGGACGGTCTCAGCCTGGGTGCTGTCGCCGTACTTGACCTTGTCGAGCTTGGTGACGCCGTCGACCAGCATCGTGATCTCGTCGCCGAAGTCGGCGCGCAGCTGGTCGAGGGTGTACTCGGTGTCCTCGACGGTGTCGTGCAGCAGGGCGGCGGCAACGGTCTTTGGTCCGATGCCGAGGTCCGCGAGGATCTGCGCAACAGCGACCGGGTGCGTGATGTACGGCTCGCCGCTACGCCGTTTCTGGCCCTGGTGGGCGAGCTCGGCGGCCGTGTACGCCCGTTCGATGATCGACAGGTCCACCTTGGGGTGGTGGGTGCGAACGGTTTTCAGCAGTGTGTCCACAGCTCCGGCGGGCTGGGCCCGGGAGAAGATGCGCGGCACAAGGCGGCGCAGGGACGCGGTGGATGGCGTCGTGGTCTCAGTCATCTCAGTACCTCATTCCCTGCGCCAATTATCGCTGTACTAGCGGATAAACGTGAAACCGGCGGACCGGGCCGGGTATTCCCGGCGCACGGAGCCGCTCACGCGGTGACGTCCGAGAGCGGAGGTACAGATGCCTTCGCCTTGAGGGCAAGGGCCTTCTTGTCGCGCTTGCGGATCTCGGGTTCGTTCTCGCGCAGCTGGGCGTAGAGCGGTGCAGCGATGAAGATCGTGGAGTAGGTGCCCACGATCATGCCGATGAGCAAGGCCAACGAAATGTCCTGCAGGGTGCCGGCGCCCAGCACGAAGGCACCGATGACCAGGATCGACGCGACCGGGAGCACCGCGACGATCGACGTGTTGATCGAGCGCACCAGGGTCTGGTTGACCGCCAGGTTCACCGAATCGGCGAACGTGCGACGGGACTCCGGACCGTCTTCCCTGGTGTTCTCCCGGATCTTGTCGAACACCACGACGGTGTCGTAGAGCGAGTAGCCGAGGATGGTCAGGAAGCCGATCACCGCGGCGGGCGTGATCTCGAAACCGGTGATGCCGTAGAAACCGGCGGTGATCACGAGGTCGTGCAGCAGGGCGATCATGGCGGCGGCGGCCATCTTCCAGGTGCGGAAGTACAGGGCCATCACCACGCCGGCGAGCACGAGGAAGGTCAGCAGCGCCCGGATGGCGGAGCCGGTGATGTCCTGTCCCCACGACGGGCCGATGAAGGACGACGTGACCTGGTCGGCATCCACGTTGTATGCGCCCGCGAGGGCCTCACTCACGGCCCGGGACTCGGTCTTGGTCAGCTGGTCGGTCTGAACGCGGATGCCGTCGGTGCCGACGGCGGAGATCTTGGGCACGGCCGCGGGGACCACCCCGGCGACGGCGTCTGCCGCCGGTCCCTGGTCCTGGGTGGAGAGTTCGGTGACCTCGAACTCCGAGCCGCCGGTGAACTCGATGCCGAAGCTGAATCCACCCCGCAGCACAGGCACGAGGATCGCGATCAGGATCATCACGCCGGCGATGGAGTACCAGAGCTTGCGCTTGGCAACGATGTTGAACGATAGCTTGCCGGTGTGCAGGTCGTTGCCGAACTGGTTGAAGCTGGCCATTAGGAATCCTTCCCGTCGGTCGACTGTGAGCCGGAACCGATGAGCTCAGCCGCCTTGCGTTCGGCGATGGTCTGACGCTTCGCGGCCTCCTTGCCGGAGGACGCCTTCTTGCGTGCGGCGACCTCTGTGGGCGCCTGGAACTGGGCCCTGCCGCGGTAGACGGCGCCGAGAGCCCGGGGGTCCAGACCACTGAGCTTGTGGCCGTCGCCGAAGAACCTGGTGCGGGCGAGCAGCTGCAGCGTCGGGTGGGTGAAGAGGGAAACAACCAGCAGGTCGACCAGGGTGGTCAGGCCCAGGGTGAGCGCGAAGCCGCGCACGTTGCCGACGGCCAGGATGAACAGCACCGCGGCGGCGAGGAAGTTGACCGTGTCGGAGGCGATGATGGTGCGGATGGCGCGGCGCCAGCCGGACTCGACGGCCGAGACCAGGCCGCGACCGTCGCGCAGTTCATCGCGCACCCGCTCGAAGTAGACGATGAAGGAGTCGGCGGTGATGCCGATGGCCACGATCAGACCGGCCACACCGGCGAGGGACAGTCGGTAGTCCTCCCTCCAGGACAGCAGGGTGATCAGGAAGTAGGTGATCACGGCGGCGACGGCGAGCGACGCGACGGTGACCAGGCCGAGCAGGCGGTACTGCACCAGCGAGTAGAGCACCACCAGGATCAGACCGATGAGTCCGGCGATCAACCCGCTCTGCAGCTGAGTGGAACCCAGGGTGGCCGAGATGGTGTCCTGGCTCTGCACCGTGAAGCTGATCGGCAATGCACCGAACTTGAGCTGGTCGGCGAGGGCCTTCGAGCTGTCCTGATCGAACGAGCCGGTGATCTGCGGCTTACCGTCGGTGATGACGGCTCGCGTCTGCGGTGCGGAGATGACGGCGCCGTCCAGCACGATGGCGAACTGGTTCTGCGCGCCGGGCAGGGCGCTGAGCCGCGTGGTGACGTCGGCGAACTGCTCGGTGCCGGTGCGGTCGAAGACGATGTTGACGGCCCACTCACCGGTGGTGGCGCCGCTCTGCGTGGTGACCTGGCCGTTGGTCGCGTCGGAGATGTTCTCGCCGCTGACCTCGACCGGACCGAGGATGTACTTGACGCTGCCGTCGGCCTCGCAGGTGATGAGGGGCTCGTTGGCCGGGGCGACGACGCTGGTGTCGATGTCGCTGCACTGGAAGGTGTCGAACTCGGCCTGCAGCGCCGGCGTGATGTTGTTCAGGTCGCTGGCGTCGGTCGGGGCGACAGACGGCGTGGCGGCCGGTTCGGGCTCGGCTTCCGCAGCCGGGTCCGCGGCGGGATCCGTCGCTGCATCCGTTGCACCGGGGGTGGCCGTGGAGTCGTCGCCGACGCTGTCGGCGGACGGTGCCGACGCCACGAGGACCGGGCGGAACTCGAGCTTGGCGGACGACTCGATCCGGTTCAGGGTGGCCTCGTCGGGCGTGCCCGGGATCGAGACGACGATGTTCCGTCCGCCCTGGGTGTTGATCTCAGCCTCGGAGACTCCGGAGGAGTCGATGCGCTGCCGGATGATCGACACAGCCTGGTTGAGCTGCTCGTTCGAGACCGTCTGCCCGGACTCGAGCTTCGGCGCGAGGATGATCTGCGTACCGCCCTCGAGGTCAAGGGCGAGCTTCGGCGTCCACGATCCGCCGCCGCTGAGCACCCCGGCTCCATTCAGAGCGATGAGACCGACGATGATCACGCCAAGCCAGGTCAGCGAGCGCCAGGCCTTCTTGGTCGGAGACGACTTAGCCACCTATTGAACTCAGCTTTCTTTGCTCGCGCCCACGCCGAAGGGCGCGAGCACGGAGAGGGGTTTGTTACGCGTCGCCCTTTTTGGGTTCGGTGTTGGTGTCGTGTGCCTCATCGGTCGTCGGCTCGAACTCCGAGCGCTGGCCGAATTCCGGCTCCTTGGTGAGGGACGGGGTGCCGGCGTCGCTGTCGACGGTCTCGTCGAGGACGACGTCGTCGCCGACGACGACGGGCTCCACAACACGAGCGATGGTCTGGCGGTGAATCTGCACGACGGTGCCGGGCGCGATCTCGAGGCCGACCTTGTTTTCTTCTTCGTCGATCGACACAATGGTGCCGTACAGGCCGAAGTTGGTCATGACGTCAGCGCCGACCACCATCTTCGACTGCAGCGCCAGGGTGTCCTTCTGGCGCTTGCGGCCGTTGCGGAACATGAAGAAGACGAGCAGCGCCAGAGCGGCGAGCATGACAAGAGTCAACGGATCCATAGAACTGTGAAACCTTCCCGCAAGCGATTCAAGACCGCAGCAGAGTAATTGTGCAGGGTTTGTGGGGGGAACGGGCACGATGAAATCGCGGACCAACCTGAATTATAGAACATCCAAGGTGAGCGCAGCCTGAGGATTGCTCAGCCCGAAGTGCCGCCACGCTGCGGTAGTTGCAACCCGCCCGCGCGGGGTACGCGTGAGGAAGCCTATCCGCACCAGGAAGGGCTCGACGACCGATTCGATGGTCTCCGGTTCCTCACCGACGGACACGGCCAGGGTATTGAGTCCCACCGGTCCGCCCGCGAACCGGGTGAGCACGATCTTCATGACCTCGCGGTCCAAGCGGTCCAGCCCGATCTCGTCGACGTCGTACAGCTCGAGCGCGGCGTGCACGGCCGCCAGGTCGGCGTCTCCGCCGTGCACCAGGGCGTAGTCACGGACCCGGCGCAGCAGCCGGTTCGCGATTCGCGGAGTACCCCGGCAGCGGCCGGCGATCTCGGCGATGGCCTCACGGTCGATGTTGAGGCCGAGCAGTGCCGCTGCGCGCACCAGCACCAGTTCCAGCTCGGCGTCGGCATAGAACTCCAGGTGGGCGGTGAACCCGAACCGGTCACGCAGCGGGTTCGGCAGCATCCCCGAGCGGGTGGTCGCTCCCACCAGGGTGAACGGGGCCAGGTCCAACGGCACCGACGTGGCGCCCGCGCCCTTGCCCACCATGATGTCGATGCGGAAGTCTTCCATCGCCAGGTAGAGCATTTCTTCGGCCGAGCGGGCCATGCGGTGGATCTCGTCGATGAACAGCACTTCGCCGGGCACCAGGGAGGACAGCACAGCGGCGAGGTCGCCGGCGTGCTGGATGGCCGGACCGCTGGACATACGCAGCGGTCGGTTCCCCTCGTAGGCGATGATCATGGCCAGGGTGGTCTTGCCGAGCCCGGGCGGGCCGGCCAACAGGATGTGATCGGGGGTGCGCTGCTGCATCGACGCGGCAGTGAGCAGGAGCTGGAGTTGACCGCGTACCTTCTGCTGGCCGACGAACTCGTCCAGGCTCTTGGGGCGCAGGGCGCCCTCGAAGGCCAGCTCCGCGTCGCCTTCGAGCGCCGGGTTGGCCAGTTCCACGCCGGGATCCTGGGTCATCAGCGGCGCTCCGCCGGGTTTGCGGTGCCCGCGTGTTGCGCCGGGCCGAGTTTGGCCAGGGCGAGCCGGAGCACGGCGGCCACTCCGGCCTCTTCCGCATCGAACTCGGCCGTGCTGCCGGCGAGGATCTCGTCGACGGCCTGGATCGCGACCCGTTCGGACCAGCCGAGGCCCATCAACGCTGCTTGCACGCTGGCACCGACGGTGGCGGTGGCGACGCCGGTGCGACCGGGCGCTGCCGGTGCCGCGGTGACGGCGACCTTGCCCACGAGGGAGAGCACGATGAGCTTGGCCGTTTTGGGCCCGATGCCGCTGACCTTGCGGAACACGGCGTCGTCCTCACCGTTGACAGCGTGGGCGATCTGGTTGGGGCTGAGCACGGCAAGCACTCCGAGGGCCGACTTGGGTCCGACGCCGGTCACACCGACGAGCAGTTCGAAGACGGCGAGTTCTTCGGCAGTGGGGAACCCGTACAGGGTGAGGGAATCTTCACGCACGATCAGGGTGGTCACCAGGCGTGTCTCCGTGCCGATCCGGGCGGTCAGGGCAGTGGAGGGGGTCACCTGCACGGCGAGCCCGACTCCCCCGACCTCGATCACGACGGTTGTGCCCAAGGCAGAGAGGACTGGGCCACGCAGAGAGGAGATCACCTCTTCAGACTACGGGGCCGCACCGACACTGCCGGTGACACACGCCGCCGGTGACACACGCCGCCGATGACACACGACGCCGGTGTCACACGCCGCCACGTTCGGCGTTCCGCCAGGCCCTCTGCGCCGGGGTCAGCGCGCCGGGGCTGAGCGACGGTGTGGAGCGCCGGCCGGCCGCGACGGTGCCGCTGGTGGGCAGCACTCCCCCGCCGACCCCGGTGCGCCAGGCATGGCAGATGGCCAGGGCCAGGGCGTCAGCCGCGTCAGCGGGTTTCGGCACCTCGGCCAGGCCCAGCACCCGGGCGACCATGGTGCCGACCTGTTTCTTGTCGGCCGAGCCGTACCCGGTGATCGCAGCCTTCACCTCGCTGGGGGTGTGCAGGGTGACGGTGAGACCACGCTTGGCCGCCAGCATCAGGGCCACCCCGCTGATCTGGGCGGTGCCCATCACGGTGCTCACGTTCTGCTGGGCGAAAACGCGTTCGATCGCCACATAGGCCGGTTTGTACCTGTCGAGAAGCTCTTCGAGGCCCTCGCTGATCAACAAAAGCCGGCGTTCGAGGGACAGGTCGGGCGAGCTGCGCAGAACCTGCACATCCACCAGCGTCGCCGAACGGTTTGCTGCGACGTCGACAATGCCGACGCCGCAGCGGGTCAGGCCGGGGTCGATGCCGAGCACCCTGACCGTCATGCGAAAGTTATTCGCTCTCGGCTTCGAGCTCGGCCTGGACCTCGATGCTCAGGTCGTAGTTGCTGTAGATGTTCTGCACGTCATCGAGTTCCTCGAGCGCGTCGATCAGGTGGAACACCTTGCGGGCGGTCGCAGCATCTACCTCGATCTTGAGCTGCGGGACGAAGGCGATGTCGGCGGAGTCGTAGTCGATCCCGGCGGTCTGCAGGGCGGTACGGGTGGCGACGAGGTCCTGGGCTTCACTGAAGACCTCGAACTTCTCGCCGTCGTCGACCACTTCTTCGGCGCCGGCGTCGAGGACCGCGGTGAGCACGTCGTCTTCGGTGACGTCGTTGCCCTTCGGGACGACGACGATGCCCTTGCGGTGGAAGTTGTAGGCCACGCTGCCCGGGTCGGCCATGTTGCCGCCGTTACGGCTCACCGTGGTGCGAACCTCGGCCGCGGCACGGTTCTTGTTGTCGGTGAGGCACTCGATCATGATGGCGACACCGTTGGCGGCGTAGCCCTCGTACATGATCGTCGTGTAGTCGACGACCTCTCCGGTGAGGCCGGCGCCGCGCTTGACGGCACGGTCGATGTTGTCGTTGGGGACCGAGGTCTTCTTTGCCTTCTGGATCGCGTCAACAAGGGTCGGGTTGCCCGACAGGTCGGCGCCACCCATGCGGGCTGCGACCTCGATGTTCTTGATCAGCTTGGCGAAGGCCTTCGCCCGACGCGAGTCGGTAACGGCCTTCTGGTGCTTGGTGGTCGCCCACTTGGAATGCCCGGACATGAATCTCCCGATTGTTGTTGTGTCGTCAACTCGTGTGACGCACGTTACGCGTCGTCTGCCGGCACTGCGGTCGCTCGATCGTTGACCGCCCGATCGTCGACCGCCCGATCGTCGACCGCTCGATCCCTGACCGCTCGATCGCTGACCGCTGAGTGCCCTGCCAGTCTAGCCCGGGAGCCCCAGGGTCGACCTGCGCCTCACCGCTCCGTGGACGCGGTGAGGATCTTGTGCAACGTGCGCAGGTTGCGGTTCGTGGTGCTCGACTTGTACTTCGGTTTGGCGGAGAGCGCGCTGAACGGGCTCTTGATGCCCACCTCCCTGCGCACCTGCCAGTACAGCACTCCGGCACCGCGCTGCACCCGTTCGTCGTCCGGGTTCAGGGTGGGGGCGGCGGTGAGCAGGTCGTCGAGCATTACGGGGTCGGAGCCGAACATGACATAGGAGTGCCAGCCGTCGAGATCGTCGAACGGGTAGGCATCCACCGCGGCTACAAGGTCCTGCCGGGTGAGCAGCACCACCCAGGCCTCGTAGTCGAAGGCGTCGGAGAGGGCCCGTTCGAGGCCGGCCTTGACCGCGGCCGCATCCGTCTGGTCGCTGTCGAAGACGACGTTGCCGCTGGCGAGCACGGTCGTGACCCCGGTGTGGCCGAGGGAGCGCACGGTGTCGGCCAGGGCGGCCATCGTGATGTTGATGCCGCCGACGTTGATGCCGCGCAGTAGGGCGATGTACCGGGTCATGCGCCCAGTCTGGCCCATGCCGAAGACCGGCGCGGCCTAGGACCGGAAGCCGGCGCTACGCACCTTCTGCAGGAAGTACTCGTGGAAACGGTATTCCCCCGTGATCTCCGGGTGGAAGGACGTTCCGAGCAGGTTGCCCTGCTCGACGGCGACGCAGCGCCCGTCGGCGACGGTGGCCATGGCTGTGGCCTTGGGGCCGAGGCTCTCCACCACCGGGGCGCGGATGAAGACCGCGTGCACGCTCGGCGCACCGATCGCCGGCACGTCCAGGTCGGTCTCGAACGAGTCGGCCTGGGAGCCGAAGGCGTTGCGACGCACGGTGATGTCCAGGCCGCCGATGCTCTGTTGCCCACGGATCCCGTCGACCAGCGTGTCGGCCAGCATGATCAGGCCGGCGCAGGTGCCGTAGACCGGGAGCCCGGCATCGACGGCTGCGCGCAGCGGCTCGGCCAGGCCGAACATGCGGGTGAGCTTATCCATCACACTGGATTCGCCGCCCGGGATCACCAGGCCGTCGACGACGGCCAGCTCCTCCGGGCGGCGCACGAGCACCACATCGCTGCCGAGCGTGCGAAGCACTTCGGCGTGCTCGCGAAAGTCGCCCTGCAGGGCGAGTACTCCTACGGTCATGAAGCGGTGGTTACCAGCCGCGCTCGGAGAGGCGGTGCGGGGCGGCGAGGTCGGAGACGTTGATGCCGACCATCGCTTCGCCGAGGCCGCGCGAGACATCCGCGATGACCTTGGCGTCGTCGTAGAACGCGACGGCCTTGACGATCGCGTTGGCGCGCTCCTGCGGGTTGCCGGACTTGAAGATACCCGAGCCCACGAAGACGCCGTCGGCGCCGAGCTGCATCATCATGGCCGCATCGGCCGGGGTGGCCACGCCGCCGGCGGTGAACAGCACGACGGGCAGCTTGCCGGTCGCGGCGATCTCGGCGACGAGTTCGTACGGAGCCTGCAGGTCCTTGGCGGCGACGTACAGCTCGTCCTTGGTCAGCGACGACAGGCGGGCGATCTCGCCCTTGATGGTGCGGATGTGCTTGGTCGCCTCGGAGACGTCGCCGGTGCCGGCCTCGCCCTTGGAGCGGATCATCGCGGCACCCTCGGTGATGCGACGCAGCGCCTCACCCAGGTTGGTGGCACCGCAGACGAACGGGATCGTGAAGTTCCACTTGTCGATGTGGTTCACGTAGTCGGCCGGGCTGAGAACCTCTGACTCGTCGATGTAGTCGACCTCGAGAGCCTGCAGAACCTGGGCTTCGACGAAGTGGCCGATCCGGGCCTTCGCCATGACCGGGATGGAGACCTCGGCGCGGATGCTGTCGATCAGGTCGGGGTCGCTCATCCGGGCGACACCACCCTGCGAGCGGATGTCGGCGGGAACGCGCTCGAGGGCCATGACGGCGACAGCGCCGGCATCCTCGGCGATTCGAGCCTGCGCTGCGGTGACGACGTCCATGATGACGCCGCCCTTCAGCATTTCAGCGAGTCCGCGCTTGACGCGGCTCGAGCCGAACTGCTCAGGTGTTGTGGTGTCAGTCATAGCTACGATTCTATTCCTTGCGTCTGGTGGCGGCCCGCCGTAGGCGGCAGTCACGGTTTGATGAATCAGCGGTGCACGTGGAACGGCTGCGGAACCGGACGAGGTCAGGAGCCCTCAGCGGGCCATCCCTCGGCGACGGAGCGGCGCACGTCGCCCAAGAGCTGGGGAATGGCCTTAGTGCCGGCGATGATCGGGAAGAAATTCGAGTCCAACGCCCACCGCGGCACGATGTGCTGGTGCAGGTGTTCGGCGATGCCGGCGCCGGCGATGCGGCCCTGATTCATTCCGAGGTTGAATCCGTCGCAACCCGACGTGGCCTTGAGCACCCGCATTGCCGTCTGGGTCAGGCTACCGATCTCGGCAACCTCCTCGGGCGTGGCTTCGTCATACGTCGCAACATGCCGGTACGGGCACACCAGCAGGTGGCCGCTGTTGTACGGGAACAGGTTCAGCAGTACGTAGGCGTACTTGCCGCGGGCCACGATGAGAGCCTTTTCGTCGTCCATGGACGGCGCGATACAAAAGGGACAGTCGTCGGGGTGCGGCTGCTGGCCACCCTGGATGTAGACCATGCGGTGCGGCGTCCACAAGCGCTGGAACGCATCCGGCACCGCGGCGAAGTCGCCCGAGTTCTCGACCTCGACCCCGTCGGTCAGGTCTTGCGGGTTGCCCGACAGGCGGTCCCAGGGGGTGTCTCGAGGCCCGTCCGGGCTGGAGCCCACCGGGGTGGCGTCGTTCATGGGCTAGCTCAATCCGGCGGGAAGTACGGCCTCAGCGGCCTCGGCGGTGTCGGTGAGAGACGCGGTCGCACTGCCCTCGGCGAAGTCAGCGGTGCCGAGCACCTGCGCACGCGAGGTGATGGAGGCGAGGATGCGGCGGATCGCGTCGTCCACTGGAACCCCGTTCTCCTGGGTGCCGTCACGGAACCGGAAGCTGACCGCGCCGTTCGCGCGGTCGTCTTCGCCGACGATGAGCTGGAACGGGATCTTCTGCATGGTGGCGTTGCGGATCTTCTTCTGCATCCGGTCGCTCGAGGAGTCGAGTTCGACCCGGACGCCCGAGGCCTTCAGCTTGGCCAGGACCTCCCAGAGGAAGTCCTCGTACTGCTCGGAGACGGGGATGCCGATGACCTGCACGGGTGAGAGCCAGACCGGGAACGCGCCGGCGTAGTGCTCGAGCAGAATAGCGAAGAACCGTTCGATCGACCCGAGCAGCGCACGGTGGATCATGACCGGCTGCTGCCGGGTGCCATCCGGCGCCGTGTACTCCAGGTCGAACAGCTCCGGCTGGTTGAAGTCGAGCTGCACCGTGGACAGCTGCCAGGTGCGCCCGATGGCGTCACGTGCCTGCACGGAGATCTTCGGGCCGTAGAAGGCAGCTCCACCCGGGTCGGCGACGAGTTCAAGACCGGAGTCCTCGCCCACCTGGCGCAGGGTGTCGGTTGCTGCTTCCCACTGCTCGTCGGTGCCGACGGACTTCTTGGGGTCGCGGGTCGACAGTTCGAGGTAGAAATCGGTCAGGCCGTACCCGCGGAGGGTTTCGAAGACGAACTCGAGCTGGCTGGCGACCTCGGCGCGCACCTGGTCCTGGGTGACGTAGATGTGCGCGTCGTCCTGGGTGAGGCCGCGCACGCGGGTGAGGCCCTGCAGGGTGCCGCTCTTCTCGTAGCGGTAAACGGTGCCGAATTCCGCGAGGCGCAACGGCAGTTCGCGGTAACTGCGACCACGGGCCTTGAAGATCAGGTTGTGCATCGGGCAGTTCATGGGCTTGAGGTAGTAGTCCTGGCCCTGGCGGGTGACGTGGCCGTCTGCGTCGACCTCTTCGTCCAGGTGCATGGGCGGGAACATGCCGTCGCGGTACCAGTTCAGGTGCTGGCTGGTCTCGAACAGGTGACCCTTGGTGATGTGCGGGGTGTTGACCAGGTCGTACCCGTTGGCGAGCAGGCGCTCGCGCATGAAGTTCTCGATCTCGGAGCGGATGATGCCGCCCTTGGGGTGGAAGACGGCGAGTCCGGAGCCGATCTCCTCGGGGAAGGAGAACAGGTCCAGTTCCTGGCCGAGCTTGCGGTGGTCGCGCTTGGCGGCCTCTTCCAGACGGGCCTTGTAGGCGCGCAGCTCGTCCTTGCTGGGCCAGGCGGTGCCATAGATGCGCTGCAGCTGGGGGTTCTTCTCCGAACCGCGCCAGTAGGCGGCGGCCAGGCGGGTGAGGGAGTAGCCGTTGCCGATCATGCGGGTGTTCGGCAGGTGCGGTCCGCGGCAGAGGTCCTTCCAGACGGTCTCCCCCGTTTTCGGGTCGACGTTGTCGTAGATGGTCAGCTCGGCGCCACCCACCTCGACGGACTCGTTGTCCCCGGTCTCGGTGGTCGAGCCTGCCGAGACCCCGCCCTTGATGCCGATCAGTTCGAGCTTGTACGGCTCGGCGGCGAGTTCCGCGCGCGCCTCGTCGTCGGTCACGACACGGCGCACAAACCGCTGGCCCTGGCGGATGATGCGGTCCATCGCCTTTTCCAGCGACTTGATGTCCTCGGGGGTGAACGGTTCGGCGACGTCGAAGTCGTAGTAGAAGCCGTCGGTGACGGGCGGGCCGATGCCCAAGCGTGCCGCCGGGTTCACGGTCTGCACGGCCTGCGCGAGCACGTGCGCGGCGGAGTGCCGCAGGATGTTGAGTCCGTCGGGCGAGTCGATGGTCACCGGAGTGACGTCATCCGTCTCGGTCACCGTGGTGGCGAGGTCCATGAGAACGCCGTTGACGCGCATTGCGACAACGGATCGATCGGTGAATAGCTCAAAGCCGTCAGCCACGTGTATATCTCCCTGTGTTTGCGTACCCGACAACTTTAGTGGAGTCGAGCCAGCGGCACTGCGGGGCGGCGGAGACGACAAAAAACCCCCGGTTCGAGAACCGGGGGTGTGCCCGCGTGTGCGGATTCTGTGGGCGATACTGGGATCGAACCAGTGACCTCTTCCGTGTCAGGGAAGCGCGCTACCGCTGCGCCAATCGCCCAGGACCGCGGGGTCATCCGCGGGCTGGAGGTGGATACGGGATTCGAACCCGTGTAGACGGCTTTGCAGGCCGTTGCCTCGCCTCTCGGCCAATCCACCGTGTTCTGTCAAGCGTGTACACCAAAGAAAATCGGCCTCTCGGCCGATTCACTTCGAGCGGATGACGAGATTCGAACTCGCGACCCTCACCTTGGCAAGGTGATGCGCTACCACTGCGCCACATCCGCAACTGCTCGCATTCCTGCGTGCTTGAAAGACTCTACTGCATCCTGACGGGTGCTGTGCGCACATGACACCCCAGTGGGGCGTCTCGGCCAGTTGTGCACTGCGGACATTGATTAAAACTTCGCCTCGAGGCCACAACGATCGACCGTGCGCAGACGAGGCGCAGGGGTGGCGCCGGCGTGGTGTCGCGGAAGAAACGACAAAACCCCCGGGGTTACCGGGGGTTTTGTTCTGGTGGGCGATACTGGGATCGAACCAGTGACCTCTTCCGTGTCAGGGAAGCGCGCTACCGCTGCGCCAATCGCCCAGATCCTGCGAAGCACATCACGATCATGCTTTTCAGGCTGGAGGTGGATACGGGATTCGAACCCGTGTATACGGCTTTGCAGGCCGCTGCCTCGCCTCTCGGCCAATCCACCGTGCTTGTTATCGCCGTACTTCTTCTTGCTGTACTGCTGGTACTGCTACCAAAGAGAAACGGCCTCTCGGCCGATTCAATTCGAGCGGATGACGAGATTCGAACTCGCGACCCTCACCTTGGCAAGGTGATGCGCTACCACTGCGCCACATCCGCAACTGCTCGCATCTCTGCGTGCTTTGAAGACTCTAGCCGATAGTGCGACGCATATTCAAACCGAGCGAATACAGCGTGTCGCGGCGTCTCGATGTGCGCTGGACGTCCGGTCTGGTCTAGTATCAGATGTCGCAGTCGAGAGGTTTTCGGGTGTGGTTAGGGCGATTGGCGCAGCTGGTAGCGCGCTTCCTTCACACGGAAGAGGTCGTGGGTTCAAGTCCCGCATCGCCCACCGAAAAAGCCCCCGGATATCCGGGGGCTTTTGTTATTTCGCGAGCAGCCTGATCTCGACAGACCGGTCGATCCGGGCGATCGTGCCGCGTGAATCCTCTTCTCGCTCTGATGCAACGCGTCAATTCTTGAGCGTCAATACCTCGGCCACTATGCTCTGGTCACTCCGCACCTGAGCATGGTCCTAAACAGTAGGTTTGACACGGATGAAAACTTGGGGGCAAGATGCACACAGTCCGGCGCACGGTACGCATTGCTGCAGCCACCCTCACGGTGCTCGCCACCCTCACGGCCTGCAGCACACCGTTTGTCTCCTCTGGCGTTCTCATACCGGCCATCTCAACGCGGACTCCGAGCACTACCCCGACTCCTGAGCCGATTGCCGGGGATACTGATGAGAACGGGTCGCTTTCCGAGCACGAGAAGCAGGTGCTGGCGAAGAACGCCGTTCGCGATTACACGATGCCAGACGGCCGCCTGGTTCAGGTCAACCCCGTCGAAGCGCTGCCGGCCGAGATCGTTGCCGTAATCAAGGAGCTCGCCACCCCCTTGAACGACCGAATCGTCGACTCTTGGGAAGGCTCGCAGGGTGCGGCCCAAGAGTTGCGGGAGCTCATAGATCAGCAGGCTGCTGCCACCGGTCGGAACATCGTGATCTTCCATCATGTGTGGAGCGCCGACCCGAACTGGGGACCTGACCAGCGCTGGTGGTACGGAGACTTCTCCGGAGACCCGATCCCGGTTAAGGCAGGCCGAAACCGTGATGAGGTGCTTGCGGACGTGACGGCTGCGGCAGTTGCGCGGAACGCCGAGCTAATCCTCATGGACTAGCCCGGCGCTCGGTCTCGGTGTCGCGGAATAGTAACGTCAACCCGCAGTAGGCGACTCAGGAATGAGTGCCTGCTCCCTCGATCCCTTTCCGCCCTGTGGTTGAGGCACTTGTCGTAGCGTCCCATCAGATTCCATAGAAATTGATCAGAAGTGGGAGCTAGAAGGTGATCACTGAACTTGACCCGACTTCCAAGTTCTCCGAGGATGGACGGCTGTAGGTCGGCCGACTTCGTCACCTTTTGGATCATGACCGTCGTCTTTTGAGGCCCAACCCGACGCTGAGGCCGAGGAACTGCGTTGGCGGCCATGATCCCTTCAAAAGGGCGCTGCCTAGACGGATCGCACGGGGGTCGACGCGAACAGCACCCGGTCGCTGGCGACGAGGTCGTCGAGTGTCAACACCCGATCGAGATCGTGCCCGGCGGCCAGCGCCATCCGCAGCTGTTTGTCGCTCTGCGGCGCGAGCCGGCCCTCCATGAAGCCGTTCACGGCCCGGACCGCGCAGGCGGTGAGCACACCCTCCGGAGTTCCGCCGATGCCCATGGCCAGGTCGATGGGGCCATCGGGAGTGGCCGCCGCGATCGCCGAGGACACATCGCCCTCCCCCGCCAACACGATCTGGGCGCCTGCAGCCCGCAGCTCGGCCACCAAGCTGGTGTGCCGTGGCTTGTCGAGCACGGCCACCGTGAGCTCGGTCACCGGCTTTCCGAGAGCATCCGCCAGCCGGCGCACGTTCTCGGTGGGGGTCGCTCGCAGATCGAGTACACCGCGAGCCGGAGCGGAGGAGATGAGTTTGTCCATGTAGAAGACGTCCAGGGGGTCGAACAGGGTGCCGCGCGGGGCCAGCGCAATCACGCACACCGAGCCCGGCAGGCCTTCCTGCACCAGCCGGGTGCCGTCGAGCGGGTCGACGGCGATGTCGCAGGCGGGCCCGCTCCCCGAGCCGAGCTCCTCACCGTTGGCGAGCATGGGCGCTTCGTCCTTCTCCCCCTCGCCGATCACGACGACGCCGGCAAACGGCGCGGGCAGCAGCACGGCACGCATGGCGGCCACGGCGGCGGCATCAGCTGCGTTCTTGTCGCCGCGGCCGAACCACGCCCCGGCGGCCAACGCGGCCGCTGAGGTGGCCGCACGCACGGCCTCGACCAGGTCGGTGTCGTAATGCTCCGCCCCCAGCACCGTGGCGGTGAGATCGGTGGATGCGGTGCCGGGGATGTTGGCTGCCGGGTTAGACGTGACAAGGCCTGACGCGCTGGTGTTGCTCATGGGAGTCGATGGTACTCGCCGGGATGAGCTGGGCGATGCGGGCCGAGGGCGGCGGGATAGGGTCGACGGGTGATCAGAGAACACGCCATTCTGCCCGTGCGTCGCGGCCGTGAGGACGACTTCCTGGCCGCCTTCGCGACCGCGCGGCACTTCATTGAATCGATGCCCGGATTTCGCGGGCTCAGTCTGTCCCGGTCGGTCGAGGCACCGTCGCAGTTTCTGCTGCTGGTGGAATGGGACCGGCTGGAGGACCACACCGAAGGGTTCCGGCTCTCCCCCGCATACTCCGAGTGGAAGGCTCTGTTGCACGCGTTCTATGACCCGTTCCCGGACGTGCAGCACTTCGTCGACGTGGCCTGATCTGCCGCGCGCCGCTCCTCCACAAGCGCTGATCAGAAAACCTTTCCACACCCGCTGCTTGAGGGGCCGGAGTGTCGGTGGGTGGTGCGATTATCAACGTATGAGCAGCCAAGCAGAGCAGTTCTCAGAAGACCCGGACGACCAGCCCGGTGACCAGCCCGGCGACCGGTCTGGTGCCGATGCCGCCACCGGTGCCACAGCTGCGACGGGTACGCCGGCGGGCGCCCGGGACCACGCCGGCCGGCGGCGGTTGACCCTGCAGGAGCAGGCGCAAGCGACCCTGGCGAAGAAGGTGGCCAGGGTCGCGAGGTCGCATCGGAAGATCGCCAAGGCCACTGCGCAGCGTGCCCGGGACCTTGACGACCTGCGGCAGTGGAGTTGTGACCCGGTCACCGCGAAGCTGCTCAACCCCGACTACGCCGTGGAGTCGGCCGCCGGGCTCGCCGCCGGGCCGGTGCTCACGGATGCCGATGCCAGTCCGCGGAAGATCGCCGCGTGGGAGGACCAGGAGATCGCCCGCCGCACCATCACCTCGGAGATCGCCTGCACCCTGCGCCTGGCCGAGCGCACCGCGGAGAACCTGATCGGCGAGGCGTCCCTGTTCGCCGGCCCGATGAAGGCCACCCTGGCGGCGATGAGCACTGGGGAGATCAGCTACCGGCACGGCCAAGTGTTGATGGAGCAGCTCAGCTTCATCCCTCTGGAGGAAGCCCAGGCGTTCGAGGCGCAGTTGTTGCCGGTGGCGAAGGACCTCACCGTGGCCAAGCTCGCGGTCAAGGCCCGGCGGTTGCGGGAGCGGGCGTACCCGGAGACCATCACGAAGCGCGCCACGGCGGCGGTCGCGGATCGTGGAGTGTGGTGGGAGGGCCGGCCGGATGGGATGGGCACGCTGACCTGGTACGGCACCGCGCAGCAGACCCTGGCCGCACACGACCGGTTGACCAGCATCGCCGACGCCACCCAAACCGCCGAACGGCACAACACAGACATCCCGGAAGACCAGCGGCGCACAGTCAGCCAGATCTGCGCCGACGCGATCGCTGACCTGCTGATCGACGGGGTCACCCCGGCCGGCACCGGCCAGGGCATCCGGGGATCAGCGATGGTCCTCGTGCCGGTGCTCACCGTAATGGGGAAAAGCGACGCCCCCGGATTCCTGGAAGGGTACGGGCCGATCCCGGCCGACGCGGCCCGGGACATCGCCGGCAGCGCGACAAGTTGGACCCGACTCCTCACCCATCCAGAGACCGGGGCCGTGCTCTCCGTCGGCAGCGAACAGTACCGGGTCCCGGCCGACATGAAACGGGTACTCAACGTGCGCGACGGCACCTGCCGGTTCCCCGGCTGCACCCGCCCCGCCGCCCGCAGCGACATCGACCACACCCGACCCTGGGAACACGGCGGCCCGACCGATCTGGACAACCTCGCCCACCTCTGCCGGGCACACCACCGCTTGAAACACCAAACCCTGTGGCAGGTCGAGCAAGAACCC